>Ga0075477_10000424_pt1 | contig 18056 bp, 15 predicted proteins | sample DEB08_DNA_FD_76338 | JGI IMG/M metagenome (GOLD analysis project Ga0075477, IMG submission 76338) | Aqueous microbial communities from the Delaware River and Bay under freshwater to marine salinity gradient to study organic matter... | ecosystem: Environmental > Aquatic > Marine > Coastal ...
CCGCGCGCAAGAGGAAGGTGGACGGAGCAGGCTTGTGGGGAGCCGTACGGCGCTCGCCCCGTCAGCTCACCAGCGGGTTGTGGAAGTGGGCGTTCTGGATCGGCACCAGCACCTCCAGCACGTGCTGCAGCACCTCGGCCGGCGAGCCCACCGCATCGATCTCGGCGACGATCGACGGGTCGTAGTGGTCCAGCACCGGTCGGGTCTCCTGCTCGTAGACCGCGAAGCGGTGCCGCACGACCTTCTCGTCGGCATCGTCGAGGCGGTTCTCCTTGAGGGCCCTGCGTCGCATGCGGTGGACCATCGCATCCTGATCGCTGCAGACCAGATGGACGACCTTGAGCACGTCGAGATGGCTGTCCATCGCCGTCGCCTGGGCGACGTTGCGGGGAATCCCGTCGAGGATCAGCAGGTCGTCCTTGGGCTTGAAGAGGCTCAGCACCGTCTGGGCGTGGACGTTGTTGCGCCACATGTCGATGGTGAGCGCGTCCGGGACCAGTTCGCCGCGCGAGGAGTACTGCATGACCTGACGGCCGAGTTCGCTGTTGACGTCGAGCGATCGGAACACCTCGCCGCAGGCGAGGTGGAAGAACCCCGGGATGTGTCCGAGGATCTTGCCCTGCGTCCCCTTGCCGACGCCGGGCATGCCGAAGAGAAGGACGGTCTTGTAGCGATCGGGCATCGGGCGGGGTCCGGGGGAGAGGTGGGAAGGCTTCTCGGGGCGGGCTTCGTCGGACGGGACGATCGGTTGCGGCACGGTCGCGAGCGGTCGCTCCGAAGGGGTGGCCCCCAGGGACTCCGGCGACGAACCGGAGGGAGGTCTGGTCGTTGGGGGGTGATCGGTCGCGGCTGCGACGGGACCGCAGTATCGGCGAGGATCGGTCGCGGGCAAGGCGTCCCTCCGGACCCGATCCGTCCCCGGATCTCGTACTCTGTGCCGATGCGAGGACTCACCAGGCGCTGGATCGTCCCGGATCACGCGACCGAGGACCGGGAGGACACGCTCTTCGGGCGACTGGTCCGCTGGCGGGGGATCGGCGAAGGCGAAGCGCTCGAGGCGTTCTTCACCCCGAGGCTGTCGCAACTGCACGATCCCCGGAGGATGCACGGCCTCGAGTCGGCGGCGAGGAGACTCGTCGAGGCGCTCCGGGCCGGGCGCCGCGTCGCGATCTACGGCGACTACGACGTCGACGGCGTCACCGCGAGTTCGATCCTCTGGCGGATCCTCAAGGTGGCCTGCCCCGACGCAGAGGTGCCGATCTTCATTCCGCACCGCGTCGACGACGGCTACGGCCTGAGCGCCGAGCGACTGCTCGAACTGCGGCGCGAGGGCGCGGATCTGGTGGTCTCGGTGGATTGCGGCGTCACCGCCGTGGCGGAGGTCGAGGCCGCGAACGCCGCCGGCCTCGAGATGGTGATCACGGACCATCACGAGTTCGCTCGGGGCGAGGACGGCGAGGTCCTGCTTCCTCCTGCCGCCGAAGTGGTGCATCCCCGACATCCCGGTGCGGACTATCCGTTCGGCGAACTCTGCGGCGCCGGGGTCGCCTTCAAGCTGGCCTGGCAGTTCGCGCGGGAGTGGTGCGGTTCGGAGCAGGTGGGCGAGTCGTTCAAGCGGGAGCTGGTCGAATGCCTCCCGCTCGCGGCGCTGGGCACGATCGCGGACGTGGTGCCGCTGCGCGACGAGAACCGGGTGCTGGCGGCGACGGGGTTGGCGCGTCTGTCCGCCTGCGGGATTCCGGGGGTGCGGGCCCTGCTCGAACAGTCCGATCTCGTGTCGGGGCGATCACCCGACAGCGAGGACGTCGCCTTCCGCCTCGCACCGAGCCTCAACGCCTGCGGCCGCCTCGGGCACGCCGGCGAGGCGGTGCGGCTGTTCACCGAGGCGGGGTCCGAGGAGAGCCGCACCATCGCGGCGGCGCTGGCCCGGCAGAACGAGCGGCGCCGGCGCATCGAACGCAGGATCTTCGAGCAGGCGTGCGAACTCGCCGAGGCGCGGGGGATGACCGGCCCGGATCGTCGGGCCATCGTGCTGGCGCATCCCGAATGGCACCCCGGCGTGGTGGGCATCGTCTGCTCGCGCCTCGTCGAGCGATTCGGAAGGCCCGCGGTCCTCATGTGCCTCGCCGACGGTGTCGCCAAGGGCTCGGCTCGAAGTGTCGACGACTACTCGATCCTCGAGGGCTTCGAGGCGTGCCGCGAGCACCTTGCGACCTTCGGGGGCCATGCCGCCGCCGCGGGCCTGAAGGTCGAGGAGGATCGCCTCGAGGCGTTCACCGAGGCGCTTCTCGGCCACGCGGCCGAGCGGATCGGTCCGGACGACCTCATGCCGACCATCCGCATCGACGGAGACGCCCAACTGTCCGAGCTCGATGCGCGGGCGATGTCCGACATCGAACGCCTCGCGCCCTTCGGGCGCAGCAATCGCCCGCCGTCGTTCCGGCTGACGGGCGTGCGGATCGCCGCGGAGCCGCGGGTCTTCGGCAAGCAGAACGATCATCTCGAACTGCAGGTCACCGACGGTCGCGGCTCGTTCCTCCGGGCCACGTGGTGGCGATCGGTCGAGCACCGTGGGCTGCTGTCCAAGGGGGCCGCGATCGAGCTCGTCGTCGAGCCGAAGTTCGACGCCTACCGCGGTCGTCGCGAGGTGGTCGGCTCGGTCCGGGACGTCCGGGTGCTCGAAGTGGCGCTCGACGAGCGCGAGGCGGCTTCACGTTCCGCCACGTTCGCCTGACACGATCGAGGATTCCCCCGCGATGCCCAAGGGTACGAGATCGGACCTGCTGCAGGGATTGTCGAAGGGCAACTGGAGCGATGCGATGTGGGTGGCGTTCATGTCGCCTCCTCGGATCGAGCTGATTCTGATGATCGAAGCGCTTGGAGAGGCGACGGCGGCGCAGTTGTCCGACGGAAGCGGTCGATCGGCGGATTCGCTGTATCCCCATCTCGGAGTGCTGGAGTCGAGCGGGTTCATCTCGTCGGAGGAGCGATCCGACGAGGGGCGACCGGCGCGGGTCTACTCGCTCACCGAGGCCGCGTCCGTCCGCCCGGTCGATCACGCGGAAGGATCGGGAATGCGGCGCCTCGCCCTGGCGGTGGAGGTTCAGCTTCGCGATGCGGCACGTCGCATCAAGCGTTGTGCGGATCTCGCAGAGAACGAGCGTCGATCGCCGGACCACTTGCAGGTCACCACCGACCTCGTGTGGGTCGACGCCGAACGTCGCGAGCGGTTCACCCACCTCCTGTCGGAGTTGCGAGCCCTCGTGCGCGAGTCGCGAAGAGACCGCAACGGCGAGCGGATGTTCCTGGGGATCCAGTTCTTCCCCGACGTCTCCTTGAAGGAGCACCGTCTGGGGAAGTCGGATCGGAGCGACGGTCGCGACGGCAGTGGTCCGAAGGACGACTGAAGACCGTGGGCGCAACGACGGTCTGAAGTTCCACCACCGACGTCCGCCCGCGGATCCGGGAGGGCGCGTTCGCTCGCGCGACGCGGGAATCGTGCCGGCGTCCGACGGCCTCCGAGAAGACGGATTCAGCGTCCGACCGAGTCGGCGGCCTGCAGCGCGGCGCCGAGCAGGCCCGCATGGTCGCCGAGGGTGCTGGCCTCGATGCGGCACCTCTGCAACGCATCGGGGAAGACCCAGCGGCGGAACGGCGCTCGAACCAGTTCGATCCAGGCGTCGCCCATCGCCTCGGTGACGCCGCCGCCCAGCACGATCGCCTCCGGCGACAGCACCGTCGCCAGATTCGCGAGCACCAGACCGAGCCGTTCGGCCGCGTGCTCGACCACCGAGCGCACCGCCGGATGGCCGTTTCGGTACGCCTCGGCGAGGAGGGACGAGCCCACGTGCGATCGCTTGGCGTCGTGCAGGCGTCGCGCGAGCGGCGAGTCCTCGTCGCGACCGACGAGACCACGCAGGGCATTGACCATGCCGGTGCGACTGCACACCTCCTCGACGGTGCGATGGCCGGGAGGCGCCGACGCCGCGATCACCATCTGACCGATCTCGCCGGCGGTGAAGAAGTGGCCTCGATGCAGAACCCCGTCGAGAACGAGCCCGCCGCCGACGCCGGTGCCGACCCAGACCCCGAGCATGGTCGACACGCCCCGGCCGGCGCCGAGACGGGACTCGCCCCAGGCGGCGACGTTGACGTCGTTGTCGAGGGTCACCGGTCGATCGAAGCGCTTGGCGAGCAGCGTGCGAAGCGGCACGTCGGTCCACCCGAGATTGACCGCCCGCAGCGCGACGCCGCGCGGATGGTCGATCGCGGAGGGGGCACCCACGCCCACCGCGGCGATCTGGTCGAACCCGATGCCCGCGTCGTCGCAGGCCCGATCGACCGCTCCCACCATGCGATCGACCACGACGTCGAGACCGCCGTCGCCGCGGGTCTTGCGACGGCACTCGCCGAGGATGCGATGCTCGCGGTCGACGACCCCGACGTGCATCTTGGTGCCGCCGAGGTCGATGCCGACGGTGAATTCGGCCCGCTTCGCCATGGGCGCGAGTGTACTTGGTCGCTCAGCGCGTTCGAGGCCGGTCGGGCCGTTCCAGCCGCCAGCGATCGGCGCCGATCTGTTCGGCGAGGCGATCCAGCGCGTCCTCGAGACGCCGCCGATCGCGAGGCACGTCCGGCTCCCACCACGGTCCCCGCACGAGCAGTTCGCCCGCCGCACGGTCGAACCGGGGGTCGATCCGTGCGACGAAGCGATCCCCGTCGAGAAGCGGCAGCACGTAGTAGCCGTGGCGCCTTCGAGGCGCCGGCGTGAACGCCTCGAAGCGGTATTCGAAGCCGAACAGCCTCGCGAGACGTCGCCGATCCCGCACCACCGGATCGAACGGCGACAGCGGCAGGAACGCGTCGTGGTCGATGGGCCCGGCGAACCGGGCCCAGTCGGTTCGCGCGAATCCCGCAGTCGATCTCCCGCCGTCGCAGGAGTCGATCAGGACCTCGACGATCTCGCCGCGTCGCGCCATCCGCGACAGTTCCGTCCTCGCCTCGGCGACCGGCACCGCCTCGAAGAACGCCGCGACCTCGGCGGCGGTCGCGACGCCCAGACGCGTCATCGCCTCGCGGCACGCCCACGAGAGATGGGCGCTCGGCGAACTCGATCGGTCCGCCGAACGCGGGACGACGCGTTCGAAGAGGTCGTAGACCTTCTCGAAGTTCTCACGACCCGCGATCGCCACCCGGCCGCAGCGCCACAGATGCTCGACCGCGGCCTTCTCGGGATGCCAGTTCCACCATGCTCCGCCCCGATGTCGCTCGGGTCGTTCGAGATCGCGGGTCCGTAGCGGCCCCTCGCGACGCAGTCGTTGCAGCACGCGGCGCAGCGTCGCCTGCGGATCCGGGCCGAAGCGTCGACGCCACCACTCGTCGTTGCGCGGCGTGCTCGCATGTCGTCGAAAGCGGTGCTTCCAGTGCCTCACCCACCCGACGGGCACCACGCTGGCGTCGTGGGTCCAGTGCTCGAAGAGCGATCGGTGCTGCTCGATCGCCTTTCGAAGGTGCTCGGGCCGGTAGCCCGCGAGACGCGTCGCCAGAATCCGGTCGTGGGCGCGATCGAGCACGTTGATCGAGTCGACCTGCACGTAGCCGAGTCGATCGACCAGACGCTCGACGGCGCGGGGGCCCGATCGGGGCCGTGGTCCGTCGAGGGCCTGCAGGCGCAGCAGCACCCGCCGCGCGGCGTCGGGCGGGATGGTCTCGACGGTTCGACGAGCCGGTCGGCCGTGCGACGGACCGCGGTGGCGGGATGGCGTGGCGGCCATCGGCACATCATGGCCTTCGAGGCCTGGTCTGCGCGACGATCGGCGTCAGCCCCGCGAGCGGCGGGTCGACTTCTTCGTCGATCCCGAGCGGGCGGCGGGCTTGAGGTTGCCGACTCCCCGTCCCTCGCGGGCGTGCCGCTTGCCGGAGGTCGTCCTCTTCGGCGCGGACGCGCCGGTCGCGGAGGCCCCGCGATCCGTCGGGGCGGCCCCGCCCTTGGAGGCGCTCGTCGCATCTTCCGACGAACCGACCCGCGCGGAGGAACCGGCCGCGTCGGCCTTGCCCGAGGCATCTCCCGATGCAGCCTTGGAGGTCTCGGTCTTGCCGGGAGCGCCGGCATCGCCCGACGATCCGCCCGACGTCGTCTCGGCCGCCGGCTTGGAATCGGTCGACTTGCGATCGGCCGCCTCGGCCTTGCGATAGCCCTCGCTGCGGTAGTCGGTCTCGTAGAAGCCGCCACCCTTGAAGATCACGGCGCCGCCCGTGCCGATGAGGCGCCGCAACTTCAGGCGGCCGCACGCGGGGCACTTGCGAAGCGGGTTGGCGGTGATCGACTGGAATTCGTCGAAGCGGTGGCCGCAGGCGTCGCACTCGTACTCGTAGGTCGGCATGGGTGGGACTCCGGATGGTCGGAGATCAGTCCTCTTCGCCGGGGGCGAGACCGACCTTGGCCGGCCGGATCACCATGTCCCCGAGGCGGTATCCGGCCTGGAGGACCATCGAGATCGACCCCGGCTCGACCTCGGCCCCCGATTCGGGCGGCTGTCGCAGGACCGCCTCGTGGAGGTTCGGATCGAAGGCGTCGCCGACCGCGGGCTCGACGGCCTCGACGCCGTTGGCGGCGAGACCCTTGAGGAGTTCCGAACGGATCAGGCGCATGCCCGCGCGCAGGCTCTCCGCATCGCCGGCCGCGGCAAGAGCGAGGTCGAACTGATCGAGCGCCGGCACCAGGCTTCGGGCGATGCTCGCGATCCCCGCCGAACGGATCCGCGGCTCGCTTTCCAGGGTGCGGCGCTGGAAGTTCTGGTAGTCGGCGAGCATCCGAAGGTATCGCTCGTTGAGCGCGGCGTACTCGTCGCCCTCGTCGGAGGATTCGGACGACCCGGCATCCTGCTCGAACGCCTCGGTGGCGGCGTCGTCGAGTTCTTCGTGGTTCTCTCTGGCTTCCGGGGCGCTCATGGTGGCTCTCGCTGAAATCCCAGGGAATCGGATCCAACCGTCCTCAGCTGGTGAAGCTCTCCTTGAACCGGCTCCACATCGATCGCTGATCCTTGTCGTGGACCGGCAGCTCCTCGGTCTTGGCGTACTCGGAGATCAGTTCCCGCTGGGCGGGGGTGAGGCGTCGCGGCACCACGAGTTGCAGCAGCACCACGAGGTCGCCGCGTCCGCCGCCGCGGAGCGAGGGCAGGCCCTTCCCGCCGACGCGATGGACGTCGCCGTGCTGGCTGCCCGGAGGGATCGCCAGCGTCTCGGTGCCGTCGATGCCCTCGATCTCGAGTTCGGCGCCGAGCGCCGCCTGCGCGAAGGCGATCCGGTGCACGACGATCAGGTCGTCGTCGTCGCGCTCGAATCGGTCGTGCGCGGCGACCTCGACCAACACGTGCAGGTCGCCGCGGACACCTTCGCCCGCGGGACTCGCCTCGGGAGGCGGCGGTTCGCCCTCGCCGTTGATGCGGACCACCTGACCCTCGCGGATGCCCGCGGGAATCTTGACCTCGATCTTCCTCGAGACCCGCACCCGGCCCTCGCCCCGACACGCCTTGCAGCGGTGGACGACGAGCTGGCCCTTGCCGCGGCAGCGAGGACACGCGGTGACCATGCGGAACATGCCGCCGAAGCCGACCTGCGCGACCTTGCCCTGCCCCTGGCAGTCGGGGCAGGTCTCGGGATCGTGGCCGGGTTCGACGCCGGATCCGCTGCATTCGGTGCAGACGTCGAGACGGGTGAACGAGACCTCGCGGCCGCATCCTGCGAGCACGTCCTCGAGCGTGACTTCGACGGAGGTCTCGAGGTCGTAGCCCCGCGCCGGCCCGCGTCGTCCCCGGGCGCCGCGGCCTCCGCCGGGGAAGCCGCCGCCGCCGAAGATGTCGCCGAACATCGAGAAGATGTCGTCGATGTTCATCGACCCGAAGTCGTGGCCGGGGGTCTCCCTCAGCCCGGCGTGACCGTACTGGTCGTATCGAGCCCGCCGCTGCGGATCCGACAGCACCTCGTAGGCCCGCGCGCACTCCTTGAACCGCCCCTCCGCCTCCGCGTCCCCGCGGTTGTGGTCGGGATGGTGCTTCAGCGCGAGGCGCCGGTACGCGGTCTTGATCTGATCGCCCGAGGCGGTCCGCTCGATGCCGAGGATCTCGTAGTAGCAGCGTTCGGTCGGCATGGCAGGCGTTCGGCCCGGAGGAGGGTGCGGACCGGATCGAGGAGGGGAGGGGGCGCTCCACGCTCCTCGACCCGGCCCGCGTGGGGTCGGTCGCGATTCGGTCGACGGCTCAGGAGACCGAGTTCGCGACGGGCGCGTCGTCCTCCTCGAGCTCGGTGACGATCACGTCGGTCGTGAGCATCAGGCCGGCGACGCTGGCGGCGTTGAGCAGGGCCGTTCGCGAGACCAGGGCCGGATCGATGATGCCGGCGCGGACGAGATCGCCGTACTTGCCGGTCGAGGCGTCGAAGCCGAAGGCGCCCTCGCCCTCGAGCACCTTCGCCACGACCACGTCGCCGTCGGTGCCGGTGTTGGCGGCGATGCGGCGGCAGGGCTCCTCGAGCGCGGCCTCGACGATGTCGAAGCCGTACTTCTCGTCGCCCTTGGCCTTGCGACGGGCGTCCTGCAGGGCGGGGATCGCCCGCAGGTAGCTGACGCCGCCGCCGGGCACGAAGCCCTCCTTGGCCGCGGCGCGGGTCGCGTGAAGGGCGTCGTCGACGCGGTCCTTGCGCTCCTTCATCTCGATCTCGGTCATGCCGCCGACGTTGACGACGGCGACGCCGCCGGTCAGCTTGGCGAGGCGCTCCTGCAGCTTCTCGCGGTCGTAGTCGCTGGTGGTGCGCTCGATCTGGGCGCGGATCTGGGCGGCGCGGGCGTCGAGATCCTTCTTCTTGCCGGCGCCCTGAACGACCACGGTCTCGTCCTTGTTGACCACGATCTTCTTGGCGGAACCGAGCTCCTTGAGCTCGACGTCCTCGAGGTTGCGGCCGAGATCCTCCGCGAAGAAGGTGCCGCCGGTGAGGACCGCGATGTCGCCGAGCATCGCCTTGCGACGGTCGCCGAATCCGGGGGCCTTCACCGCGCAGACCTGGAGCACGCCGCGAAGACGGTTGACCACCAGCGCCGCGAGGGCCTCGTTCTCGACCTCCTCGGCGATGATCAGCAGCGGCCGGCCCGAGGTGACCGCCTTGTTGAGAAGAGGCAGCAGATCGGGCAGGTTCGAGATCTTCTTCTCGTGGATCAGGATGAGCGGGTTCTCGAGAACGCACTCGGCCTTCTTCGGGTCGGTCATGAAGTACGGGCTGAGGAAGCCCTTGTCGAAGGACATGCCCTCGACGTACTCGAGCGTGGTCTCGGCGGTCTTGGACTCCTCGATCTCCGCGACGCCGTCGTGGCCGACCTTGGTGATCGCCTCGGCGATGATCTCGCCGATCTCGACGTCGTGGTTGGCGCTGACCGTGGCGACCTTCTGAAGGTCCGCCTTGCCCTTGCAGGGCGTGGCGAAGCCGGCGATCGCGTCGGCGGCGGCGTTGGCGGCGGCGTTGATGCCCCGCTGCACCGCGACGGCGTTGGCGCCGGCGGCGATGTGCTTGAGGCCGCCCTCGAAGATGCGGCCCGCGAGGACGGTGGCGGCGGTGGTGCCGTCGCCGGCGATGTCCGCGGTCTTCTTGGCGACCTGCTGGACCATCTTCGCGCCCATGTTCTCGAAGGGCTCGGGAAGATCGATCTCCTTGGCGACGGTGACGCCGTCCTTGGTGACGGAGGGGCCGCCCCAGGACTTCTGGAGGATCACGTTGTGGCCCTTCGGGCCCATGGTGACGCCGACGGCGTCGCAGAGCTGCTGGACGCCCTCGCGCAGCTCGGTGTGGGCGTTGCCGGCGAACTTCATCTGCTTGGTGGACATGGATGGCTTCCTTGCGAAAGTCGAATGAGGCGGCGAGACGAGGTCGGGGCGATCAGCCCTCGACGAGGCCGAGCAGCTCGCTCTCGCGAATGATCAGATGGGTGACGTTCTTGATCTCGATCTCGGTGCCGGCGTACTTGCCGAACACCACGGTGTCGCCCTTCTTGACGCTGGGCTTGGTCCGCTGACCGTTGTCGAGAAGCTTGCCGGGGCCCGCGGCCACGACCTTGCCCTGCATGGGCTTCTCCTTGGCGGACTCGGGCAGGAAGATCCCCGAGGAGGTCTTGGTCTCGGGCTCGAGGGGCTTGACGAGGATGCGGTCTTCGAGGGGACGAACGGACATGTCGGTTCTCCATGAAGCCGGCGGTGCCGGCGGTGCTTGTCGAGTCGAACGAGGTGTGAAGTCGAATCGGGAAGACGATTGGGAAGGACGGAACGGTGCGGTGCGGCGGCGATCAGAATCCCATGCCGCCCATGCCACCCATGCCGCCCATGCCACCCATGCCACCCATGCCACCCATGCCACCCATGCCGTGGTCGTGGTCGTGGCCGGCGGGAGCGTCGTCCTTGGGCTGACGCTTCTCGACGATGGCGCAGTCGGTGGTGAGCAGCAGGCTCGCGACCGAACAGGCGTTCTGAAGGGCGACGCGGTCGACCTTCGCGGGCGTCAGCACGCCGGCGGCGAGCAGATCCTCGTACTGGAGGGTCAGGGCGTTGAAGCCCTCGTTGCCCTTCAGGTCGCCGACGTGGGAGACCACGACGGCACCCTTCTCGCCGGCGTTCTCGGCGATGGTGCGAAGCGGCACGCTGAGGGCCTCGTACACCACGTCGAAGCCGTGGGCCTCGTCGCCGACGGCGCCCTCCTTGGCCTTCAGCACCGCGGGCATCGAGCGGACGAAGCTGGTCCCGCCACCGGCGAGCACCCCCTCGGCGACCGCGGCGCGGGTGGCGTGGAGGGCGTCCTCGACGCGACCCTTCTTCTCCTTGAGCTCGGCCTCGCTGCTGGCGCCGACCTGGATCTGGGCCACGCCGCCGGCGAGCTTCGCGAGACGCTCCTGGAGCTTCTCGCGGTCGTAGTCGGAGTCGGTGTTGTCGATCTCGTTGCGAATCATCTCGCAGCGGGACTTGATGCCGGCGGTGCTGCCGGCGCCTTCGACGACGGTGGTGTTGTCGGAGTCGATCTCGACCTTCTTGGCCTGACCGAGCTGCGAAAGCGTGACCTTGTCGAGCTCGATGCCGAGGTCCTTCATGATCGCGGTGCCGCCGGTGAGGACCGCGATGTCCTCGAGCATCGCCTTGCGGCGGTCGCCGTAGCCGGGGGCCTTCACCGCGCAGACCTGAAGCACGCCGCGAAGCTTGTTGATGACCAGCGTCGAGAGCGCCTCGCCGGTGATGTCCTCGGCGATGATGAGCAGCGGCTTCTTGGCGGCCATGACCTTCTCGAGCAGAGGCACGAGCTTCTGCACGGAGTCGATCTTGTCCTCGTGGATCAGGACCAGGCACTTGGAGAGCTCGACCTTCATCGCCTCGGCGTCGGTGACGAAGTTGGCGCTCAGGTAGCCGCGGTCGAACTGCATGCCCTCGACGACGTCCACCTCGGTCTCGCGGCCCTTGCCCTCCTCGACGGTGATGACGCCGTCCTTGCCGACGGCGTCGAAGGCCTTCGCCATGATCTTGCCGACCTCGGGGTCGTTGTTGGCGGAGATGGTCGCCACCGAGGCGATGCCTCCGGAGACGTTGGCGACGGGCTTGCTCATCGAGGCGATCTTGCCGGTGGCCGCATCGACGGCCTTCCGCATGCCGCGGACCAGCGCGTTGGCCTCGACGCCGGCGGTGACCCGCTTGAGGCCGGCCTTGAACAGGGCCTCGGCGAGCACGGTGGCGGTGGTGGTGCCGTCGCCGGCGTCGTCGGAGGTCTTGCTCGCGGCCTCGCGGACGAGGCGGGCCCCGATGTTCTCGACCTTGTTCCGAAGCTCGATCTCCTCGGCGACGGTCACGCCGTCCTTGGTGACGTTGGGGCCGCCCCAGCTCTTGTCGAGCAGGGCGTTGCGGCCACGGGGGCCGAGGGTGCTCTTGACGGCGGAGGCGAGCTTCTCGACGCCCGCGAGCAGGCTCTTGCGGGCTTCGATGTCGAAGGTGAGTTCCTTCACGGCCATGGTTCGAGGTCTCCAGTGGGGATCCGCCATCGGCGGACCCGGGCGTCCTATGGGTTCGGCAGCGGCCGGGCGTCCGAGGATCGGACCGCACTCGGTCGGCGGGAACCACATTCAAACGCCGCGCCAAACCGGGCCTCAAACCGGGACCCGGGTCCAACTCGATCGAACGTCCTGCCCGGCCCGGATCGGTCGCACGGCCAGCCGCCGCGACGGTTGTCGCGATCGGCTCCGAGCGTGGACAGGCCGCCCCGGATCACGAGCGTCTCGCTCCACGGATCGGTGGACGTGGCGTTTCAACGGTGGAAACGGCCTCGCAAGGGCGTCGAACCGGCATCGAAGGGGTTCAAACCGAGGCGAGACGCCGGATCCGAGGGGAGGCGGCTTCATGCCTGGGGCAGGGGCCGGCCCGGCAGTCGAACCGGCCTGCGGCATCGGGGCCTCGGGGCCGCGACGACCGTCGATCTGACAGGCAATCGCGCCTGGTGTCGGGGGCCTGCCGATGTGGCAGATTCACGATCCGGGAGCGGTCGCGGAGATCAGAACGGCGAGGGGGCATCTCCGCCGGGCGTGCGATCGGTCCCGTCGGTCGGCGTGGTCCCTGGGCCGGGTTGCCCACCAAGATCGCTCAGCATCCGTTCGAGTCGAGGCCGCCTGCGTCGAAGGTCTCCGGAGATCCAGAGCACGTTCGCCGCGAGGTAGAGGCCACCGATCACCACCAGCAGCATCGTTGCCGCCGCGAGCAGCCCGGCGATCGTCGCACCCTCCGGTCGATCGAGGACCTCGAACATCCCGCTCGCCAGCGAGAAGCAGATCGCCGCGATCAGACTTCCCACCACGAGATATGGACTCTGCCGCGCCGATCCGCCGCTCCGCCAGCGTCGGCTGCCAGGGCCGAGTCGCTCCGCGAGCAGGCCGCCCGCAAGAAGCAGGACACCCGTCGAGGCGAGTGCGAGCGGTCCGGCCACACCGGTCTGGACGGCGATCGGAAGGAGCAGCGAAAGGGCGGTTGCGAACGCAAGGCCCGCACCGAGCCGCAGCAGGATCCGCGGCCGGCGCAGCGGCCTCGCGAAGTCCTGCGGCACGTCGTCGAGATCGAGGGTGGTCGAGCCGTCGCGGAGTCCGATCGCGGCGGCGGCCGCGGCGAGGCCGATCAGCAGCCACGCGGCGCTCGCCGCCTTCGTCCAGATGCTCGAGTCGTCCACCGACGACAGCGGCGTCGCCAGACGCGAGTCCGGCCCGCTCCAGGGCCACGTCGCGGGGGGCAGTGCCGCGAGGATGGCGACGATGGCGACGATCGCCGCGACCACCGGAAGCAGGCGCCCGGTGCGACGGCAGGTCTCGGCGTCGATCATCGACGCCGACAGGTCCACGTGCTCCGAGAGCGTTCGCCAGATCGGCTCTCCGCACTCCGGACAGACGCCGTCGAGCGCGATGCCGCGGATCTCGTAGCGGCAGCGGCGGCAGGGGAACGCAACAGGGATCCCGGGCTCGGGTGTGGAGGTCTGGAGGTGGTCGATCGACTCGGTCACGTCTGCAACTCGCCCCTCGGCGATGTCGTCGCCTCGGCGGAAGTCCTCTTATACTCCGTCGCTTCCGCGGCAAACTCCCATGCTCGACGTCATCCAACGCCTGCGGTCCAACATCGCCACCGTCTACATGGGGAATCTGCAGGCCGTGGATCGACTGATCCTGTGCCTGCTCGCCCGAGGCCACGCGCTCATCGAGGACGTTCCCGGGGTCGGCAAGACCGTTCTCGCCAACGCCCTCGCCCGTTCGGTGGACTGCCGGTTCAGCCGAATCCAGTGCACGCCGGATCTGCTTCCGGCGGACATCACGGGCGTCAGCATCTTCAATCGCGAGCAGAACCGCTTCGAGTTCCAGCCGGGACCGATCTTCGCCAACATCGTGCTGGCCGACGAGGTGAACCGGACGACCCCGCGAACCCAGTCGGCCCTGCTCGAGGCGATGAGCGAGGCGACCGTCTCCGCCGAGGGCGAGGTGATGTCGCTGCCGCAGCCCTTCATGGTGCTGGCCACGCAGAATCCCTACGAGTTCGAAGGGACCTACCCGCTGCCGGAGAACCAGCTCGATCGGTTCCTGATCCGCATGAGCCTGGGCTATCCCAGTCCCGACGACGAGGGGCGGGTGCTTCGCCTGCAGCCGGCCCGCACGAGCCTTCGCGAACTGAAGCCCGTGACCAGCGAGCAGGAGGTCGTCGCCCTGCAGGATGCCGTCGACGAGGTGAAGCTCGAGGACTCGCTGGTGGACTACATCATCGCCATCGCCACCGCGAGTCGCGACGCCGACGATCTGCAGGTCGGCATCAGCCCGCGCGGCGCGCTCGCTCTGGCGCAGGCCGCCCGCGCCACCGCCCTCATGGACGGTCGCAACCACTGCGAACCCGAGGACGTGGTCGGCAACGTGCTTGCGGTGTGCGCCCATCGCGTGGTCACCCGCGCCCCGATGCACACCGGCGACACCCTGACGGCGCGTCGAATCGTGCAGAGGGTCCTCGAAAGCGTGCCGAGCCCGGCGTGAGCGGTTCGGGAACCGCGGACGCGCCCGAGCCGATCGCCGCCGACGAACCGGCGGTGGTGCTGCTTTCGGGCGGCCTCGACTCCGCGGTCGTTCTCGCGTGGATGCGTCGCCGCGGGCACCCCGTCGTCGCGATCAGCTTCGACTACGGGCAGCGGCATCGGTTCGAGCTGTCCTGCGCGGCGCGTCTCGCCGAGATCCACGGCGTTCGCGAGCATCGCATCGTGCCGATCGACCTTCGCGCCTTCGGCGGCAGCGCCCTCACCGACGACGTGGAGGTTCCGAAGGATCGCGAGCTGGACGACGCCTCGGCGATCCCCGTCACCTACGTCCCCGCCCGCAACACCGTGTTCCTTTCCCTCGCCCTCGCGCTGGCCGAGGCCCGCGGGGCGCGGCACCTCGCGATCGGCGTCAACGCCGTGGACTACTCCGGCTACCCGGACTGCCGTCCCGAGTTCATCGCGGCGTTCGAGCGCCTCGCGAACCTCGCGACGCGCGACGGCGTCGTCGACGCGGCGCAGGGCCGTCGTCACTTCCAGCTGCATGCGCCGCTCGCGTCGCTGTCGAAGGCCGGAATCGTCCGACTCGGGCTCGAACTCGGCGTCGACTTCGCGTCGACCACGAGCTGCTACGACCCGACGCCGACGGGGGCGCCGTGCCGGCGTTGCGACGCGTGCCGGCTGCGGGCGAAGGGGTTCGACGAGGCCGGGGTCGAGGATCCGGCGCTGCGTCGGGACTAGCCGGCGCCGCGGGCGGGCAACGTGTTCGCGACGAACTCCTCGCGCGTCGCCGGACGATCCGCCTGCCGGATCTCGTCCTCAGTCGACGCCCTTCAGCGTGACGTAGATCAGCTGCTCCTCGGCGTCGCGCACGATGTTGACGCTCATGACGTCGCCGGGGCTCTTGTCGCGGAGCATCTCGACGAGTTCGCGTCGGCTGTTGATCGCCTGCTTGTCCATCTTGACGATGCGGTCGCCGGGCATGATGCCCGCCTCGGCCGCGGAACTGCCTTCGGAGACCGTCACGACCTCGAGGCCCTCGCCGGAGTCGTCGGGCCGGCTGCGCACGCCCAGTCGAACCGCGAGCCGGTTGCCGCCTCGCATGCGATCGCCGGAGCCGCCCGCGGGGGCCACGAACTTCTCGGGTCGTTGCGCCGCGTCGAGCGCGAGCTCGTGCCAGAGGCGGACCGTCCGCACCGCATCCTCGCGATTGATCTTGTCGGGAGTGTCGTCGGGCGTGTGGTAGTCGTTGTGGAAGTCCGCGATGATCGCGAACAGCACCGGGACCCCGGCGGAGGAGAAGGCGGCGTGGTCGCTGCCGCCGCCGCCGCCGTCGTTCTGGACCACCTCGAGTTCGGACGCCTCGAAGAACGGCTGGGCCCAGTCCTTCAGGCCCTCTCCCGAACCGAGACCCGACACGCTGAGGCGGCGGTTCTCGATGCGGCCGATCATGTCGAAGTTCATCATCAGCGAATGCTGGGAGAGCGGGGCGATCGGGTTGCGGACGTAGTGTCGGGCGCCGTTGAGGCCGCTCTCCTCCGCATCGAAGCCGAAGAAGAGGATCGAGCGCAGCGGCGTCTCGGGAGGCAGTTCGTCGTAGGCCTTCTTGAGGCTCTTGCCCAGCAGCATGACCCCGGCGCTGCCGGAGGCGTTGTCGTCGGCGCCCGGATGGAGGTTGCCGGCGCCGCGCCGCGAGCCGAACTCGCCGAATCCGAGGTGGTCGAGGTGGCCGCCGATCACGATGTACTCGTCCTCGAGGCCGCCGCGGCCCGGCAGCAGGCCGACGACGTTCTCCGCGACGACCGGAATCTCCTCCACCATGCCCGCAAGGGTCACGGTCGCCTCGTCGGGGAAGTGGAACGCGGCGCCGCCCTCGTCGGCGTAGGTGCGCAGGTCGCGGATGCCGCGGCCTTCGGCGTCGATGAGGCGAACGAGGCGATCGGCGGCCTCGGGCGTGGCCATGACCACCGGAAAGTCCGCGGTTCGGGTGCCGCCCTTGATGAGGCTGCCCGACCGCTCGTCGTCGCTTCCGGGCGGGTTCACCAGCACCACCGCGGCGGGATTGCGGCGCGAGACCGCGGCGAACTTGCGGCCGAACGAGGCGTTGCTCGACCAGCCCCGATCGCTCCAGCGGCTGCCGCCGTCCTCGTTCATCGGCTCGAAGCGCAGCATCACCGCGATGCGGCCGGAGAGGTCGGTGTCCTCCTCGAAGCTGGTGTAGCCGTTCTCGCCGTCGTCGATCGAGTAGCCCACGAACGAGACCGGCGCCGTGACCTCGCCTTCGGTGCCCATGCCGGTGAACTCGAAGTCCTCGCCGAGGGCGAACTCGAGAAGGGCGTCGTCGAGCATCGCCTCGAGGCGCTGCCCCGTGACGGTGCTGTCGCTGCCGAGATCGAAGGGCTGTCGGTACCCGTTGGTCTCGCTGCCCTCGACCGGCATCGCCGGCTCGAGTCCGGCCTTGCGGAACTGCCACTCCATGTACTCCCGCGCCAACTCCATGCCGCGGGTGCCCGGCAGGCGTCCCTCCATCCATGGGCTCGCCAGCACGGTCATGTGCTCGTTGAACTCCAGGACCTCCGGATCGGCGGATCCGAACGCGTCGGACAGCGGCGTCCGCGAGGCGTCGGCCGCCGCCCGCATCGCGGCCATCGCGGCGTCCTCGGCGAGCATGGCGTCGGTGATGCGCACGCCGTCGAAGGCGAGTCGCTGTCCGTCGAGGCCGGTGCCGCTGCCGCCGACCCGATCGCCCTCGACGAGAAGGTCGGCCTCCACCTCGATCGCGCCGTCGCCCTCTCCGAACACGAACGTCAGCGTCAACCGCGAGGCACCGACGTCGAAGGTGCCCCGAACCGTGCCCTCCATGGCCAGCCGCGGCAACACGATCGACCCCTCGACTTCGTTGGCCATGTCGATGGCGAGGTCGAGATCGGAGACGTAGGTGCCGCCGTCGGCCGCCGTCGCGGTGATCCGCCAGGGGCCTGCGGCGGCAAGCACGTCGTTGCTGGGCGTCGCGTCGGTGGACTGCGCCGTCGCGACGACGCCGGCGGCGAACGGAACCGCCATCGTCGCGACGAGCAGTGCGGTGGAGAGGAGACCGGAAGCGCGATCACGCACGTGGCGTCGGGGCATGGCGGTGGATCCTTCGGGTGCCGAGGTCTCGGCGGGACGGTGGGGCCGGCGATGCTACAGTCCGAACAAGGTGCTACCGAGTCGGAGCGGTCCGGTTTCGGGACGCCGTTCGGAGCGGCTCGACGTGCCGGACGAACCCGCGTGTGCGACCTCCGAGCGAGGTTTCGTCGCGGTTGGTGGCGCCTCGAGGCCGCCGCGATTCGACGCGGCGGCGGTCGGGGCGGGACCACGACCGCCGATCCAGCCCTTCGGAGTGGCCCCTCTCCTGCTCCATCGCATGCCTCGCGACGCCCTTCTGAACCTCGCCCACCGCAGTCGCTCGGCGAATCCGCCGCCAGCCCGACGGGCAGGCGACGGTGAAACGA
>Ga0075477_10000425_pt1 | contig 18056 bp, 17 predicted proteins | sample DEB08_DNA_FD_76338 | JGI IMG/M metagenome (GOLD analysis project Ga0075477, IMG submission 76338) | Aqueous microbial communities from the Delaware River and Bay under freshwater to marine salinity gradient to study organic matter... | ecosystem: Environmental > Aquatic > Marine > Coastal ...
AGATCTGTCCCAAGTTCTGTCCCGAGATCTGTCCCAAGTTCTGGCCATCTCGCCGTCTCGACTCGCGCCCGTCGCGATGAACCTGTGCGGTCCGTGGCGACGGAGGGTCCTCAAGCACTGCGGAACGGGCCGGAGCCGCCTCGAGCACCAAAGCTCGATCGTTCGTCGTGAGGCGACCGTCTCGATCGGCCACTCGATTCTGATTGGCGGAACCGTCGATCTTCCACGAGGTCCAACGCGGGGATGGGCGTCATCGGAGATCGCTCGGGACTCGAATTGTCGACTGGCGGCGACCGAGAGGGGAATCAGGGTCGGTATCGACGAATGAGTGCGGGGTGTTCGGATCCGAAGGCGTCCCGAGGGACTCGATCACGGATCGTCACAGCATGTTGCCGCAGCCAGTCCGAGGGGCCGGGGCGACCTTCCACTGAAGCTCGCTCCTTGCCTCGATGCCTAGATGCCTCCCTGCACAAGCCTGCACAAGCCTGCACACGCATGTCATCTGTCGATGCACATGCATCCATTCGGTTCCGCGGTGGCATCGGGAGGCCCATGCCGGCGGATCTTGGACTCCGGCCGCTGATCGGCCGGGGATGAATTGGGCCACTCGACGAGCAAAGAGTTCAACCGAGTGGCAAATCACGCATCCGAGTGCCGTCGTCACTTCCACATTGCTCGCCAACTTGCTCGCCAACTTGCTCGCAAACTTGCTCGCCAAGGCAGAGACGACACGCGGTTGAGAATCGGTACGGGGGACGTTCGAATCCGGTTCGCCCTTTCGGGAAGATAGTGGGGGTGGCGTTCCGGTCAAGAGTCGATCCGGCCGACGCCTCGAATCGGTTCCAATCCGGGAGCCTCGCATCGGGATCGAGGGAACTCCGAGGTCCGGATCGCTTGATCCGATAGTCTCCCTCGCATCGGGGCATCCAGCGGGGTGGATCGCGAGTCGCGACGCCTGAGCCTGGACAGCCCACAAGACCCTCGAAGGCCACATCTCTCATGGACCAGGACCTCTCAGATCCCGAAGATCGGACGCTGGGCCGCCTGCAAGACCTTGGGCTGGCCCTGCCGGCCACGCCTTCGCCGGTCGCGGCCTACGTCCCCGCCGTTCGAACGGGCAACCTGATCGTGGTCAGCGGCCAGATTCCGTTTCGCGACGGGGCCTTGATGGCCACGGGGCCGGTGCCTTCGCAACGCACGCTCGACGAGGCCGTGGCGGCGGCTCGCCAATGCGGCCTGAACGCCCTGTCGGTGGTCGCGAGGGAACTGGGCGGGCGACTCGATCCGGTCCGCCGGATCGTGCGCGTCGGCGTGTTCGTCCTTTGCGACGAGGGTTTCGGGGACCAGCCGAAGGTCGCCAACGGCGTCAGCGAGATGCTGGTGCAGATCTTCGGAGACCGTGGTCGACACGCGCGGGCGGCCGTGGGGTGCCCGGCGTTGCCGCTTGGCGCGACCGTCGAGGTGGAGATGCTCGTCGAAGTCGAGTAGGCGCGTCGGCGAGCGGTCGAGTGCGGCGACATCCCCGGCGGATCTCGATCGCCCTGCCGTTGCGTTTCACGTTTCGGGGACCGGTCGGCCGGGATCGGCTGCCCCGGATCGTTCGGCGCGGATCATCTGGTCAGCAGCAGAAGCAGCAGGACCAGGTTGACCACCACGCTCGCAGCCAGGCCGACGATCAGCATGACGTGTCCGGTGTTGGAGCCTCCCGAGGAGGCGACCTGCCGGATCTCGGTCGGCTGGGTGCTGGCGTCCTGAGCGATGGACGCGGCGACGGAGGCGAGATCCGTGGTGCCGCGGGCGTGGGCAAGCGCCTCGCCCCTTGCGGCGGCATCGAGATCCTCCAGCAGTTGACCGGCATCCCGGTACCGGTCCGCCGGATCCTTCGCCAACAGCATTTCGATGATCTGCGCCGTCGCCGCGGACAACTTGGGGTTGACGTGGTCCGGTGGGGTCAGCGTGCTCTTGAGGTGGCGGTTCATCACCTCGTTGGGGGTCTTGCCGGAGAAGGGAACCCGGCCGGTGACCATGTGATAGAAGGTCGCGCCAAGTCCATAGAGGTCTGCGGCGGGGCCGATGTCGGTCCGGCCGCGAATCTGCTCCGGACTGATGTAGTAGGGCGTGCCGTAGGCCTTGCCGGCTTCCGCTTCGGCGGCCTCGCGGTCGCTCACGGCCCGGGCGAGCCCCAGATCCGCGAGTTTCACCGTTCCGGTGCTGCCGATCATGATGTTCTTGGGCTTGATGTCCCGGTGGATGAAGCCCTGGTCGTGGGCGTGGACGAGCGCCGACGCCACCTGTCGCACGATGCCGATCGCCTCCGCCTCCGGTACCCGACCCGCCTTGGCGATGCGGTCGTGGACCGTCTCGCCATCGACGTACTCCATCACGAAGTAGTGCTGGTCGCCCGCCTGCCCCACGTCGTAGGCGCCGACGATGTTCTGGTCGTTGAACTTCGCGGCGGCGCGACCCTCCCGATAGAACCTCTCGATGAACTTGGTGTCGGAGGAAAACCGCCGCGGCAGGAGCTTGATGGCCACCGGCCGATCGAGGCTGAGCTGCTTGGCGAGGTAGACCGTCGCCATGGCCCCGGCGCCGAGCTTCTTGACGATGCGATAGCCGGGAATGTGGCGACTGGCCCGGTCGGTCTCGAGATCGGAGCGGAGACGCTGGAGTTGGCGTTCGGTGACCAGTTCCTCCCGAACCAGGAGCTGCGACAGTCCGCCCGGGGCCTCGCCGGCCTTGGCCAGGCGCCCGACGCATTCCTGCAACTCGTCGCCGGTGATGAAGCCTCGCTCGACGAGCACCCGCCCGAGGACGGTGTCGAAGCCGGTTCCGCTGCGGGAGCGATCCGAGGCGTCGCCATCCGCGGCCGACGCAGGGGCCTCTGCCGCAGAACCGCCTTCGGGGCTCGATGCGGAGGGGGCCCCCTCTGGGGAGGCGTCGGACTCGGGGGTTGGATCCGTCATGAACGCGCGATGATCGTGGTGAAACCCGGGTTCGATCGGGAAGCTGGTGAGACGTCGAGCCGGATCAGGTTCGGGCGAGTCCGACCGGGGGGTCCATCCAATCGGACTATTCTTCAACGGCGTGAAGGTGTCAACCGCTGCAACCGCTGAACGGACCGGCGACCCGCCGGCCAACGTCCCGGAACTCGTGCTGGCGTCGACCTCGCCGCGGCGTCGTCGACTGCTCGAGACCGCCGGCCTCGCCCATCGGGCCGTTGCGCCGCGTGTCGACGACTCCGATCTTCCGATGGAGGTCGGGCAACGCGTGGCCGAGCGGACGGTGGCCCTGGCCTGGCTGAAGGGGGCGGCCACCATGCACACCCTCAGATGCGAAGGTCGGCGGTCGGTTCTGATCGTGGCCGCGGACACGCTGGTGGCCGACGGCGATCGGGCGCTGGGCAAGCCCGCCTCGAGCGACGAGGCGGAGCAGATGCTGCGAATCCTCGCCGGACGGGACCATCGCGTCTGGACAGGGCACGCCGTGATCGATCTCGAGTCGGGCCGGCGTCGCCTCTGGGTGGACTCGGCGACGGTCCGGATCGGGGCGCTCGACGAAGAACTCCTCGTCCGCCATCTCGAGCGCCGGGACTGGGAGGGCCGCGCTGGTGGGTACAGCCTGGACGAGTTGGAGGCGGCGGGCTGGTCGGTCGAGTGCTCGGGGGATCCCGAGGTCGTGTTGGGTCTTTCTACGGCGGGCGTGCGACGAGCGATCGCCTCGCTGGCGGTCGATGCCGGGAGAGGGGCGTGATCGTGCTGCTCGAGACCGATCTGCCGCCGGCGGTCGCCATTCCACTCGCGGCCCTGCTGGCGGTGGGCTGTCTCTGGTACTGGCGTCGCCTCGATCGACGCGATGTGCCGGAGAGCCGCCGCCGGATCCGACGATTCTCGCTGCTTCTGATCCTGACGACGCTGCCGGGCCTCGTCTGGTGCTCGAGTCTGCTCGACCATCGCGTCGATCCGCAGGCCTATCTCGTGGGTTGGCTCGCGTGTCTGATGCTGCTCGGGGTCATCGTGCTGACCGCCGTCGCCGACGTTCTGGACACCCTGCGTCTTCGGGCCGCGGAGGTGGGGGAGTCCCGGGATGCCGGCGTCGATCCGCCCCGGGGACGATCGTGAACGCCTCGTCGGAGCACCTGCTGCCGTTTCCGCTGCCGGCGTCGCTGAGACGCATGTTGGCGGCGGGCTACGGCGCGGCGGTCGCGCATCGCAACCGACGATTCGATCGAGGTCTCGGCGTGCGGCGGTTGAAGTGTCCGGTGGTGTCGGTCGGCAACCTCTCCGTGGGTGGAACGGGCAAGACTCCGGTGGTCGCGTGGATGGCGCGGACCCTCGCTGCGGCGGGTTGGCGACCCGTGATCGCCCTGCGCGGCTATCGCCCCGACGCGTCGGGGCAGAGCGACGAGGCGATCCTGCATCGGGAGGCGCTTCCCGACGTGCCCATCGCGATCGGCGGGGATCGCTTCGCGGCGCTTGGTGCCATCGGTGAACCGAGACGGCCTCGCACCGTGGTGGTGCTGGACGACGGCTTCCAGCATCGGCGTCTGCACCGGGACTTCGATCTGGTCCTGATCGATGCGACGCGTTCGGATCTCTCGGGGCATCTGATTCCCCACGGTCGTCTGCGCGAACCGTTGGAGTCGTTGGCGAGAGCCGATGCGGTGATGGTGACCCGGGCGAGCGGAGTGGACGAGGCCATGTCCCACGAGATCGCACGTTGGTGCGGAAGACCACCGACGGCATGGAGTCGCCACGCGTGGGCGAGCCTGTCGCTCCACCGCGATGGCCGGGTCGAACACCTTTCGCCCACCTGGCTCGAAGGTCGGCGGGTGGCCACGCTCCTCGGCGTCGGGCATCCCGACTCGATCCGGCGGCAACTGGCCGAATGGGGTGGTCGCGAGGTGTTGCAACTCTCGGCGCAGGATCACGATCGCTACGCCGACGCGAGGGTCGAACGCCTCGTGGCGACATGCCGCGAGGCGGATTCGATCGAGGCGGTGTTCACGACGGCCAAGGACTGGGTGAAGTTGAAGTCGCGATGGCCGAAGGACCTCTCCGTCGTCGTCCCCGATCTCGCGATCGAGTTCCTCGCCGGCGAGTCCGAACTCGCGTCGGCCCTGCTGCGGTCGCTTCCCGACGCCTGAGGCTCGATGAGCGGACCGGCCGCGAGGAGGGGGCGAGTGAATTGGACCGCCTTCCGGAGATGTTCTTGACGCTCTGGAAATCGGCTCGCATACTCCAAGGGGCGTCCGGGAGTTTGGACGTTTCGGCCCGGGTGGGTGTCGAGGCGTGGTTGCCCTTGGGACACGCCTCGGATCGGGGTTTGGGTGGAACGGATTTCACCACTGCGTGCGCCGGGGTCGAGGGGGACATTCAGGAGTGCGGCACACCGGCGGGTGTGCCCGCTCGGACGACGCGGTCAGTGGGGACATTCGATGGCGACGACAAACGACAGCAACGGGTCCGTGGTGAGCGGCGGGGGCAAGACCACCACGAAGAAGGAACTCATCGACCGCATCGCGGACGAGACCGGCCTGAGGCGGGCGGATGTGAAGCAGACCGTGCAGAAGTTCCTCGATCACGTCATCGAGGAGCTTGGTCGCGGCAATCGCCTGGAGTTCCGCGACTTCGGCGTGTTCGAGATCAAGGATCGCGCGCCGCGACTCGCGCAGAACCCCAAGACGCTCGAACGCGTGCATGTCCCGGCGAAGCGGACCGTCAAGTTCAAGGTCGGGCGCCTGATGAAGCAGAGCCTCGACGATGTGTCCGGCGACGCGGTGCCCTCCGGATCCAACCGGGCCTGATCCGCCGGTCGGCTTCGCTCGGCGCTCCGATGCCGGACCCTCGAGCGGGACGTCCTAGCCGGTGGTCTCCGAATTCGCTGCCGGTCGAACGATGGTGCGGCGCACCCCGTTCGTCGCGTTGGGGGCGAGTGTGGAGCGATCGGCTCCCTGGTCGCGATCGGCTCTCCGGAGGGTGGGCATCCTGACAAGTCCGATCGGAATCGAGGTCGGCGCTTGCCGTCGGCGTCGGGACCGCGATGATTCGGACATGCCCGAGGCCGCCGCTTCCTCCGAACGCCGTCGCCGTCGCCCGGACGCCGCCCCGGATCTCGCCGGGCTGGTGCAGGCCATGCCGCCGCAGGCCCTCGAGGCCGAGATGAGCCTGCTCGGCGCGATGCTGTGGGACCATCGTGTGGTCGGCGACGTCGTCGTCGTCCTCCGGGGCGGCGCGGACTTCGCTCGACCGGCGCATCAGGTGATCTACGAGGCGATCGTCGAACTCTACGACGGCACCGGTGCGGTGGACGTGGTGCAGCTGCACCAGCGCCTCGCGGACCGTGGAATCGTCGAGGAGGTCGGCGGGGTCGAGTACCTCTCGAGGCTCGCCGAGAGCGTGCCCAGCGCGGCCAACGCGGTCCACTACGCCGAACTGGTTCGCGAGAAGGCGATCCTTCGAGAGCTCATCGGTGCCGCGGGCGAGATCCTCGAGGACGCCCACCGCACCGTCGACACGGCCGCTTCGGTGCTCGAGGCCGCGGAGCAGCGCATCTTCCAGATCGCCCAGCGTCGCGATCGCGTCGTGCTGACGGATCTGCGGGAGATCCTCGACGAGACGATGCGGCGCCTCGAGGAGAACGAGGGGCGGTCCATCACCGGACTTGCGACCGGCTTCGTCGAACTCGACGAGATGACCAGCGGCCTGCAGAGCGGCGAGATGATCATTCTCGCGGCACGTCCGTCGATGGGGAAGACCGCCTTCGCGCTCAACCTCGCCGAGAACGTCGCGATGGACGGCAACGCCGTGGCGATCTTCAGCCTCGAGATGAGCCGTCAGCAGCTCGTGCAGCGACTGCTCTGCTCGCGAGGTCGCATCGACGGTCAGCGGTTCCGCCGGAACCTTCTCCGTCAGGAGGACTACCAGCGCCTGATGGCGGCGTGCCACGACCTGTCGTCGGCGCCGATCATGATCGACGACACGCCCGGACTCACGCTGCTGCAGTTGCGATCGAAGGCTCGCCGCATGAAGGAGAAGTCCGGCATCAAGTTGATCGTCATCGACTACCTGCAGCTGATGAGCGCGGGCGGTCGCGTCGAGAGCCGCCAGCTCGAGGTCAGCGAGATCAGTCGCGGCATCAAGGCGATGGCCCGTGAACTCGAGGTTCCGGTGGTCTGCCTCAGCCAGCTCAATCGTGCCGCCGAGCAGCGAGAGGGCCACCGTCCGCGGATGAGCGACCTGCGCGAGTCGGGCTCGATCGAGCAGGACGCCGACGTGGTCTCGATGCTGCACCGCGAGGAGTACTACCACCGCGCCGATCCGGAGTGGGAAGAGCAGAACCCCGACAAGGTCGGAGTCGCCGAGCTCATCCTCGCCAAGCAGCGGAACGGGCCCACCGGCGTCGTGGAACTCTCGTGGGACGCCGGTTCGACGAGATTCCGGACGCTGAGCCATGCAGCGCCGCCCCAGGGTGTGGTGGGCGAGGGGCGAGGCCCCGTGCGATCGGGAGTCCGGGCGACCCCGCCGGAGGAGGAGGACTTCGACATCCCGATCTGACGCCGATCGGCGAGCGATCGGCAATCGTGGCCCCGCCCCCGGTGTTGGACGGGCATGCGGATGTCGCCGCTCGCCCACGCGCCGTCTCGGGGCACCGTCCCGCGACGTTCCCGACCGATCGCCCCGGCGACGCCGCCACCGTCTCCCCGCGCCATGAGCGACTCCCGCGAGATCGATCCGACGCCCGAACGCCTGCAACGCGAGATCGCGGCGGCGGCGGGTGGCGACGAATCGGCGTGGCGGCGAATCGTGGAGTGGTTCGCGCCGCGGGTCTTCGGCCTGATCAGAGCCCAGTGCGGCGACGTCGAGTTGGCCGAGGAGATCACCCAATCGACCTTCTGCACCCTTGCGGAGAAGCTCGAGCGGTACGTCGAGACCGGCAAGTTCGAGGCGTGGCTGTTTCGGATCGCCGTGAACCGCCTGCGCGACGAGATGCGTCGCCGCCGTCGCCACGCGGTTCCGATCGAGTCCTCGGTGCTCGCGGACCTCGCGCCGCCGTCGGAGGACGCCGAGCCGGTCGATCGGCAGCGACTGTTCACGGCGCTGGCGAAGGCTCTCGGGGAACTGGGCGACTCCGACCGCGAGGTCGTCGAACTCCGCCACCTCGGCGGCATGAGCTTTCGCCAGATGGCCGAGCATCTCGGCGAGCCTCTCGGCACCCTGCTGGCCCGGCATCACCGGGCCCTCCGCAAGCTGAGAGGGGCGCTGAGGCCGGAGATCGCAGACGAACTGGAGGACCTGTGACGATCGATCCACTTGTTTCGACCTCTCGAGACCGACCCGCAAGATCGTCGGCAATGACGGCCCGCCTCGTCCGTCATCCCGCGTGGAGGCCTTGTCCGGCGCCGCACCCGAGCGGGGGCGCCGAATCGGAGAGTGCCGGATGAACGACCGAATGAACGACACACCGCACTTCCGGGCCCAGGACCCGGGCGATGGGGCGGGAGTGGACCCGACGCTCGAGCGGGCCCTCGCCGAGTGGGGGCGACGTCAGGGACCGCCATCGGCGCAGGCCTTCGTCGAACGAGTCTTCGAGGCATCCCGCCCCGCGATCGCGGCCCGTCGGGGCACGCGGCGCCCGACGCCCCAGATCGAGGCGGGCGGCAGGTTCCGGCGGGTGTGGCGTTCGCCGATGCCGGCTCGCCTGGCGCTCGCGGCCGGACTTGTGCTGGCGTTGCTGCTGCCGGCGACGCTCGATCTCGGTGGGGGGGGCGCCTCGAGGTCGGGGTCGCAGAACGAATCCGTCGCCGCACTCGAGACCGCCGAAGTGATCGGGGGCGTGTCGGCGTCCGAGCCGCTGCTGCTGGCGATGATCGACCCGGATGCCGCCAACTGGGAGGACATCGCCGGGCACGAGCCGGGAGTGGATCTCTACGCGGTGCTCGAGTCCGGTCGCGCCGGACTGGACGACTATCTTCTGGAGCTCGACGCGATCTTCGGCACCCTCGACGGTGTCGGCGAGGAGATGTGACCGATGCCATGCCGCCCACGACCCGACGTCGTCGCCCGACTGCTGGCCATCCTGATGGCGACCGGCCTGCTCTCGGCCTCTGCGTGGGCACGCCCGGTCTCCAGCCAACTCGGCGATTTGGTCGCCGTCGGTCAGGAGCGGCCCCCGCGGCAGGGGCCGCAGGGAAGCGGTCCGGACCTCGATGGGCCGCCACGCGGCGGCATCGGTGACGACGACCGCCGCGACGGTCGAGGCGCCGGACCACGTCGGCGCCTGTCGCCCGAACAGATCGATGCGATCGTCGAGGTGGCGGGGGAGGTCTTCCCCGACGGCGGGGCCCGACTTCGCGAGCTGCGGGAACGCGATCCCGAAGCTCTCGAACGCGTGCTGGGCCGACAGGCGCGTCGCCTGTTCACGCTCGCGATGCTTCGCCAGCGGAATCCGGAGCTCTATGCCCTGAAGCTCGAGGAGCTGCGCAACCAGATGGAGTTGCGGACGCTCGCGGCTCGTCACGAGGAGTTGCAGGCCCAGGGCGACTCGGCCGCCGCGCAGCGCGACGAGATCCAAGACCGGATTCGGTCCATCGCAGAGCGACAGGTCGATCTCGGCCTCCGGGTGCGGGGTCTCGAACTCGCCGCGATGGACGAGGCGATCCGACGCATGCGGGCCGAGCTCGCCACCGATGCCGAGAACCGCGAGGCCGCCGTCGCCGAGATGGTCGAGCTGATCTTGAGCGGCCGCGAGCTTCCAGTGCCGGAGATCCGGCCGGAGTCGGGCGGCCGAGGCATGTGGAACGGCCGCAACGGCTCGGGACGCTCCGAACGCCTCGAGGAGGAGGGATCGAATCGCCGCCCGCGCGGCCCCGGTCGTCCGAGTCCGCCGACTCCGTGACGATCATCGCCGCGGTCTCGCGGGGTGATCGACCTCGTGCCGACGCACGCCACGCCGCGTTTCGGTTCGGCCGCGGCTAGTCTGCGGAGGTGAGCGGCGCAATCCCGCAGGAACGGACCGGACGGATCTCGGCGACCGACGATGGAGATCGGTCGCGTCGTCGCGTCCGACCGAAGGCCGGTCGCGCCGTTCGATTCGGCGCCGTGCTGCTGGCGGTCGTCATCGGCGGCTGCCTCGTCGCCATCCCCTGGTCGTTCGGGCGTGTCGAGGACGCCAGCGGCGTCGGGGGCCCCCGGTACGCCGTCGGAAACCTCGAACTCAACCTGCTGCCGCCCAGTTGGCTCGGCGCCGCGGACGCCGACGAGCATGCCGACGTTCTGGCGCGTCTCGAGGCCGCTCGCAGCGCCGATCTCTACGTCCCGGGGCGGGTGCTCGGCACCGATCGCCTCGGCCGGGACGTCTTCGCGCGACTCCTCGCCGGCGGAGTGGTGAGCCTCGCGGTGGGATTCTTCGCCGCCGCCGTGGCGGTGCTCTTGGGCACGCTCTACGGCGCCGCGAGCGCCTTCGCCGGTGGCCGTACCGATGCGGTGCTCATGCGGATCGTGGACGTGCTGTTCGGCCTCCCGTCGATCCTGCTGGTCGTGCTGCTGGCCGTCGCCGTCGACGGCGCCGTGTCGCGCGCCGGTTGGGATCTGGGACCGGCGGCACGGCAGTGGATCGGTCTGGCGACGTTGTTCGTTGCGATCGGTGGGGTGGGGTGGCTGACGCTGGCCCGGATCGTGCGGGGGCAGGTGCTGAGCCTGCGAACCCGCCCCTTCATGGAGGCCTGCGAGGCGCTGGGAGTGCCCCGTCGCCGACGGTTCGTCCGGCATGTGCTGCCCAACCTGGCCGGGCCGGTGCTGGTCTACGCGGCGTTGGCGGTGCCGGCGGCGATGCTGGCCGAGAGTTTTCTGAGCTTCCTGGGCATCGGAGTGCAGGAGCCCCTGCCAAGCTGGGGAAACCTCGCTTCCGAGGGCCTGCAGGAACTCAATCCGTTCCGAAGCCGGTGGTGGCTGCTGGCGGCGCCTTGCGTGGCGCTTTCCGCGACGCTCCTGGCCCTCAATCTCGTCGGCGATCACATCCGAAGGGGGTTTGATCCCGGGTCGGGAACCCCGTAGCGTACGGTTCTGTGGCCATCGTCTCGGGTGGGGTACCTCACCCGGGAGACCGTCGCACTCGGCGAACGAGAAACGGACAACGGCGTCTTCCGGCGCAAGGCGATCCCCAATGCAGAACCGCTTCGGAATCAAGGACTTCCTGCTGCTCGTGCTGGTCGGCGCGGTGCTGGTGAGCGTCTGGCTCTCCATGAGCGCCGGCGACCGCCGTCTCGAGGTGCTCCAGGGGCTCGAACGTCGCCTCTCCGACGTCGAGACCCAACTCTTCACCGGTGGGGGCACCGGGGGCGGAGGCGATCTTGCGAAGGAGATCGCAGCCCTGCGCCAGGCGATCCTCGAGCGTCCCGTCAACGTGATCATCCAAGGTGGAGGCCAGGTCGCCGCCGCGACCACCGGGATCGCCACCGCGACCACGCCCGCCGCCTCGGCGCCCTCTGGCGGCAGCGGCGGACGCGACGAGTCGTGGGCGCGACCGGGAGTGAAGATCGCCTGGCAGAAGCCGTGGGAGTTCGTGTCGCCGCCGACGGACGTGCCGGGCTTTCGGGCCGGCGGCGAGTTCACGGAGATCTTCGGCGCCCAGCCCGCGAAGCTGGTGCCCTACCTTTCGACGGACGTGTACGGCCGTCGCGTGATCGACGAAGTCGCCGACTCCCTGGCCGGCTACGACCCTGCGACGCTCGAGCTGCGAGGGCGACTCGCCTCGGCGTGGCAGGAGGATCCCGACGGCCTGTGGCTGCGGGTCCGCATCCGGGACGACGCGGTGTTCAGCGACGGCAAGCCCGTCACCGCCGAGGACGTTCGCTGGACGCTCCAGGACTACGTCTTCAACCCGCAGATCGAGGCGGAACGCGCCCGTTCGACCCTGGGCATGATCCAGGACGTGAAGGTCGTCGACGACAAGACCGTCGAGTTCACCTTCGACAAGGCGATGTTCACGAACCTCTCCTACTCGATGGGCATCTACGTCCTGCCCAAGCACTTCTACTCGCAGTTCGAGCCCTCCGAGATCAACCAGTCCACCGGCCTCCTCATGGGTTCGGGCGGCTTCAAGATCGAGGGCCTCGACCCGGATCGGCAGTGGACTCCCGGAGAGGACGTCGTGCTGGTCCGGAACGACCGGTTCTGGGGTCCGCGGTCGCCGCTGGAGCGGCTTCGGTACAAGACCGTCACCAACGACCTTGCTCGCCTCGTGTCCTATCGCAACGACGAGGGCGACATGATCACGCCCACCTCGCCCCAGTTCAACGCCGCCCGCGAGGAGGGCGACTGGGAGGACGAGAACTGGTCGCTGCAGTGGGTGAACATGCGATCGGGATACAGCTTCATCGCCTGGCAGTGCGGCCCTCGTCAGGGACGTCTGACGCCGTTCCACGACGAGCGGGTTCGCCAGGGCATGACCATGATCCTCGACCGCGAGCGGATGATCCGCGACATCTGGGACGGCATCGGCGTGGTCTCGACCGGGCCCAACAACCCCGAGAGCCCGACCGCCAACCCCGACGTCGAGGCGTGGCCCTACGACCCCGAACGCGCCGCGGCGCTCTTCAAGGAGGCCGGCTGGGAAGACCGCAACGGGGATGGCGTTCTCGAGAACGAGGATGGACAGGAGTTCCAGTTCGAACTGACCATGTCCACCGGCGGCGAGATCGTCGAGCAGATCACCAGCTACGTCCGGAACCAGTGCACCCGTGCGGGCATCCGCTGCAGCATCCGCCTCGTCGACTGGTCGATCTTCGCCGACCTGCTGAAGCAACGCGACTTCGACGCCCTGATGATGGGCTGGTCGGCGAGCGCACCGGAGAGCGACCCTCGCCAGATCTGGCACTCCGAGTCGATCCTCGACCAGGGCGACAACTTCATCCAGTGGGCCAACGAGGACGCGGATTCGCTGATCGACCGGATCCGGGCGACGCTCGACACCGGCGAGCGCATGGACCTTTGGCACGAGTTCCATTCGGTGGTGCACGAGTCCCAGCCGTACACCTTCATCCGCGTCTCCCCGTGGCTCCGCTTCGTGAAGGGCGACATCGGCAACGTCAACACGTACAAGGCCGGCCTCGATCGCACCGAGTTCTTCCGAGCCGGTCAGATGGTGACCCAGCCGGGCTCCTGAGGCCCTCGCGCGACCCAGCCCTTCACGCCGATGGCCGCCTACATCGCCCGACGCCTGTTCGTGATGATCCCGACGCTGATCGGGATCACCCTTCTCGTGTTCCTGCTGATCGCCCTGTCGCCGGGCGGCATCGGGGCGAGTCTTCGGGTGAGCGGCGGCGAGATGGAGGCGAGCAAGGCCGCCCAGCTCGAGGCCTATCTCGAGGACCGCTACGGACTCGACGATCCGGTGCTGGTCCAATACGTCCGCTGGCTCGGGCGCATCAGTCCGGTGAAGTTCGGCACGCGGGCTCAGATCTCGCCGAGCGGGGAGATCATCCGCACGCCCAAGGCCCTCGACGGATTCTTCCTGTCGAAGGACTGGTTCGCCGACCTCGAACTCGGCGAGGAGGCCCGGGCACGTCTGGCCACGCTGCCGCCCCCAGGCCCGCTGCTCGATGGCGAGCAGGCAGTCGCCGAGCATCGAGCCGCGAGCCGCGACTACATGGAGGCGAGGGCCGACTACATCGCCGCCAACCAGTTCCTCGAGGAGGCGGTGGTTCGCTACGCCCGAGAGACCGGCATCGCCGACGCCGTCGACGCCGAGGGTGAACCGGTCGAAGGCGTGCTGACCGACCATCGGCCCGAGACCGCGGCGCCCTCGTGGGCCCCGGTGCAGGCGGCGGCGCTCGCCACGCTGGAGGCCTACGAGGCCGCGGTGGTGGCGAGAAACCGCCTGCAGAGGGCCTTCGACGCGAAGCCCTATCCCGAGGTCGGCGTACCGGTTCTGCCCGGTGTCCTGAGCCTCGGTCCGCCGGACTTCGGAGTCGCGTTCAGCCGCGGTCGGCCGGTCGTCGATCTGATCGCCGCGGCGCTGCCCGTCACCATCCTGCTCAACTTGATCGCGATTCCGGTCATCTACCTGGTGGCCATTCCGACGGGCATGCTCGCGGCCGTTCGACGCGGCGGATGGTGGGACATCGCCAGCGGCGCCCTCTTCGTGGCGCTCTGGTCGGTCCCGACGGTCTGGGCGGGCGTCCTCGCGATCGGCTATCTCGCGAACGAGCAGTATCTCGGCTGGTTTCCGGTCAGCGGCCTGCACGACAAGGCGGCCGAGGACTACCTCTTTCTGCCGACGTGGGGCGAGAACGGATTCGCGCCGGGCTACCTGCTGGATCTCCTCTGGCATCTCGTGCTGCCGGTGACCTGTCTGGTCTACGCGGGGTTCGCGGTGCTCGCCAAGCAGACCCGAGCCGCGATGCTCGACAACCTGAGCGCCGACTACGTACGCACCGCCCGGGCCAAGGGCGTGCCCGCCCGGACGGTGATTCTGCGGCACGTCTTCCGAAACAGCCTGCTGCCGCTCATCACCATGTTCGTCAGCGTGTTTCCGGCCATGCTCGCCGGCTCGGTGGTCATCGAGCGGATCTTCTCGATTCCGGGCATGGGCAGTCTGATCATCGAGGCGATCAACCTTCGCGACCGTGAACTGATCCTCGCCAACACCCTGATGATCGCCTTCGTGAACCTCTTCGCCCTTCTTCTCGCGGACATCCTCTACGCATTCGCGGATCCGCGAGTGTCCTACGACTGATCGCATCCGACCCTTCGCACCATGAGCGACTCCAAGACCCCCATGCCCGAGTCCGTCACCGGCGTCGATCTGATGCGCGGCATCGGCGCCGTGGAGGCCAAGGGCTTCTGGGAGGACGCGTGGGGCCGGGTGGTGCGCCGGCCCGGAGCGCTGTTGGCGATCGTCTGGATCGGGATCGTCGCCTTCTTCGCCGTCTTCAGTCCGGTCATCGCGAACGGACTGCCGCTGTGGGCCGAGCGGATCGGCCCCGACGGGCAGGTGACCGAGTCCTGGAGCCCGCTCTGGCGCAACCTCGACGCGACCGATCTGCTGCTGCTGTTCGGCACCGTGATCGGCCTGCTCTGGCTGCTGATCCCGATGTCGCTGGCGCGATCCACCCGGGCGGGCATGCTGTTCGTGGCGGCGGTCCAGGCGGGATTCGTGGTGGCCGCCGGGGTGGGTCTGTCCGCATGGAGCCGCAGTCCCAACGCCCCCGACTGGATGCTCGAACACGGCCGGGCGTCGTGGTTTCCCGCAGCGTGCGCCGCGGTGGCAGCCGCGGTGACGGGCGTGCTGGCGTTCCTCGTGCCCACCTGCGACTCGCGTCTTGGGCGTGCCGCCGCGGTGCTGCTGGTGGCGGTCGGTGCCGGCACGCTGGTCGTGGATCGGTGGAGCGATCCCCTCATCGACTACGAGTCCTACATCGAGCAGGAGGCGGCGGGCACGCTGCGGGCCACATGGACGCTCGTGCCGTGGTCGCCCAACCAGTCCCGTTCCGACCTCGATCTGTTCGCGCCGGGACTTCCCATCGGAGACAAGGTCGAGGATGCGACCGGTCCCTTCGCCGAGCGCCGATTCATGATGGGCTCCGACGCAGTGGGCCGGGACGTGCTCAGCCAGATGATGCACGCCTGTCGGTTGTCGATCTCCGTCGGACTGGTCTCGACGGGCATCGCCGTTCTGATCGGTGTCACCATCGGTTCCCTGATGGGCTACTTCGGCGGCAAGGTCGACCTGCTGCTCTATCGCGTCGTCGAGATCTTCATGGCGATTCCGGTGCTGTTCCTGCTGATCGTCGCCGCCGCGGTGCTGCCGCGCAACACCTACGTGATGATGGCGATCATCGGCTGCGTGAGCTGGACCGGTGCTGCACGGTTCATCCGCGCCGAGTTCCTGCGCATGCGGGGCCAGGACTTCGTCCAGTCGGCACGGGCCGTCGGCCTGCCGCTGCGGTCGATCCTGTTCAAGCACATGCTGCCCAACGGCGTGACCCCGGTCCTCGTCGACGCGTCCTTCGCGATTGCGGCGGCGATCCTCGCGGAGGCGACGCTCAGCTTCCTCGGTCTCGGTCCCGAAGGCCAGGCCAGCTGGGGCAAGCTGCTCGCGAGCGCCACCAACACCACCGGCACGTTCGTCTGGTGGCTGGCGATCTTCCCCGGCTGCGCGATCTTCCTCACCGTGCTGGGATACAACCTGATCGGCGAGGCGTTGCGCGACGCGATCGATCCCAAGCTTCGAAAGGCGGCGCAGACATGACGGCCCCCGGACCGGTCTCGCAGGCGGCTCCCGCGGCGGCGGCGCTCGATCCCGAGACGCCGTTGCTCGAGGTTGCCGATCTCGCCGTCAGCTTCGACAACTCCACCGGCGGTCCCCGCATCCAGGCGGTGAACGGCGTCCACATGACGATCTACCCCTCGCAGACCCTTGCGGTGGTCGGCGAGTCCGGCTGCGGCAAGAGCGTCACCGCGATGAGCTCGATGCAGCTGATTCCCCGGCCGCCGGGACGCTTCGACCGAGGTTCGATCCTGTTCAAGGGCCGCGACCTGCTGACTCGCAGCGAGCAGGAGATGCTGTCGGTTCGCGGGAGCGAGATCGCGATGATCTTCCAGGAGCCGATGACCTCCCTGAACCCGGTCTACACGATCGGCGATCAGATCGTCGAGGCGATCCTGCTGCATCAGAACGTGGATGTCGACCAGGCCCAGCAGATCGCGGTGGGGGCGCTTCGCGAGGTCGGAATTCCCCAGCCCGAGGATCGACTGAAGGCCTATCCCCACCAGTTCTCCGGCGGGATGCGGCAGCGGGTCATGATCGCCATGGCCCTGGCCTGCCAGCCGGACCTGCTGCTCGCCGACGAGCCCACCACCGCGCTCGACGTGACCATCCAGGCCCAGATCCTCGATCTGCTGCGGCAACTGCAGCGCGAGCGCGGCATGGCGATCATGCTGATCACCCACAACCTCGGTGTGGTCGCCGAGAACGCCGACGTCGTCTGCGTCATGTACGCGGGTCGGGTCGTCGAGTACGCGAAGGTCTTCGAGCTGTTCGATCGGCCGCTGCACCCCTACACCCGTGGCCTCTTCAAGTCGATTCCCGGCCTCCGAGACCATCGCGATCGACTGACCACCGTCGAGGAGGTCGTCGGCGATCCCGAGCAGTTCCGACTGCTTCCCGGATTCGAGAAGGGCATCGTGCCGTGGTTCCCGCAGACGCCCGACGAAGTCATGCCCGAACTTGCGCCGGACCGGAACGAGTACTGCCTGCACGAGATCGAGCCCGAGCGATGGGTCGGCTGCTGGCGCTCGAGGCATCTCGAATCGCACGCGAGCCGGCGCCCCGATCTGGCCTTCCGTCGGGACGACCACGACTGAGCGAATCGCCTCGCGGGGCGGAGCGAAGCGGTCGGAGTTCGCAGCGACGTCGAGTCCGACTCGAGACGCCCGTCGGCGGCTCCGGACCGTCACTTCAGGAGAGTCCGACCATGCCGCTCGTCGAGCCCGGCCGCAAGGCCCCCGCATTCACATCGAAGGATCAGGACGGCGCCGCCCATCGCCTGCGCGACTTCGCGGGGCGGACGGTCGTCCTCTACTTCTATCCAAAGGACGACACCTCCGGCTGCACGAAGGAGGCGTGCGCGTTTCGCGATCAGCATCCGGAGTTCTCGAAGATGGACGCGGTGGTGCTCGGGGTGAGTCCCGACAGCGAGAAGAGCCATCGCAAGTTCGTAGACAAGCACGATCTGCCGTTCACCCTGCTCGCCGACGTCGCGCCCGAGGGCGGGGAACCGCCGATCTGCGCCGCCTACGGGGTCTGGCAGGAGAAGTCGATGTACGGCCGCACGTACATGGGCGTGGTGCGCACGACCTACCTGATCGGGCCCGACGGGAAGGTCGTCCGACGCTGGGACAAGGTGAAGGTGCCCGGACACGCCGAGGAGGTGCTCGAGGCGGTGCGGGCCGTTCCGTCGGCTTGACCGACGCGGCGACCTGCGAGGGCCCACCGGTACACTTCTCGAATGAGTGAATCCCACCACGCGGCCGACGTGCCGCTGCGGATCAGACGTC
>Ga0075477_10000433_pt1 | contig 17985 bp, 14 predicted proteins | sample DEB08_DNA_FD_76338 | JGI IMG/M metagenome (GOLD analysis project Ga0075477, IMG submission 76338) | Aqueous microbial communities from the Delaware River and Bay under freshwater to marine salinity gradient to study organic matter... | ecosystem: Environmental > Aquatic > Marine > Coastal ...
ACAGCATACCAATTGATGAGTTCATTGTAAAAGAACGCTTGTTTTTAATGGAAAATGGGGCTAAGCCCATCATAGCGAGGTAAGAAATGGCACTTAAATTTGATGAAAACGAACTTGGCGACATTCTGCAAGAGGCAGAAAACTACTTTACCACCTTTAAGGGTGATCGTGAAGACATAGATGATGAGATGCAGCTTGCTGACTATATGTACTCTGCTGCTCAAAACCGTGCATTGATGTCAGTAGAAAAAACTCGCGGTGCAAACCTTGAAAAGGATGAACGAGCAAGCGTTGGTTCTACCATATTCCACCGACAAGTAAACATGCTTGCGGCGCAATTAGTAAACGTAATCAACAGTCAAACAGATTTAGTAAAATATCAAACCATTTCAAACGAAATTGACCCTGCAAGCGCACAAGACGGCAAAGAGGTTGCAGCGCAGATGCAGGTTCTTCAGCGATACACACGCAAGCGCGACCACTTTGACTACAAGATTCCAGAGTTTGCGGTGAATATGTTTAAGAAGTCCACTGCGTTTATCATGATGACGTGGTGTGACAGGGAAAAAGAAATATCTCGCTCTTACCCTGTCGCTAGGTCTACAGCAAATTCTGACGGAACAGTTACGATTGACATCACGGATCGCAAGTCCAAGCAAAAGATTAACCTTGGATACCCCTCGATGAAGATACTTGATCCTTCACAAGTATATGCTGACCGCTGGATTTCAAGCATGAACCAGCAAAACTGCGTCATTGTTACTGAAATTAAAAACCGAGCAGAAGTAGCCATGATGGTTAATACTGGAGAGTTTGACCGCGACCAGTATTTAAAGCTAGACGACACATACTACTGGAATATGAGCGATGAGACTGAGGTTGAGAACGAAGAGGCTCTTAACCGACAAAAGGATCGCTCGGTAACAACCACCAAGATGTATCGTTTGTATCACATCTTTATGCTTCTTCAGATAAATGATGCTGGAGAAATGGATGAGGAAGTTGATCCAGAGCTTTACTACATTCGAGTCATTGGAAATGACATCAAGAACGGCATGGTAATGAGCATTGCTCCTATGCGTGAGTATGACCCTGATGGTGAAATACCTATAGTCGCGGTCAATGCAAACCCAGATAAGTTCGGAGAGTTGTATCACACATCTACCGCCAGCGTGATACGTTCAGCCTATTCTACTGATTGCACACTGCTAAACCTAGCCATAGACAATATGGCTGCAGTCAATGATCCGCCTTTGGTTATTATTGATGGTGCGCATCGTGTGTCTGACTTTACGTTCAAGAAGGGTCAGCGGTTTCACGTAGATGATCCCAATGCTATTACACAGATGCCATTACGCGATGTAACCCAAAACACCAGCATACTGCGCGAGCAGGTTAGGCGAGAAGCTATGCAAGCTTTGGCCACTGATGCCCCTATGATGGGCGAGTTTGCTGGAGCGCGTACCAGTGCGTCGGAATTTATTGGTGTTAATCAGAACACAAAGCAACCGCACTTGGTTCAGATAAACTACATTCTCCAGCAATTCCTTCCTTGGTGGGGGCGCAAGATAATGTCCTACTGGATGTACCACGGCAATCCGAAGCAAGTTCTTCAGATTACGGATATGCAGAAGCAGTATCAGGTACAGGCAGAGTTTTCCAATGTTGAGTTTGATGTTGAGGTGAACATTGTTCAAGAGTACGAGGACAACTTGGTTCGCCAGCAGCAACTTGGAAACATCATGCAGATTATTGGAAGCTCTCCGTTCTTCCAGCAATCAGAGTTCCACAGCGTTAATCCTGCACAACTTCTCAAAAAGTTCCTTAACACTATGCGCTGGGATGCAAATGACATTATTGACCAGCCAATGGGATTTGATGCAGAGTCCAATGCGCGTCGAATGGTTGAGCAGATTCTTCTTACTGGAGATTATCAGCAACCTGACCCACGAATGAACATTGCCATGCATCTAAAGGTGGCTCGTGGCGAAGAGATTCGTTGGCGTGGCCTTGAAGATAGTGGTGATCCAAGAGCCGCTAATCTGCCTTTGTTACAGCAATACATTCAAGAATTGGTGTTGTTGCAGCAACAGGGTGGTCAGGGAGCACAACAGTTACCATCTGGGCCTGAAAATCAAACACAAGGTGAGGTAGCTGGAAACCAAGCTGCCTCGGCACTTGGACAATTACTTGGTGGTCAATGAGAATAACTACTGACGAACTAACCATAGAGAAGGCTCGTGACATATACGAGTGGCTAATGGAGCCTCGCGCACAATTGTTTTTTGACCAGTTGCAAGCGCAAGAACGCTACATAATGGATAAGATAATCAGGGAGCCAGAGTCTGCGTATATTTTCGTTGAGCAAATTAAAGCACTTCGAGCAGTTTCAAAATATCACATATATATACAGCAATTTCTTTCCGAACGTGTCACCGGAAATGAAGATTCAAAAATTATTGTTGACACAAAAATAATGGAGTAACATTATGTCAGAAGATGAAGAAGCGACTCTCCAAGACGGAGAACTCTCGCTTGATGATAACGCTGCATTGGACGTTGCTGATTACGATGAAGATCAGGAACACTCTCCGGATGACGGCGATGATGTCTCGGAAAAACGGGTCAAAGACGCTCAACGCGCTTTTCATGAGGAAGCTCAGAAACGGGCTGAATTAGAGAAGCAGATCGAAAAGATGGGCGGCCAGCTTTCCGTTCTAACCGATTTGGTTGGAAAACGGGGAGAATCAGTCCCGCAAGCTCCGCAAGAAAATCCTTTTCAATTTCTTGATGACGAGAAGTTTAAAGAAGGATTACTTGACTCCAGCGAAAATGTGGCTGACGCATTTAAGAAGGTAGTTGGAGAAATTGGGCGGACGCTACACATGCGTGACCAAATGCTTCTCCACGAGCTAAACAGCCGCGATCCTGAAATCAAATCCGCAGGTGAACAGATTCGCCAATTCCGTCAGGAAAACCCAGACCTTGAAGACCTTAGCGATATGCAAATCGCCAAGATTATCAAGAAGATTGGTGGAGGCCAGCAGGCAGAACCCAAGAAAAAAGTTCTATCTATTGGAAATCGTCCCGTAGCAAAAGAGTCTGAAGACGACGAAGTTCAGAAGCAGGCTAAGTTTTGGTACGACAGAATTGGTTATGGAATCTACAAAGACCTTGAAAAACGGAGGAAGAGCAAGTGAGCGAAGAAACTGTTGAGCGGCGGGGACGCCCCGCTAAAGTGACGGCAAAGGTTGCACCGAAGATTACGTTTAATGACGTATTTGGAGATGATCGAGTTGCCATGCAAAAGGCCCACGACGAACAAAACCCTGAGTATAAGCACATGTGGATGTCTCGTATTGACGTTGACCAAGAGCTTCAGCGCAAGGGTGGAGAAGTCGTTGACAAAGTTGAGCACGGCAATGACGTGTTGGTCCGAGTCCCAAGGGATGTATGGAAACAACGCCGGGACATCGAAGCGCAGCGTAGCTATCAGATGGCGGCAAAGGCACGAGGCACGTCTAAAGATGAAAGCTACAGCACTGGTAATTTAAAGCAGTTTGCGAGACCTGTAGAGTCTCGAGAGAGTTAGCGGCTCAGTCGGGTGATTGGGCCACTGGTAAACAAAAACAATAGAAAGAGGTATTAGAGTATGGCAACACCTGCTACTATCCAAATCGCTATTGTAAGCGGCGGTGGCCCGATCACTTCGGACGTATATAAAGCTTACTATTCGGATGGAACCGCTGGTTCCGAGGACTGGAAAAAGGGCGAACCGCTTTACCTTGATGGTGGAGTTTTGAAGCGCATTGGCACTTCTGGTACCGCCTCTGCTGATTCCGTGAATACGGATGATACTGGCTTTGGGGCTGCTGCTCGCCGCTTCATTGCTTTGGCCGATCACGATAGCTCTGCCGTTGGTAAGAGCGATTTTGTGTCGGTTCAGGAAATTACTCCTGAAAGTGTTGTTCGCGTTCAGGTTGCTGCTTCCAGCGCGACCAGCCCGACCATCGCTAACCTGAAGACCACTCTTGCCACGTATGACCCTGCTTCTTTTTACAAGAGCGCGGCGGACGTTTGGGGCATTGATGTGGACGAAAACGAAGACAAGGGCGTGTTCAACATCAAGAAGTTTGATACGGACATCAACCCTCACAAGCCTGATGCTGCTGGCCTTTTTGTTGAAGGTACCTTCAGCCGCTCGCTGTTCATTTAATTAGGAGGATAAAACATGGCTGACTATAATAAATCGGCGGCGGCCAAAACCGCCATTCAGAATACTGGTTCGGATATTTTTACCTCCGAAGCGTTTAAGCTTGCGCTGACCAAAGGTTTCCTCGAAGTCTTTAAGCGTGAGTTTGACATTGTTGAACAGGGCTTGCAGTTCGTGCGTGAGGATACTCAACGCCGCGAAACTGAAACTGTTCAGTCGTATCGCCAGATTGGTGGATCGGTGCCGATGAACCGTGATGCGGACGAAATTCCGTATGTCACGACTTCTGATGGCTTCAGCTACACCCGTCAGACCTACAACTATCGTCGCGGTATTGCCATTGAGCGTACCCTGATGGAAGTTGACGACGTTGGTGTTATTCGTGGTCGTCAGGCCGACTTGGCCCGTAACGCTGCGAGTACCCGTGAACAGGCTATTGCTGACATCTTCAACCGTGGCGTTGATGATGGCTCGATGGCAACTGGTGCGCCCGTGCTTGCGGATGACGGTCTTTATTTGGCCGACAGTGGTCGCCCCAACCCTGATCCGGCTGGTGGAACTTGGAGCAACTTGGAGGCTGCCTCCGCGATTACTCCTGACTCCATCTTTCAGGCTCAGCTAAACGCTCGTGCTACCACTGGTGACGACGGTGAATTGTTCCCGCTTCGGGTTCAGTACATCATCTGCCGTCCTCAGGACAGCAAGAAGCTCTGGGAAATCCGCAACTCGGACTACCGTCCTACGGATGCCTTCAACGTAAACAACTATTTCAAAGAAATGTCGGATGCGACCTTTGATATTAAAGTTTACGATCGCCTGACCAGTTCCAACATCTTCTACGGTCTGGCCGATCCTAAGTCGGACTTGAACGAACTGATGTGGATTTGGCGCGTGAAGCCCTCCTTCCTTACTTGGCAGGACGGCACGAACCCTGACATTATGCGTCAGCGCGTTCGTATGGCCTTCGGTCTGGCCCTTGGTTCTCCCAAGAAGGCTTGGCGCGGCGGCGAAGTGTCTGCGTAAAAATTAATCCTGTGGGGGTGGGAAACTGCATTGCAGGAGTACCACCCACGCATTGCTGGAGAAAACTATGAAGTCCTTTATTGCTTTTATTGCTTTTGTTTTGACGGCCAATGTGTTGTTTGCTGTTGAGCCTGTTTGGCGTGTTCTTAAATCTAACGACACCACTGCTGCAGAAGTGCTTGATGATGGAACTGCTACTATCAATGGTGCGGTTTATGTCAACTCGTTGGTTGTTCAGGGAGCGGCCGCCGTTGCTCCTACCAACAGTGCATCTGCTGGATTGAGCATTACCGTAAACGGAACGAACTACGTCATTGCGCTTTATCCCAACTAAGGAGGTTGCCATGAAGTATTTGGCAGTAATCCTTTGCTTGGTTGCTGGTGTAGCTTCTGCTGGTGAGCACGAGATTGTCCTTATGGATCAATACACTATTGCCGCAGGAGAGACTAATACAGTTGAAACTCCGTACAAACTTCGTGGAATTGTTCGGCAGGCGGTTGTTTATCAAGATGGTTCTGGAGTAACGACTAGCGTTGTGGCTGCAATTCGCAGTTCTTTTGAGAGAACTGTTGCAACCATTGCAGCTAATGATTCTGTAGTGGCTTCTACCGCTGGGTACTTTCCTCTTTATGATGAGACCGTGCGGTTTACTACCATCAATTATGCAACCAACTCTGTTACGGTAACTCCCGCTATTATCTACGAGAAATAATGGCAGTAGACCTACAAGAGATCAAAGACTCCGTTGCCTCCTACCTTGGGGGCGGCGGTTCTTTTTTTGATGACGCATTTCTTCGCGCCTGCAAGCGAGTAACGGCTGACATTAACCGTGACTGCTTTCAGACGCTTGACCTGCCACAAACAGTAACTTACTCTGTACCTGTAGATGAAGCTCGGTACTACAAGGTTTATGATGACGGTGTTATGTATTACATGCAGTTATCTGGAGAGTGGGTTCGTGAGCGAAACATTCCCGAGGCTTTACAGCGTTATCGCCGATCTATGGCACTAGCGCAGTACGAGCAAATAAAAGTAAACGAACCAGAGTCGGGGTATCCGGCTCGGAGTTAGGCCGGATATGTCACGATACGAAGATAGCGACAGATACGATTTTAGCCGCCTTCTGGATTGGAAAAAGGCGCAAGTTCAACAAGGTGACGCATCTGGGCTTCAGCCTGACGAAACCTATACTCTTAACTGGGTAATTCCTTACGGCTCACAAGAGCAAGCGCGTAACTGGATATACGCTAATCGCCAAGGATTTCAGGGACCAGAGATTCCGTTTATGCAACTTGATGGGTTTTGGAGAACCCTGCAAGTACGCTATCAGGTAGTAGACCCCAAGAACTCTAACGCTGGCGTTAATATCCAGCACATCATTGCAAAGGGTTACTATACCAGTATCGACTGGGATACTGCGCGTATACTGAGCGAAGACTCAAGCGCATCAAACGATTCTTCCGCTGGAATACCAAACTCTGAATCTGCTCAAGAGCAAAAGTTTTTGCAGGTACGCTTTCCATTTATTGCTCCAGAATCAGTATCTTCAATCGTTGGTTCAGTAAGCGTTCCAAGTTCAGTAACTATCCGAGGAAATACATATACTGGACTAAACAAAATACTTGAAGCAGCGCGTCTTGAGGAAGACGGAAGCTATTCAGTTCTTGTTACTCTTGCAGACCCACAGTACACGCTTGAATCATACAGTGACGCTGGAGGAACAAATCAACAGGATATTGTTTATCTTTGGGATGTACCAAAAGATTTAGCTCAAACTTTGATAGATAACTGGAAATCAACGAATCCTGTAAGTGCTTCAGCGAGTGCGGACTACAATGACTCTCAGAAACTGGTAAATATTGTACTGAGGAAAAATTCTCTTGTCAAGCCAAATCTCACGCTGGCGGGAATAAATGTTGCGTGTGACACCACGCAGAACTTTCACTTTGCTTGGGGCTACCAGAAAGAAGACATACAAGCCTTTATAGACGCGCACAACACGCCTACAGGGACAGGAACTCGTCAGGTACAGGTTCAGACCCGCTCAGACGGACTCTACGACATAACCATCATAGAGACAGTTGTATCGGCAGATGACCCTCCTCACTTTGACATAACGCTTGGCGTTGGCGACAAGATTACCAACACCCAAAAGTACGGATGGAACATATCGAAGTCTCAACTGTCATCAATTAAGTCTGCCTACGAATCGAAGATAGCAGGCGAAACAAAGTCTTTTAGGGTTACAAGACAGGACGATTGCACCTTTGACTATGAAGGATCAATTGTCAAACAGTTAAAGCAAGAAGCAGAAGTTGTTATTTCTGGAAGCGGTATAACCACCAAGTCAAAAACAATTCGCGGTACAACTGATACATCAACTGGATACTCCAGTTCTCCTAGAGCCCGTCACAGCGTAAATATAAGAAAAGAAGACGACGGAACAAACACCATAAACGTAAACGAAACCACGGTTTTGTATAATCCGAAGTCTGGAGCAATTACTGGAAACGGAATAACAACAAGCGTAAAAGCGGCGGCAAACGCCAACTCTGTATTAACTACATTTACTGCAGACAAACGCAACCGCGTTTCTCTTTCTATTCAACCAAATGATGATGGAACAGTAAATTTTACAGAGTCAAAGCAAACGGTTGCCGAGGTAACCGCGCAAGAATCGGTAATAACTGGCTCAGAGGGGATAGAGGTTAAATCAAAAGCGGCAAAAAATTTAGACGCTCCCCCATCCAATCTTTATCAATCTGGAAAAAGAAAACGTCACAATATCTCTTTGTCGGCAAATGACGATGGTACATGGGACGCTGTTGCTACAGAACAAACATTTAAAGAAGTAAATGGAGACACAATTGACATTCCTGCCGAAAGCGGATATGGCGTTAGATCAAAAGCAAAAATATATAAAAACACAAACAATTTAAGTCCTGGCTTTGAGGGTGGCCCAAGAAAGAGGCACTCAATATTCGCAAATGCAAATGATGATGGAACTATAGATTATACCGTAACGCAGACAGAACTACCCAAAATCCTTCCAAAAAACACGAGCTACACCTCAGAAGATTGTACTACAACAAATGTAAGGGTTTTTGAAAATTTAGATGAAATCCCTTCTGAAGAGGCGGAAGATTGGACTCCGGATATTGGTCGACAAATAATCCCAGACGTTAGAATAAATCAGGACGGAACATACTCTGGCTCAATAAGAAAAATTCAAACCCAAAAAGTTTTTATAGATGATTACGTTGCTGGCACAAAATTAAACAAACAGTCGGTAACAACCTACATAAATGACAGGGAGTTTGAGGTATCTGATGTTGATCCAGAAGATGGAGAAACGATAACGTTTAGAGGAACACCAAATGATGACGGCACGATTTCTTGGCAAAAAGTTGTAGAGACCGCTTCTGAATCAGAAATGTCTTTAGAAGGTGGCATAGAGGAGTCAGGATTTAAGCTTGAGGTAAAATACGAAACGTTCAAAAACCAGCCAGTAGAGAATATTGAAAACGAATCTTCTGTTGGCAAAGAGGTTTCTTATCAGAACGTTCAAATACTTGACAACAATCTCTGTAATTACGTCAAGGTTACACAAACCCTTACTCTTACCAACACAACTCAGACTGTTATGTCTGAAAAAATTACACAAAGAAGAGATCAAGCAATTAGTACAAAGATTGGAAGAAGGGTAACTCAATCAAGCCTTGCCTCAACTGTTACGGTTCCAACCGTAACATTCATTGGAAGAAAGCAAAAACGAGTTGTAACTAGGTCAATATCAAGAACTTATTCTATTGAAAGGCCAGATGCAAATGCATCAACAAATGAAAGAGTTCGTGCTGGATCAGTTAAGTTTGGTGCTTTTACTGTTCACTTTTTAGACAAAGAAACTATAGACATTGGAGATTGGTTGGCAGATGGAGGAGAATACGCTGGTGGTCTTTACAAGACAGTAATTGATTTGACAACAACATAAAAATATAATGGAAGAATGGAATGACATAGAGTCAGAGGCCACAAGGAGGCGGATAGACGATCAAATTAGTGGATCTGTTTCTTTTGAGAGCTTTTCTAGACGGATAAAGGGGGCCACTCAAAAAGAAATAGATGAGCAAGAAAGAAGATTTCAGGAATACGTAGCATCAATTGTTGCAAAAACCCTTCAATCAACACCTAAACCAGAAGCATCTGGTGTTCCCGCAATATCTTTTGAGCAGCCACCAAAAATAGAATCTGGTGGATGGACATCATCAAGCGGCGGTGGAATACCCGTGCATCCGGTTGGTGATGACAATTTTGATGTTGAAATCGGATTTGAAGATGGAGCAGAAGTTTTGCCGGGAGGAACTGGTGAGCTAACCCCACAGGCAGAGGAAATTCTTCCTTCTGGTTTGAAAGATGGGCAATTACTTATTTGGAACGATGGAGCAGCGGAGTGGGAGCCAGACGAATTGCAACTTGAAATAACTGGCAATACACTAAAGATTAAGTCAAAGGGAAGAGGGTATACGCTTGCAGAGCTTGACGTTGAGGAGTGCGAATAATGACTTGGCCTGATTCAAAAACAGTCGAAGGTCATGGGTTTTGGTTTGCTGGTGGTGGAGACCTACAACCAAAAAAGAAGGTTTACTATCAGTGGCGCATGAGATTTGTTGCTCGTTGCGGTCAATGCTCTGGAGGAAGTTATCCAAATAAAGGTTATTTCCCAGCAGAAATAGATTATTTTGGCACTGGGCCCAGCTATAGCACGCCAAGACCATTTATTGGCAGGCCGTTTCCGCCGGGAGATTGGGCAGGCGATAGGTATATTGGTGGATATCAAAACGTAGGACCAATATTGGTTACATCCTGCACTCCCGATGGAGACGAGTTTAAGGTTGATGGAGAAATATATAATGATGTAGTTTTGTTGGCCGACGAGAACGAAGCGTATTTTGATGATTGTGGTTGTGAGGTTTTGCCCGGAGATGGAACTATTGCAGTTAAATTTGGGCCAATAGAATATGGGTGTTGCTATGACTCTCCTCCCGACTGGGCATATTTTTTGCCTGCTCCAGTTGAGGGGAACGGCGCATTTGGCTGTCCGATTACATGGGAGATTCTTATGGCCTTTACGGAGTATCAGTGCAACTGGAACGAAGACAAGCAAGATTGCGACAAGGTTGTGTATGCAACAGGATTTAGGTCTTTTGTAATGGGACTGAATGCTGCGCAATGGGGCGGAGATATTTATCAAGGCTACCAAATTTGGCCTATCTATAAAGGAAGCATTTGTCACATTGATGAGGACACTAGATTGGTTTGTCAAAAATACGTAAGGGATAGCGGGGAGGAGCCCGCAGACTGGGATACAGGATCACTAGAGTGCGAGGGTTATACCGATCCTCTATCTGGAGAATTTTACGATTGTTCCATAGCTAGTGAATTCCTATTTGAATATAGAACTATAAGTAAACGCCCAAAGTGTCCTTGCGGGGAAAAAAATGTATATGGCGTTAAGCGTTGGTATGTTCCAAAGCTAGACCCAGAAGACGAGGACTATGAACCGTATGACGAAGATGAGTGCGCAAGATATATATATCAATACGTAAGGGATGTTTCTCCGGAGTGCAAGGAATGTATTGATGGAGATTATCCAAACAAGGGCTTGCATGGATTTGGGGCTTACAAAATGCGATCTTTCAGGGCTTGTAGCCAAGGGACATTCCCAGAAACTTGCCAAGTTGATGAAGAGTCATACAAGGACTTGGGTGTGAGAGATTGTCCGTGTACGCCTGATGATGTTCCTTGCGATGCAAGCGTATATAATGATGTTTTGATTTCGCTTAATTACAATTGTGATCCGGAAACTGGAGAATTACAACGTCTTCCAATATCAAACATAGAGGGTGAGTCAGGAAACGGAAGAATATACGGCCCAATAATTGAAACCAACTTTCAGCCATATCCGATGGGGCCGGGAACGCCCGTTCCAGTCTTTGGTCCACTTCCTCCTGCAGCAGAATCTAATGCTGGGCCAAGCGTGGTTGGGTGTTATCCGTACTGGATTGCAAAGTATACAAAGGTTCATACCGAATACTCTGGCCCAGACGCAGAGATTGTTTTGTGCCAACAAAGCGAAGAACTAGATATAGATGGCCCAGAAGCACCAGATGATATAAACCCTTTGCCCGGAGATTGGTGGGACGTTCCAAACAATTTAATTGAACAATGGGAGCTTGGTTGTGAATCAGAATGCGAGGGATAAGTTTGTTGTTGTGTCATCTGAAAAATTTTCAGAGTTATGGAAGGCTGCTGGAGGGACAGAAGACTCAATCCAATACCACAAAGAACAGGCTGTGCGATTTGAAGAAAGGGTAAAAGAAACGACAGATCAATTAAATAAAAGGCTAGAAACGCCAAAGCTTGCAGATATGGCAAAGTCATTTTCTGGAGCAATTTCTAAGTGGGCAAAATCAGGGTTTGATACGTGCACAGAAGAACAATACAATGATAGACTAGATATATGCCGTGGCTGCGAGTACTGGAAAGATGGTGCTATTGGAAGGTGCATGAAATGTGGTTGCGCAGGATTAAAGCTGTGGCTAAAAACAGAGCGGTGTCCAATTGGCAAGTGGTACTCAATTGCGGCAAAATCTGACGAGGTGTAATTATGGCTGAGATGACACGAGAAGAAGCAATAAAAAAAGCGGCAAAGCTTTACGAGCGTCTTTCAAAAGACCCTAAAAACGAAGGTATCCTTAGAGACCTTGGTGCTCGGGAGTTTGGTGGCGGCGGCCCAAGCGGAAGCAAGCTTTTAAAGAAAGAAGGAATTACACCAGAGCAATACGTAGATTTTATCCAGACGTTTAGAAACTTTGAGCGTTCGCAGGGACGTGAGTTTAATCCATATGTACGAAGGGCTGGTCCATTTTTGCAGGGACAAGCTAGTGATGTTGGAAGTTTTATTCAGTCTTTACCAGCTACCCAACGTCAACCCGGACCTCGTGGTGGACAAGGTACACGTCCAGACCAGTACGTACCACCCATAGCTGGTGGTGGATTTGCAAGTCTTGCTGATGAGTTTGCAGGAAATCAGCAGTTTAATCCAAGAGAAACAATAATGTCTGAGGCTGAATATCCAGATTATTTAATAGACTTGCAATATGCAAATGAATTGCGTCAAGAGGCTGGATTGCAACCACTACCAGTACAATCAATTGAAGAACTTAACCGTGGATTGTACACAGCAAACTTGGTTGGCCCACAGGGAATGTCACGGATTTTGCCAACTCCTACAGAGCAAGACGGCATGGGATATTTTGACGACAGGTTTGCTGGCCCTACTCAACAGCTCACCCGTGCTCAACCTTCTCGCGGGGCCATTCAAAGAACTCCATCCGCTCCAGCACAACAAGATGGTATGGGTTACTTTGGAGATAGATTTGCTGGACCAACACAAGAGCCTACCCGCGCGCAACCATCTCGTGGCGCAATCCAGCGTACACCTACAATTCCCGCTGGAGTTGTAACGCCTACGCCTGCACAACAAGTAGGGCAGGCAGTAACGGCACAACAGCCATATCAATCTGCGGTTCAGCAAATGATTGGGCAAGCACCACAACCCGCAACTGTTAATGCACCCCAAATGCAGGTTACAAGCCCAATGTCTGGTGTAGGTGCAACAACAGAAAGAACCGCTGGTCAACAAGGCAGAGGAGTTGGCTCACCCACTGGAATAGCATCTGGAGTTCAGGGTGGAGCAGGAATGCGAGTTGGAACAGCAACCGGAACCTCATCTGCACAACAGCCATTTGTTCCAAATACCGAGGGTATGGGTTATTTTATGGGCGGATCAATGCCTAATAATCAGCTACAGGACCAAGGATTAGCGCGAATACAACAAGAGTCTATTGCTGGCAGAATACCCATGGCTCCTAGCGAGTACATAAATACTCGTCAACAGGCTATGCGTACAGCTATGCAGCAAGGACAGCCAATGGTTGTTTCTGGAGAATTTCCGGGAATGGTTATGATTGGAGGAACTCCGCGAGGAGGTATAAGCTCTGCACCTATTAGTGGAGAGGGAGGCTTTGACCCCGCGTCTGCTCGTGTAGCTCGTGCATACAACCAACAAATAAATCAAATGATGGCCGAAGGGCGCACACCTACTCGCCAAGAGCAAGTAGATTTGCAAAGAAACCTTTTACAGCAAGAGCGTGATGCACAAGCTTCTTTTGAAGATAGGTTTGCTCGCGCTCAACAAGCTGGATTAGCGGCTGGTGGCGGAGCGGGTAACCCAGAAGACAACTATAATCGTGCACTTGCAGACATGCGCAAGATGTCCGGATTGCCCAACGCAAACATTGCAGAGGCGAGAGAGGCAATGTCTACTCGCGGAAGGATGGAGGCACGTCGAGCAGAACGAGAACAAGCAGAGCTAGAAAGATTAGCAGCGGCTCGTGGCGGTCTTACGCCTCAACAACAAATTGCAGAAAACGAAGCTGCAAGGCAGTCTGCCGAGCGTGTCGCTGGAGCGCAAGCTTCAGCAAAACAGCAAGAAGCCCAAATCAAAGCAGAGCAAGAGCGAGATAATGCTATAATTGAGCGGTCCACTGTAATAAATACATCTCTTTCACAGCGCGGGATTGGCTCGGCAGTCGCAGAAATTAATAGGACTTTAGAAACAGTGGGCAAGGCAGAAGGTCAAAAGCAAAAAGATTTGTTAAACAATATTGACAAAATGCAAAAAGAGCCGGGATGGAACAGATTTTTGTCTGAAATGACAAAGGCCCAATACTACAGGCAGTCCGATCCAGTTATGGAAGAATGGGCAAGCAAGTTTGACAATGCGTTTAGATTGCAGGGAGAAAGTTTTCTTTACAACATGGAAGAGCTATACAAAGCGTGGAGTAAATCTTAAACATGCCGCTAGATTTTAGCTCAATCGAAAAAGCAAGGGGTATTGCACCAAGGTCATTGCCTTCTGGTGCAGCAGGCGTTTTTGCTGAAAGACTAAGAGCTATTACTCCACCCACATTGATTGAAGATGTAGAGCAGATACCGCAAGAAAGACGTTTTCTTACTCCAGAACAAATACGTTCTGGTCGCATAAGACAAGAGCGTGAAGCTGGCCAAGAAGAAGTAGCTCGTGCGCTAGAGCTTCAACAACGTATGGCAGACAGCAGTTGGTATGGCGACACGCTTGCCAATTTTGGCTTTCAACGAGATTCCTTTGATTTAGACAAACAAATAAGCCGAGCAGTAATGTCAAATAATATTGACGAAATTGACAGGCTTTCAGGAATTAAAAAGCGTGTTGACCAAATAAGGTCTGAAGCACAAAAAGACGATACATCCCGATTCCTTGGAACAATGGCTAGTGTAGCTGGCCCAATGGTAGAGTCGATTAAAGATTCCCTTGGATATGGATTGGCTGGTGGTGCTGCTGGTGCTGCTCTTGGGGTTGGTGTTGGAGCGGTTCCGGGTTTTTTTAAAGGTATAGCCGTAGGTCAGTTTGCCAACTGGTCTCAACAGGGCGCGGGAAGTTTGTATATGCAGTTGCGTGACCAAGGCATTAACCATGAAGTTGCTAGACGTGTGTCTATGGGTGGCGGCTTAGTATATGGTGCTATTGAGCAAATTGCTGGTCTTGCAGGAAAGCTTACCCCGTCATTAACTGGAATGTTGAGAAACTACATGACGCGCAAGCTGACTGAAACGGTGCTTCGCGCTGGTGGTATATATGGCGCAAATGTAATTGGTGAAACAACCGAAGAAGCGTTGCAGGAGGGTGTAATGGCCTCTGCATACAATGTCGCCGCAGGCTTGCAGGAGGGCATAGCTGAGGATGGTTCTGAGCTAGAGCGTCTTGCTAGTGGCGAGGTTATGGGAAGAATGCTTGAGGCGGCAAAAGAATCTGTGCTTCCCATTATGGTGCTTGGCGGTGCTGGTGGAGCTATAGACCTACAACGCGCTCGGTCATCTAACGCTAGAGTGAAAGACCTTGAGAGCCAGTACAAAAAGCTAGTTCCTGATGCAAGCGAACAAACATTTGAACAGCTGTATACTCAAGCCGCAAACGAACGCGCAAATACTCAAGTCCCATTTGGTCAAGACAAACCCAATACAATAGACCTGTACACCAATAGACTTCGCGCTCAAATGAGCGAAATAAATACGCAACAAGCAAGACAAAGAGAGAAAGAAGCACTTAAAGCTAAAGAGGAGATAACCACAAGGCAAGCCCCATACAAGGCTGCATTTGATGGTTTGATTGACGACACAACTACTCCATCACCTGATGTAATATCTCGCCTTGAAGCTGCCGCTTTAGATGCAGAAATTGGCCCAGAAACAAATAGCGACGGAAGCGTTAAACGTCCGGCGTGGCGCGTAGCCGCTGAACAAGTTTATGGAAGCGACGAGACGGTTGTAGACAACGTAAAGTCTAGGGTCATCGTAGAAGCGGCAGACCTATACAATCAGCGACTTGACGACCGCGCTCGTTCAATCAATGCATCTAGGGCGGAAGAGATTAAGCGCAATAAAATGTTACAAAGGAATGTGCGTGACGAAATTGTCAAAGAGTACAATGACAGTATGGGCGGCGGGATAATTACTGAAAAAGAATTAACCGCTCAATTACGTAAGCCTCTTACAAGTGAGCAGATAATGGCTCAACTACAGGAAAAGTACGGACTCGAAGAGGGTGCAGTACCACCTGTAATACCAGAAGCAAGACCTCAAGGCGTTGCGGAAGAAGCCGACGTTGATCAAGGTGCGCCTAAAGAACCAACAACTTTTGAAAGAATAAAAGAAGCGGCAGATGAGCTTTCAAAAAACTTTAAAGTTCGCGGAGGATATGATGCAGCAATACAATCTGCTCAAAACGAAGAGCTTGATGCTGAGGTTGACTTGCTGGATCAAGACGCTGTAACCCAAAGGGTGTCAGAGCTAACGGCTCTTGAAAATGCCCTTGACGATATAGATGATTTTGATGGTGCAGAGTCGGCTTTGGAAAGACAAAGGTCTTTAGTAGCTAGACATATACGAGCCACTAGGGCGCAACAAAGAGGAGTTGGTGCGCAAGAAACTCAACCAATAGAACCGGAGGTGCCAAGTGCCGTTCAAGAGCAAGAAGCAACGAAAGTACCTGTGGGCGAAGGAGCCCAAGCTGGCACGGAAGTGGACCAAGGCGTACGGGAGCAAGGTGCGCCAGTCCAAGCGCAAGAGCAAATAGTTAGGCTTAATGCAGAAGAAGAAGCTATTGGACAAAGAATGTCCGCTGGAACAGCTACTGATGCAGACAGGGCGAGGCTTGATGAGATAAGCCAAGAGCGATTAAATATTCAACGTCAACAAAGAGAAGAGCCTCCAGAAGCTGGTGCAGCACCTGCTCCTACGCCTACACCACCAACTCCGCCAAAGCCAGTAAGGGTAAAAAGGCTTGAGCTTCAGAGCGATGGTACTGAGGCAGAGGTTGAATACGAGAAAACCCAGACAAAATCTGGGCGAGAATCTTTCCGCAAGGTAAATCCAGAAACTGGCGCAATGGTTGGACAACATTTTACCAGCGGAAAGATATACAAAGAATTAAAAGCCGCTGAATCTGGTGCAACACAAGTCCAACCTGAAACAAAAGAAGAGGCTCCCTCTGCTCCTCAAGTGCAAGAAGCCCCAGAAGCGCAAGACGAAATTAAAGAGAAAGTTGAAACGCCAGAACCAACTCCTGTTAGCACCGAAAAAATTAAGGTAAAACCAAGGGGCGGGGAAGAGTTTGAAGTTGGCATTGGTGATAAGGTTTATATAGCAAAAACAGGAGAAGAAGGGGAAGTTGTTCGGTTTGGAAAAACCAGATTTGGAACAGATCAAGCCTATGTAAAAGACTCAAGAGGAAAAGAAGTTATTCTTGTTGGCGGAAAGGCTTGGAGGCCAATATCTGAACAGCAAGCAAGGCTTGATTTAATTAAAGATGCAGAATCAAGATTGACAAATCCTGATGTGGTAAATGATGCGGCTCTTGTATCTGTGCTTCCAACTAGCGATCAAGATGCAAGCCTTGACAACATTTCAACTGCTTTAGGTTTAAGTAAGTCTGAAACAAGAACCATTTTGAGGCGTCTTGGGTTTAAAGCAAGCGAAAGAACAGATCGCGTTGCGCTTGGAACATACAAACCTACAGCTAGAATGGTGGACATTGAAGATCAGGCTCCAAATGAACCAGCACTAACTATTCCTTCGTCTTTGACTGATATTCAGGAAATGGATTTTTTAAGGGTTCTTTACGATTATGCCTTAATTTTGAAAAAGCCAGAGGGCACGAGAAGTGAAGAAGAAATAAAGAGGTTGCCATCTTTGAGGAGAGAGATTGGCATGGCAAGAGACGCTACAGATATTGAGCGTTGGATGAAGCTTACGCCAGAAGAAATAGAGCAGCTACTTAAAGACAAGAAGGAGACCCTTAAACTTCCACGTGTATCTAAAGAGCAAAAGGAACTTGCCCTGCTTCGCAATGTTTTAAAATACCAATCAATCAAAGATAAAAGGCATGAAAACAGAACAGATTCAGAGTCTAATCTGCTCGGAGCACTGGAGTATGAGTTTGTAGAGGCAAGAAAAGAAACGGATGTTTCGACTTGGCTGAGATTAAGCAAAAAAGAATTGCTAAAGGAAATAGGGCTTAGGGAAAGCAAACTTGGAGAAACCCGATTTCAAACCGCTCCATCTGTAACTCAAAACCAACCAGCGACAA
>Ga0075477_10000439_pt1 | contig 17950 bp, 15 predicted proteins | sample DEB08_DNA_FD_76338 | JGI IMG/M metagenome (GOLD analysis project Ga0075477, IMG submission 76338) | Aqueous microbial communities from the Delaware River and Bay under freshwater to marine salinity gradient to study organic matter... | ecosystem: Environmental > Aquatic > Marine > Coastal ...
CAGCCACCGACTTTCTTCTATTATCGATGCAGACAATATCATTGTCCTTGACAAAGGAAAAATCATACAACAAGGCCAACATAAAGATCTTGTAAACCGTCCTGGATATTATCAAGAACTCTTCCAAAAACAACAAGCAGAAAAAGAAAATTAATTTTGTTTTGTTTAATTTTTTTTACCAAATTTGAGGGTATATAGTAAACCAAATTAAACAAAATGCAAACGAGTAATGATGGAGCACAAGAAGAAATTTTCTCAAAAGTGCTTCGAGCGGGAAGAAGAACATATTTCTTTGATGTCCGAGAAACCAAGGCCAGCGACTATTATTTGACCATCACCGAAAGCAAAAAATTCACAAACGAGGATGGCACCTTTTATTTCAAAAAGCATAAAATTTACCTATACAAGGAAGATTTTAATGACTTTGCTGAAATTTTAAACGAAATGACGGATTACATCATTAACGAACGAGGAGAAGAGGTAATTAGCGAACGCCATCAGAAAGATTATAAATCAGATCAAGAAGGGGAAAACGTTTCTACCGCTACCAAAAGTTTTTCGGATTTGAATTTTGAAGACATCTAAAAATTAACTTTTTAAAAGACCAAAAAAGCACTCAATAGAGTGCTTTTTTTTATTTTAGACAAAATCAAAACTCGAAGATGAAAAAATTTTATACGCTTCTATTGTATCTATATGCAGTAGTACTTTCAGCCCAAGTAGATCAATCATATTATTTATCCGAAACCCATGATTATAATCCAGACATCCCAACCCCTCAAAGCATTTTGGGCTATGAAGTTGGAGCCTGGCATGTTAGCCATGATCGTCTGGTGCAATACATGACTGCTTTAGCGGCAGCTTCTGATCGGATAAGCATCGAAAATCGAGGATATACCTTTGAGCGTCGTCCTTTATTATTGTTAACCATAACCAGTCCCAAAAATCATCAGCGTCTCGATGAGATCAAAACACAGCACCGCCGACTCACCGAACCCGGAAGTGAAACGCTAGATCTATCAAAGATGCCCGCCGTGTTGTATCAAGGATTCTCAATCCATGGTAACGAACCCAGTGGATCAAATGCTGGACTCCTAGCGGCGTACCATTTGGCAGCCAGTAACGATCCTGAAACGCTTGCGTTGCTGGATGAAGTGGTTGTGCTTTTCGATCCGAGTTTTAATCCAGACGGCTTACAACGCTTTTCTTATTGGGCCAATACCAACCGAAGCATGAATCTTAATCCAGACAACAACGATCGAGAGTACAGTGAAGTGTGGCCTGGTGGGCGCACCAATCATTATTGGTTTGACCTCAATCGGGATTGGCTACCAACCCAACTTCCCGAAAGTCAAGCACGCATCAAAACCTATATCGATTGGATGCCTAACGTGTTGACCGATCACCACGAAATGGGTACCAATTCTTCTTTTTTCTTCCAACCCGGAATTCCAGATCGTGTTAACCCTTTGACACCGGACATGAACCAAAAACTAACCCAAGAGATCGGAAAGTATCATGCTGCGGCCTTTGACAAATTAGGCTCATTGTACTACAGCGAAGAGGATTACGATGATTTCTTTTATGGAAAAGGGTCTACCTATCCAGATATTAACGGAAGCATCGGAATACTTTTTGAACAAGCCAGCTCTAGAGGGCATCTACAAAATAGTGACAATGGTGTATTGACATTTCCATTTACGATTAGAAACCAACTAACTGCCGCATTTTCAACTCTAAAAGCTGTAAAATCACTTCGTGTTTCGCTTTTAGAATACATGAAATCATTTTATCAAATTGCCGCCAGTGAGGCCGCCAAGTCCAAACAAAAAACACTCGTTTTTGGAAATCCAAAAGACCCAGGCAGTGCCTATGAAATGGCCCGTGTGATGAAACGTCACGGAATTGAATTGCACCAAATCAATAAGGCCGCAAACATCAATGGCGTTTTTTATCCTGAAACGAGCAGCTATGTGGTGCCGCTCAATCAAAAAAAGAACAAATTGATTGAGGCCATGTTTGCCATCCAAACACGTTTTAAAGACAGTCTTTTTTATGACATCTCAGCCTGGAGTTTTCCACATGCTTTTAACCAAAATTATAGCTACCTCAACGATTCTAAATCTATGGGAGCAGCCATTGCTCAATTGGAAAAACCAAAAGGAAGTGTCTCGGCCAAAGCAAGCTATGCCTACCTGTTTGAAGGACACAGCTACTATACGCCTAAGGCCCTGCACGCCTTATTAGATAAAGGCATTCGAGTCAAAGTGAGTATGCTGCCCTTTGTAAGAGAAGGCATCCGATACGATTATGGTACGTATATGGTACCGATTCAAAATCAAGCATTGGATGTAGATGCATTGCACAAGCTTATGCAGACTGTAGCCGAAGAAAATGCCCTTTCTGTGCTTGGTGTTGATGGAGGTGCTACAGAAGGTATTGATCTGGGGTCGCGCAATTTTAGACCCGTCAATCTGCCAAAAATTGCCTTGCTTGTTGGTGATGGAGTACGAAGCTATGATGCTGGAGAAATTTGGCATTTGATGGATACCCGATACGAAATTCCAATTACAAAAATTGATGTTCGGGATTTGGGGCAAACCGATTTGAGCGATTATACCCATTTTATTCTTCCTGCTACCTATGGTCGGGGCCTAAATGCTTATGCAGACAAGCTTAAAAATTTTGCACAAAATGGCGGGACAATCATCGGTTATCGCTCTGCCCTATCGTGGCTCAATCAAAATAAACTCATTGAACTTAAATTTAAAACTACCGAGCGTATCGCAACAAACATCCGCTTTGATCAACGCTCGCTATATCGCGGTGCAGAAGAAATAGGTGGAGCTATTTTTAACACTAAAATCGATCGCAGTCACCCCATTAATTTTGGAATACACGGGGCTAACCTTCCTGTTTTCAAAAACACCGATTTATTTTTAGAACCTCAGCCTAACAGCTATGACAATCCAATATTGTACACCAACAATCCTTTGATAAACGGCTACATCTCTAAAGAAAATTTAGAGGTACTAAAAAACACTTCCTTTTTTCAAAGCAATCGACTGGGTCGAGGCAAAGTGATCGTGTTTACCGACAACACCAATTTTAGAGCTTTTTGGTACGGTACTAACCGGCTATTGGCAAATGCCATTTTCCACGCTAACCTGTTTTAAAATGGCCTTGCGTCCCTCACAAATGCTACCCCTAGGTACGTTGGCTCCTGATTTTCGTTTACCCAATGTAAAAACAGGAGCCCTCGAATCTTTGGGAATGCATCGAGGGGCAAAAGGAACACTCGTGGTGTTTATGTGCAACCATTGCCCCTATGTAATTCATATTTTGGATATACTCATGGCATGGACTGAAAGTCACTTCAAAAAAGGCATTCATACCATTGCCATCTCTAGTAATTCTATAATTACCCATCCACAAGATGGCCCCGAAGAAATGAAAAAGTTAGCCTTGACTAAAAAATTTGAATTCCCTTATCTGTATGATGCAACTCAAGACGTTGCCCTTTCATATCAAGCGGCATGCACTCCTGATTTTTATCTGTTTAATGCCAGATTAGAGCTACACTATCGGGGGCGCTTCGATGCTTCAAAACCTGGAAATGAGATCCCCGTAACGGGTGCAGACCTGACAGAGGCTGCTGCGACTTTGTTGGCGGGTCGTAAAGCTGCAGATGTACAATACCCAAGCATGGGCTGTAATATCAAATGGCACGACCATAAGGTACCCGATTATTTTTAATTTAAAAATCGACCAGCTCGACCTCAAAAATAAGTGTCGCATTTGGGGGTATTACACCACCTGCTCCTTGTTCGCCATAGGCCAAATGACTTGGTATTACCAATTTTGCAGATGCGCCTTTGGACAATAGGGCAATACCTTCATCCCAACCTGGGATAACGCGCCCTTGACCAATTGGAAATCGAATGGGGTCATTGCGTTGATAAGAAGAATCAAAAACCGTCCCGTCAAGAAGCAATCCACGATAATGTACAGCCACTTGGTCTCCAGTTTTGGGTTGTCCACCGGTACCCGGTTTAGTGATTTCATAAAACAAGCCCGATGGGGTTTGTTCCATGCCTTGAGTATGTTGCTCGAGTTCTTTTGCAGCAGCTTCACGCTGTGCGGCTTCTCTTGCTGCTTTTGAAGCTTTAAAGGCGTCAAAGGCAACTGCAGCGTCAAAGGCTTCAGCAGCAGCTCCAACACGTTCTATGGTAAGGGTTTTTAGTGTGTCACCTTGAGCAATAGCATCTACAACATCTTGACCTTCGATTACTTTTCCAAAAACAGTATGTTTGCCATCGAGCCATGGTGTTGCTGTATGCGTGATAAAAAATTGACTTCCATTGGTGCCAGGGCCTGCATTGGCCATTGAAAGTATGCCGGGACCATCATGTTTTAATTCGGGATGAAACTCATCATCAAATTGGTAGCCTGGCCCGCCGACTCCTGTGCCCTGAGGACAGCCGCCTTGTATCATAAAATCTGCAATAACTCTGTGAAACGTTAGACCATCATAATAAGGGGTTCCTGCTTTTTTGATTTGATTTGCAATCATACCCTCAGCCAAACCCACAAAATTGGCCACCGTGCCGGGCGTCTTATCATAGGTTAGTTGAACGGTTATTTGACCTTTATCTGTGTCTATTTTGGCATATAATCCTTGATCCATGAGTTACTTTTTTGGCAAAGATAACATTCCAAAGAGGTTAAAAAAATTTTAGAAATCAATTCGCGACTTCACTTAAGAATTTAAGGCGGTACAATCTTAGTTCTTCTTCTTCAAAAGTATCGCCAAAAGTCGCTAGGGCTGTTGTGATTTGATCCGTTTCTGCTTCAATAAAATAATCGTAGAGATCTTCTTGATCGTCGTCATCTAGAATTTCGTCTATCCAATACGAGATATTGAGTTTAGTTCCTGAAAAAACTATGGTTTCCATTTCATCCAAAAGGGCATTCATGGTCATTCCTTTGGCGGCAGCAATATCGTCCAAAGGCAGTTTGCGGTCGATGCTTTGTATGAGGTATAACTTAAGTGACGAATTTTCGCCTGTGGTTTTCACGATAAGGTCTTGTGGGCGGATGATGTTGTGTTCTTCGATGTAGTTAGCAATTAACTTCAAAAAGGTTTGTCCATACTTTCTTGCTTTTCCTTCTCCTACACCATTGATGGCAACCAGTTCATCCATGGCTATCGGATATTTTAGCGCCATGTCGTCTAGAGAATATTCTTGAAATACAGCATAGGGCGGGACGCCATTTTTAAGCGCTATTTTTTTTCGCTCAGCTTTGAGCAACTTAATCAATTGTTGATCTACGGCTGCGGGCATGTTGGCACTAGAGTCAACACTGTCTGAATGAATATGATCGAGTGTCATCATAAAAGAAGTGGGTGCTTCGATAAACTCTACCCCTCTTTTGGTAAGAAATAATACCCCGTAGCTTTCGATTTCTTTTTTTAGAAAACCTTGAACAATAGCCTGTCGAATTAGTGCCATCCAAAAAAGTTTGTCCTGGTTATTGCCACAACCAAAAATGTCTTTTTCGTGGGTTTTGTGCGATATGATTTGCGAATTGGTGGTGCCCATCAAAATATGTACGATCTCTTTGGCCTTGTATTTATTGCTGGTACTTTTGACTACCTCCAATAAGGTTTTGAGTTCTTCTTCTGCCTGTCTTTGTTCTTTGGGATAACGCGTGTTATCGTCCATGTCGGCGCCAAGCCCATTTTTTTCATCAAACGTTTCACCAAAATAGTGTAGGATAAATTTTCTTCGGGACATCGAAGTTTCTGCATAGGCTACCATTTCTTGTAAAAGCGCCATGCCGATTTCGTGTTCGGCAACCGGTTTTCCAGAAATAAATTTTTCTAACTTTTCAATGTCCTTGTACGAGTAAAACGCAAGACAGTGTCCTTCTCCACCATCTCTTCCAGCACGACCCGTCTCCTGGTAATAGCTTTCAATGCTTTTGGGGATATCATGATGTATAACAAATCGCACGTCAGGCTTGTCGATTCCCATTCCAAAAGCAATAGTAGCAACAATGATGTCGCACTGTTCGTTTAGAAATTGATCTTGGTTGTTTACCCGTGTTTTCGCATCTAATCCTGCATGATAGGGCAATGCATTGATGCCGTTTACTTGGAGGGTTTCGGCAAGATTTTCTACTTTTTTTCTAGACAAACAATAAACGATTCCGGATTTTCCTTCATTGGATTTGATAAACTTTATAATATCCGAATCTACTTGTTTGGTCTTGGTGCGTACTTCATAATAGAGGTTGGGACGGTTAAACGAATCTTTAAAGACGGTTGCACCTTGAATGCCAAGATTTTTGATGATGTCTTCTTGCACTTTTTCTGTTGCAGTAGCCGTGAGTGCTACTATGGGTATGCTGGGCGCAATCTGATTCATTATGGGGCGAATGTTTCGGTAATCGGGTCTAAAATCGTGCCCCCATTCGGAAATACAATGTGCTTCGTCTATGGCTAAGAATGATAGCTTTACTGACTTAAAAAATTCTATATTTTCTTTTTTATTAAGCGATTCTGGAGCCACATAGAGTAGTTTGGTTACTCCCTTTTTGATGTCCTCTTTTACCCGTTGCGTTTCGGTCTTATTTAAAGAAGAATTGAGCACGTGGGCGATCCCAGAGTCTTCACTAATTCCACGAATTGCATCTACTTGATTTTTCATCAACGCAATAAGGGGAGAAATGACCAATGCGGTACCCTCTTTCATAAGGGCAGGCAATTGATAGCAAAGTGATTTACCACCGCCCGTTGGCATGATCACAAAACAGTTTTGGTCTTTTAGTACTTCGACAATAACCTGTTGTTGCTTTCCTTTGAAGGATGAAAAACCAAAATATTTTTGTAATGATTCAACCAAGTTTTTCTCTTCCATTCAATTCAATTGAATTTTATTTTTTACGTAAGTTTGTATTAACAATATAATAAATCTTCCCTATATAGTTGAAACTTTCTCTTGAAAAATAAAACAATAAATCATACCGCAAGGCAGCGAACTTTAGAAATGGATTTTTTTCAGATTAAAAAACCCCTAACCAATTTTTCAACAACAACTCAAACAAATGGTTGTCAAAATAGGGATCAATTAGTAGATTGTGTAAGAGAAAGAATTCGTTCATGAAAAACACCGATGAAATGTCTTTCTTAGACCACCTCGAAGAATTGAGGTGGCATTTGATACGCTCGACTTTAGCGATTTTAATTTTTGGGGCAGTTGCCTTTGCGATGAAGGATTTTATATTCAATCAACTCATTTTTGGTCCCAAAAAAATTGATTTTATCACCTACCAATGGTTTTGCTCGATCTCTGAAGCCCTTGGGCAAGGCAATAGTTTTTGCATTACAGAAATGCCTTTCCGGATTCAAAGCAGAACCATGGCGGGGCAGTTTTCTGCACATTTATGGACGTCTATTTTGGCAGGTTTTATTGTAGCCTTTCCCTACGTCATTTATGAATTTTGGCGCTTTATAAGCCCCGGACTCTTAGACCGTGAGCGCAAACATGCGCGCGGATTTATCTTTGTGGCTTCCCTACTCTTTTTTATTGGTGTGCTTTTTGGGTATTATGTAGTGACCCCACTATCGATTAACTTTTTGGGCAACTATACCGTAAGCAATGAAGTTTTTAATGATTTTGATTTAAGCAGTTATATAGGACTATTACGTGCTTCGGTATTGGCTTCGGGGCTCATATTTGAGCTCCCCATAATCATTTATTTTTTATCACAGATTGGTATCGTAACCCCTGAATATTTGAGAAAAAATCGCAAGTTTGCTTTGGTAATCGTACTCAGTCTTTCGGCCATCATTACACCACCAGACATTGCGAGTCAAATTATTGTGAGTATTCCTATTCTTATTTTATACGAAGTAAGTATTTTTATCTCAAGATTTGTCGTGCGACGGCAGCAAAGATCAAAACAATGAAACCCAATCCAGTAGCAGAATTCAATGCGTATCGTTCGAAGATGAATGATAAAATTTTGGCCTCAGACTCCAGAACCATCAAACGCATTTTCAATCTTGACGCCAATACCTTCAAAGCAGGAGCCCTTGATGTTGCGACAAAGGAATTGCTGGGTTTGGTGGCATCTACCGTTTTGCGATGTGATGATTGCATCAAATACCACTTGGGTAAATGCCACGAGCTAAAAGTTGACAAAGCTGCTGTTTTTGAATCATTAGAAATTGCCACACTTGTCGGTGGAACCATCGTTATTCCTCATCTCAGAAAGGCTTATGAGTACTGGGAGTGCCTAGAAAATCAATTAGATTTATGATTTTACGGGCAGAAAATATCGAAAAATCATACCGCGGAAGAAAAGTAGTCAAAGGGATTTCTATCGAAGTAGAACAGGGTCAAATTGTTGGTCTGTTAGGCCCCAATGGCGCCGGAAAAACGACCAGCTTTTATATGATTGTTGGTTTAATAAAGCCCAATGGTGGCACCATCTATTTGGATGCAATGGACATCACACAGTTTCCGATGTACAAAAGAGCACAAAATGGCATTGGTTATCTGGCTCAAGAAGCTTCGGTTTTTAGAAAAATGAGTGTAGAAGACAACATTTTGAGTGTTTTGCAACTCACGGATTTGACCAAAGCACAGCAAAAAGAAAAAACAGAAGCCCTACTCGAAGAATTTGGACTTACACACATTCGCAAAAACCGTGGGGACCTGCTCTCCGGTGGCGAACGACGAAGAACCGAAATTGCTCGTGCACTTGCAACGGATCCCAAATTTGTTCTGCTCGATGAACCGTTTGCAGGTGTCGACCCGGTTGCCGTAGAAGACATCCAACGTATCGTAGCTTTGCTAAAACAAAAAAATATAGGCATCCTAATAACAGATCATAATGTTCAAGAAACCTTAGCCATCACTGACAAAACGTTTTTGATGTTTGAAGGAGCTATACTCAAAGCAGGAACTCCTGAAGCCTTGGCCCAAGACGAAATGGTACGCAAGGTCTACCTCGGTCAAAATTTTGAATTACGAAAAAAGAAATTAGACTTTAAGCAATAACACCAAAGAAAATGCCCCCCTTTTCTTCAAAATCTTACCCAAATGCCTACAAAAACAAAACTCCAAATCCGGGTTGCGTCATTAGATGATGCAACCGTGTTGCAGCGACTAATCAACACGACTTTTAATCGACCCCTCAAAGGCCCTATCAACAGCGCATATTTTCAATCACCAACAGTCACAACATTCGTTGGGGTACTCAATGACGGTCGAATAACAAATTATGGATTTAAAAAAGTGTCTTCTTTAAAACACTTAACAACAAATACACAATAATAACGAGGCTAAAAGCACCCCACTGAAAAAAATAATACAGCGGCAACATACTCAAAATCAAGAGTAATGGGAAAAGAAGCCCATAGTCCGAAAATGAACGAAGCTTAAACGAAAACATCCGAAGTGGGGCATTCATCAAAATCATACTTAGTACCGCCAATCCCATTATAAAATAGGGTGCTGACAAAAGGTTTTGAAGTGGTTGAAGCATCGGATGGCTAATCAAAAAGGGATATCCCATAAAAAACAGGGCATTGGCCGGCGTGGGCAACCCCTTAAACTCATGCACTTGATCCGTGTCTAAATTGAATTTTGCCAAACGATAGGCCGATCCTGCGGTGATCAAAAACCCAACAATTGCAAGTGGCGCCACAGCAACAATAATTTGATGTCCCCCAAGGGACAAGCTCCATTCAATCGCTCGGGCGCCATTGCTAACCATCAACTGATAGGCCATAACACCTGGCAATACACCACTCGTTATCATATCTGCCAACGAATCAAGCTCTGCGCCTAAACGACTGGTAGCACCCAACAAACGGGCAATCATCCCATCAAATAGGTCTGCAACTATGCCTATTAGAAAAAATAAAAATGCAGCCTCAAATTGAAAATGCACCACAAGCATAATGGCAATGCAGCCACTCAAAAGGTTGAGGGCGGTAAACAAATTGGGCAAATGTTGGCGTACGTAACTCAAAAGTCAAAAATTGATTATTTATAAAACGTGTTACAATTTGGTAAAAAAAAATTAAAAAAAATTACCTTCGAACTAATTTTAAGTTTGTGAAAAAAAATTTACGTCTTGCACTACTCTCTGGTTTGCTCTGTGTGCTTGCATGGCCCGTAGACGGATTTGCATTTTTAATCTTCTTTGCCTTTATACCCTTATTGCTGCTAGAATCCAACATCCGGCAAGAGCAAACTCGTAGATCGGGTTTGCGGGTTTTTGGATATTCTTATCTGATGGCTTTGATATGGAATCTTGGCACCACTTGGTGGTTGGTCAATGCGTCTGTTTTTGGGATGTTGTTTGCCAACCTCTGCAACAGTAGTTTTTATGCCATTTTGATTACGGTCTATCATTGGGCTGCAAAGCGTTTGCCACAAAGAAGCGCCTATATTTTTCTAATCGCGCTGTGGTTGTCCTTCGAAAAAGGGCATTTACTGTGGGATTTTTCATGGCCTTGGCTCAATCTAGGCAATGTGTTTTCAGAATCCATCCATTGGATACAATGGTATGAATATACGGGTGCTTTTGGTGGTACTTTATGGGTTTTGGTCGCAAACATTTTAGGGTTTCAAATCTTTAAATCCTGGAAAGAAAGCACCCCATTTACCCATCGGATAAAATCGACAGTGCCGTGGTTGTTGACCATAGCCATTCCCATTATAATTTCGCTGTTGTTGTATCAAAATGTAGATCTTACTAGCCCCGAAATCAAAATTGCCGTAACCCAACCAAACATTGACCCGTACAACGAAAAATACAATTTTTCGAATGCGCAATTTCTTGACCAGCTAAAAGTACTGACTCAAGAAATTTCAAAAGAGCCACTCGATTTTATATTTACCCCAGAAACTTATTTTGCCTCCGGACTTGGTGAAGAACTTGCCACATTTGGAAACAATTCTTTGTACAACCAATTAGAAACCTACGCCAAAGAAAAACCCGAAACGCTTTTTGTTACGGGCATCCAATTTTATGACATTTACGTAGGAAATGAAGCGCCGACCGAGACGGCCAATAAAGTACGTGATCGATTGTGGGTAGATTATTACAATTCGGCATTGGCGTTTCATAGTACAGCTCCCTACTCGGTATATCACAAGTCAAAACTGGTGGTTGGGGTTGAAAACATGCCTTACAAAAAAATATTTCAGCCCTTATTGGGCTCATTTATGATTGATTTGGGCGGAACCGTATCGAGTCGTGCAATCCAACCTCAAAGAACCGTTTTTGAGCATCCAAAACTGGGGTATAAAGTTGGTCCAATTATTTGTTATGAATCGATTTATGGCGAATTTGTTACAGAATACGTACGAAAAGGGGCCCATTTTCTTGGGGTAATCACCAACGATGCCTGGTGGGGAAACACACCTGGACACCGCCAACTATTGAGTTATACCCGACTCCGTGCCATTGAAAATCGCCGCGGAATTTCGAGAAGTGCCAACACCGGTATTTCTTCATTTATTGATCCAAAAGGAGCATTTCAAAGCCGTTTGGACTATGACACCAAAGGCCTCCTTGTAGGGACTTTACCAAAAATGGAAGACCTTACTTTTTACACCCGGTATGGAGACTATCTTGCACGTATTGCCGTTTTGATCGCCGCTTTGTATTTTTTGTTAGCGCTCAGTGGCCGACTAAAAAACGATCTATGATGCTCTGGTTCCGATATTTGTTGTATACATTTCGAGCAACTACTCACCACGGCGTTCACTCCCCTTTTATCTTCAGTCTGATCACCCATTGTTTTTATAACAGAGCCTGGCGGAGCCGTACTTTTTTTCCTTACAGTGAAAAAAAGTACAAACAACTTACCCTTCTTTTTAAAGCACAAATCAATAGTTGGTTAGCGGCACATAAACTGGACTACCAACTCGAAATTTTAGAATTCAACAACCAAATCAAACCCATAACTGCGACTTTAAAAAGTCAAAATAGACCACGTATAGTATGCTACACCCACCTCCACAAACATCGAAAGAAATGGGAGGGGTATTTAAAAAACAACCCAGGTATTCTGATTGACTTTTATTTCTGGGGATGTCAAATTGAGCGTGACATTCAGGTCAATCAAATTTTTTATTTGAAAATTCTATAGCAAGAACCTATATATATTGTACTTTTGTTAGGACGTTTGGTTGCTAATGCTATGAATATGAAGAAGATGAAGGTTTATACCAAAACAGGCGATGACGGTACTACAGGGCTTTTGTCTGGAGAACGCGTACACAAACACCATGTTAGGGTTAGAGCCTATGGGACAATCGACGAACTCAATTCTTGGTTAGGATTGATTCGAGATTTTATCGAAGACACCAAAGATTACGATTTTATTATTTTTCTTCAAAAAAAATTGATGACCCTGGGTGCACAACTCAGCATCGAAAAAGGAGGTCCATCTCCTCGGTTATTAAGCAACATTACCACCAAAGACATCGAAGCCATTGAGCTTGAGATTGACGAAATCACCAATCTGCTCCCTCCCCTAACCAACTTTATCATACCCGGAGGGCATATGCTAATCTCCTATACGCATCTTGCGCGTTGCGTATGCCGTAGAGCCGAACGATTTGTTACAGAACTTCACGAAAATCACCACCCCGTTGCCCCCGAAATTATTGCATTTATGAACCGCCTATCGGATTATTTATTTATGCTAAGCCGCAAGTTTTCTTATGATCTTAAAGTAGATGAGATCAAATGGACCCCAGAATAGATTACTATTCTGTAGAAAAAATTATTTTTTTTAGGATATTTTAAATTAAAATTTATTTTTGCAAAAAATAGATACCACTATGTATTGGACTTTAGAACTTGCATCTTATCTCAGTGATGCCCCCTGGCCTGCCACAAAAGATGAACTAATCGATTATTCGATTCGGACAGGAGCACCTCTGGAAGTAGTGGAAAATCTTCAATCGATGGAAGACGAAGGAGATATTTATGAATCGATCGAAGAAATTTGGCCCGACTTTCCAACTGAAGAAGACTATTTGTGGAACGAAGACGAATATTGATCCACAAAACCACTAACAAAAGTCTCTTTGGAGGCTTTTTTTTTGCTTACATTTGAGCTAAATTCTATTTTGACGTATGAGTATTTTAAATTCAATTTTAAAAACTTTTGTAGGAGATAAAACAAAAAAAGACCTCGCCAGCATAAAGCCCCTAGTCGCGCAAATCAATAACCTACAAGCCCAGCTAGAAAGCCTCACCACAGATCAACTACGTGCCAAAACAACGGCACTAAAATTGGGAATCCAAGAAAACCGAAAAGCTGAAGACGAGCAAATCAATGCCCTAAAAGCCGAATTGGTTGGTCAAACAGATATTGATGCACGAGAAAACATCTACCAAAACATCGACCGTTTAGAAAATCAAGCCTATCAAAGTACGGCAAACCATCTGGACAAAATTCTTCCTGAAGCCTTTGCGATCATGAAAGAAACCGCCCGGCGTTTTGCAACACAATCCGAAATAACGGTTACTGCCACACCCTTAGACCGCGAATTTTCTCAAGAAAAAAACTACATCACCCTCAAAGGCGATCAAGCAACATGGTCCAACACCTGGGATGCCGCAGGAAAAGAAGTTACTTGGGATATGATACACTATGATGTACAGCTCATTGGGGGGGTCGTCCTCCACCAAGGTAAAATCGCCGAAATGCAAACCGGAGAAGGAAAAACACTTGTTGCCACCTTGCCCGTATTTCTCAATGCATTGACGGGCAAAGGCGTACATCTTGTTACTGTAAATGATTACCTCGCCAAAAGGGACAGTGCCTGGATGGCACCGCTATTTGAATTTCATGGGCTACGTGTCGATTGCATCGACAAACACCAGCCCAATAGTGCCCAACGACGCAAGGCCTATCTGGCAGACGTAACCTATGGAACCAACAACGAATTTGGCTTTGACTACCTCCGTGATAATATGGCACACACTCCAGAAGACCTTGTTCAAATCAAACACCACTATGCGATTGTGGATGAGGTTGATTCTGTTTTGGTTGACGATGCCAGAACCCCGCTTATTATTTCCGGGCCCACCCCCGAAGGTGACCGACACGAATTTGATCAACTCAAACCCAAAGTGAGCAACTTGGTCGAAAACCAACGCAAAATGCTTACGGGTGTTTTGGCAGAAGCCAAAAAGAAAATACAAGAAGGAGATGCCCAAGAAGGTGGCATACAGTTATTACGTGTTTTTAGAGGACTTCCAAAAAACAAAGCACTCATCAAATTTTTGAGCGAAGAAGGAATCAAACAATTGCTTCAAAAAACCGAAAATTATTACATGCAAGACAACAACCGTGAAATGCCCGTGATTGATCAAGAATTGTTTTTTGTAATTGATGAAAAAACCAACCAAATCGAACTGACAGAAAAAGGCATTGAAGCCCTATCCGGAGATAAGGAAGATAAAAACTTTTTTGTCCTACCCGATATTGGAGCAGCGCTGGCCAAGATTGAAAGCAAACTACTCGACCCCAAACAAGAGGCAAAAGAAAAAGAAGCCTTGCTTAATGAATTTAACATCAAAGGCGAACGCATTCATACCCTCAATCAACTTCTAAAAGCCTATACCCTATTTGAAAAAGATGTCGAATATGTGGTCATGGAAAATAAAGTAAAAATCGTTGACGAACAAACGGGGCGAATCATGGAAGGACGTCGTTACTCCGATGGACTCCACCAAGCAATTGAAGCCAAAGAAAATGTCAAAATCGAAGCGGCAACCCAAACCTTCGCAACAATCACACTCCAGAACTATTTTAGAATGTATCAAAAGTTGGCAGGCATGACCGGTACTGCCATCACCGAAGCGGGCGAATTTTGGGAAATCTATAAACTCGATGTAGTAGAAATACCCACCAATAGACCCATCGCTCGTGAAGACAAAAACGATTTGATCTACAAAACAAAAAGAGAAAAATACAATGCGGTCATCGAAGAGGTAACTGCACTATCTCAAGCCGGTAGACCGGTATTGATTGGTACCACCTCTGTAGAAATTTCTGAATTATTAAGCAAAATGCTTACCATCAGAAAAATTAAACACAATGTCCTCAACGCCAAGCTTCACAAGAAAGAAGCCGACATCGTGGCCGAAGCTGGTAAAGCCGGAATCGTAACCATAGCCACCAACATGGCCGGTCGGGGTACAGACATCAAACTGGCCGAAGAAGTTAAAGCCAGCGGCGGATTGGCTATTATTGGTACCGAACGGCATGACTCGAGACGAGTGGACCGACAGTTACGCGGACGTTCTGGAAGACAGGGGGATCCTGGAAGCTCACAGTTTTATGTTTCGTTAGAAGACAACCTGATGCGCTTGTTTGGTTCGGATAGAGTCGCCAAGGTCATGGACCGTATGGGGCACCAAGATGGAGATGTAATTCAACACTCGATGATGACCAAATCTATAGAACGGGCCCAGAAAAAAGTGGAAGAAAATAACTTTGGTATCCGCAAGCGGCTGTTAGAGTACGACGATGTCATGAACGCCCAAAGAGAAGTAATCTATAAAAGAAGAAAACACGCCCTCGAGGGAAGTAGACTCAAACTCGATATCGCCAACATCCTCTATGACACTTGCGAAGAAATTGTGTCTAAAAACAAACCTCAAAATGATTTTAAAAACTTTGAATTTGAAATCATCAGCAATTTTTCGATCACCTCTCCCCTTCCCGAAACAGTGTTTGAAACTAAAAACGCTCAAGAACTCACCATAGCGCTCTATGATGAACTCTTTGCGCACTATCAACAAAAAATCAAAAATAGTGCAGCAACAGCATTTCCAGTCATCAAATCGGTATATGAACGACCCGGAAATACATTCGAACGAATTGTAGTTCCGTTCACCGATGGCGTTAAAACCCTTAACGTAGTGACCAAACTTGAAGCCGCCTATCAATCGCAAGGACAACAGCTCGTTGAGGATTTTGAACGCAATATCACCTTAGCCATAATTGATGACAGTTGGAAAACCCACCTGCGAAAAATGGACGAATTGAAACAATCCGTTCAATTGGCAGTACACGAACAAAAAGACCCTTTGTTGATCTATAAATTTGAATCCTTCGAGTTATTTCAAGAAATGATCAGCGCCCTAAACCGCGAGGTACTCTCCTTTTTGTTCAAGGGAAATCTTCCCACACAAAAAGAAGGCGTTGTACAACAAGCACAATCCAACCGCCCAAAGGCACAATATAAAACCTCAAAAGACGATGTTCTCAATACCGAAGAGTTGGCAGCGAGAAACCGTGCCGTTGGCGCTGCAGCAGGTCGTGCAGAACGGCAAACCATAGAAACTATTGTCCGAGAAACCCCAAAAATTGGCCGCAACGATCGGGTGCTAATAAAAAATGTAGCCACAGGTGCGACTAAAGAACTCAAATTTAAACAAGCAGAAACACTGATCAAATCCGGACAGTGGGTATTGACCAAAACTAAATAAGTCCATGGAAGCCTACGCAAACGCTTTATTGGTTGCGATTCCATTTTTCATGGTCCTTATGTGTATTGAAATGCTCTATGGGCATTTTAGTGGCAAACAAACCTACCGCCTGATGGACACCCTTTCCAGTCTTAGCTCGGGCATGACCAACGTACTCAAGGATTCACTAGGACTTGTCATTGTTCTTATTTCCTATCCCTGGCTCAAAGAAATCATCGCCTTTCAAAACCTTGAAGAAAATTTTTGGACCTACAGCATTGCCTTTATATGCATAGATTTTGCAAGCTATTGGTCCCATCGCCTCAATCATAAGGTCAATTTTTTTTGGAATCAGCACATTGTACATCATAGCAGCGAAGAGTTTAATTTGGCCTGCGCGCTTCGACAAAGCATATCTAATGTTTTAGGATTTGGGGCTCTTTTTTTAATTCCTGCTGCATTTTTTGGTGTGCCCGAAAAAGTGATTCAAATTTTGGCACCAGCACATCTTTTTGCCCAATTTTGGTACCATACCCGTCACATTGGAAAACTCGGAATTTTAGAATATCTAATTGTTACCCCCTCTCAACATCGGGTGCATCACGCCATCAATCCAATTTATATTGATAAAAATCTGTCTGCTATTTTTTGTGTCTGGGACAGATTGTTCGGAACCTTTCAAGAAGAATTAGAGGATGAGCCGCCCGTCTATGGAACGCTTAAGCCTGTGAATAGTTGGAATCCGTTGTGGATCAATTTCCAGCATCTATGGGGGCTGATTCAAGACGCATGGCACACCAAAAGTTGGAAAGCCAAATTGATTATTTGGTTTATGCCTACCGGATGGCGTCCAAAGGATGTTATTGAAAAATGGCCTAGAGCAGTATTAGATCAGGTAAAAAATCAAGTTAAATATGCGCCAGATTTACCCAAAAGCAGTTCGTTTTGGGCATTGTTCCATTGGAGTGGGACAACGCTGTTTTTGATGTCATTTTTATATCAATTTGGCCATCTTTCAAACGAACACCGGTTGCTTTACGGTCTGCTTATTTTTGCAAGTATCTTTGGCTATACGGCGATAATGGACCATAAAAAATGGGCGTTGAATTTTGAATGGATAAGAACCATCGGGGGAATGTCTTTACTCTTTTTTATCGAATATAATGCACCACTTGTCCCACTAAGCAACGGCGTGTTAAGCGCTTTTGGTAGTACCTATTTTGGAATCAGTTTTTTACTGCTTTTCTGGCTGACCCATCAAAATAAATTTTATGAGCAGCCTTCCTAAAATTTTTTTGATCGGACCGACTGCGCCTTATCGCGGAGGCATTGCCGATACCCAAGCTTCCTTTGCACAAGCGCTGAAAAAAAAAGGTGTAACGCTCACCCTTGTCAATTTCAAAAAACTCTATCCTGATGTTTTTTTTCC
>Ga0075477_10000454_pt1 | contig 17771 bp, 10 predicted proteins | sample DEB08_DNA_FD_76338 | JGI IMG/M metagenome (GOLD analysis project Ga0075477, IMG submission 76338) | Aqueous microbial communities from the Delaware River and Bay under freshwater to marine salinity gradient to study organic matter... | ecosystem: Environmental > Aquatic > Marine > Coastal ...
GTCCGTGGGTCACGATCGTGGCATCGGCTGCCACGGCAGCGGATTGCAGACACACAGCGATCATGATCGCAGTCACCAGCACGCTCTTTTCGGCCAACTGCCGGTGCTTCACCATCAACAGCATCATCTCAGCCTTCTCCCAGTGTTGTCGTACCGTCGTGCGCCGGCCGTTCATCGACAGTGTCTTCGTAGTGTCATGGTTAGGAGAAGAGGTTGCAAAGTGGTGGCACCTCGTGATCGGATAATGCATCATCGCTCGGCCCTCGTGGAACGATTCGCAGGGAAGAGGACGGTGTGCACGACGGGGGAGGACGATGCCTGAGCGAGTGAGAGTGAAGGCGGGGATGGCAATCCTGTTCGCTGCTTCTGTTTGGATGGGTACAGTCGCGGCGAACGAGGTGCGGGTCAGCACCGATGAGCAGCTGCGAGCGGCGCTTGCGGCAGCAGGGCCTGGCAGTGAGATTCTGATTGCCCCCGGGCGATACCGAGGCGGCTTCGCACGATCAGGCCTACATGGCACGGCAGCCAAACCGGTGGTGATCGCGGGAGAGGATCCGCAGCAGCCTCCGGAGTTCATCGGGGAAGCTGCTGGCGGAAGGGGATCGGTCGCCATCCATCTCTCCGATGTCAGCCACATCGTGCTGCGGGACCTTGTGGTCAAAGGCTTTCCGGGAAACGGCCTCAATATTGACGATGGTGGTTCTGTGGAGACTCCATCGCATCATGTCTGCCTGGAGCATCTGCAGGTGCTTGAGACGGGGCCGAGTGGCAATCGAGATGGGCTGAAGATGTCAGGAGTCGATCAGTTTCGGGTGGCCGACTGCGTGTTTCGCGGATGGGGAGGATCGGCGATCGACTGTGTGGGCTGCCACGATGGCGTGGTGGAGCGATGCCGCTTTGAGGGAGTGGAGGGCTTCAGTCAGTCCAACGCCGTGCAGCTCAAGGGGAGCTCGCGAGGAGTTCGGGTGTTGGAGAACTATTTTCTCAATGCTGGTCAAAGGGCAGTGAATATCGGTGGCAGCACGGGGGCTGCATACTTTCGTCCTGCCGTGGGAGACAGCGAGGCAGCTGAGATTGAAGTGGCAGGCAACCGTTTCGTTGGCGGAATGTCTGCTGTGGCTTGGGTGACAGCAGAAGGTGGTCACGTGCACCACAACACGTTTGTCGGTCAAGGGAAATGGGTCTTACGAATCCTGCAGGAGAATCAGGATCCGCGGATGAAACCCAGCCACGGAGGGCTGTTCGAAGACAATCTTGTGGTCATGGGTGATGACCTTGGGGTCATGCTCAACATCGGCCCTTCCACCGCACCAGAGACCTTTCACTTTCGGCGGAACGCCTGGTACTCCAGACGCGGTCGCCCACCCCAGCTGCCTACACCTGAAGTGGAGCCGCTCTATGGACAAGGACAGCCGCTGACCATGCCGAATACTGAAGGCAGCTGGCCCAAAGACCCCGATGGGCCGCTCTGGGAACGCGGTGCACACGCCTATGAGGCTGATGAGGTGGACAGGCCCACGGTGAACGCAGGAGGTGGCATCTTCTAGTGTGTCGTTCTCTCGGGCATGGAAATCGCCGCAGCGACAGCGAGGGCATCGGCGATGGCACATGTCTGACCACGTGCCATGACGGTCGCCATAGCATGGTCGACAGGCTTTCCGGTGCGGGGATCGATCGGAGAACGGCCCGGGTGAATCGTTGAAAAGGCGACCGCTTCGCCCGCGGCAAGAGTCAGCGATGACGAGACGCCATCGGCTGAGTCATTGGGGAGCCGCATGATGCTGAGTTCCCACGGACGTCCGTCAGCTCGCGTGCCCCAGGCTCGCGCCTCGCCACCAAGGACGACAAGGTGACCGGCTGAGCCGAGCTGGCTGAGCCGTTCGCCGAGCCTATCGACGGCATAGCCCGGCCCGATTCCGCTGAGCGTCACCGTGAGCCCGGTGCGGGTCTTGCGGAGTTCTCGGGTGCCGCTGGGTGTGTGACGAAGTTCGAGAGCAGCCATGCCGACCTTGGCCATGGCGGCATCGATCGCGGCCTGAGGTGGCTTCGTTCCACTTTGCTCTGCGTTGCTCCAGAGGTCCAGCAGTGGGCCGACCGTGATGTCAAAACAGCCGTTTGTTTCGTCATGCGCGATACGGGCGATCTCCACCAGAGTGGCGAGATCGGTGGAGATCGGAACCCACTCTCCGGCTGGGCTTCGGTTAAACAGGCTGACATCTGAATCAGGTCGCCAGGTGCTAGCCGCAGCGTCGATGCGTGCGAGGACAGCCTCCATCTCGCGATGGACTTCACCGCGGCTCATGCCTGGCACCGGGGAGGCGAGCGTGATCCGGTAGGTGGTGCCCATTGCGGGGCCGGCGATGACACGCTCACCACGCTCGACGACTGTTGGGGGCACTGCGGGGGGCTCTGTGCCGGCCGCTCGCTGCGGACCGCAGAGCACTTGCATCAGAAGTAGGGCGATACAGAGCACTGGGCGTTTCACAGAATCCCCCAGTAGCGGATCACAGCAACGAGCAGACAGGTGGCGAGCACGGCATCTCGCCAGGTCAGACGTCCACTTTGACGATTGAGCCGGAGGTAATCCAAGAGGGCACCGGTGGGGCAGCCATAGCGGCAGTAGGCCATCGGCACATTGAGGCTCGCGAGAAGGCTGAGGACGAAGATCGTAAACGCGGCAACTCCTGAGACCGCGAGGAGGTAGCCATCGAATGGCTCAAGGTCAACCAGGCTCACGGGGAGTGGCAGCACGACAGCCAGGACTGCAAACGCCAACAGAGTGAATGGCAGGCGGGCAAGCCATGGTCGCAGGGGTTTGGGCAATGACCGCTTCGGCGAGGGCAGCTGCTTGAGAACCTGCTGTGCAGCCCCGTGTGCACAGAGATGCGAGCAGTACACATTGCGTTTCGTCGTGATTGGTATAGCGACAGCGACCGCAGTCAGCACCGTCAGCACGCTCGCTGCCGGCGGCACACCTGCACCGACCCAGCCGGCAAGCTGGCCGAGCGACAGCAGGGCGCCCGCACCAAATCCGAGATAGGCAAACACGATCACAGGCAGTGCAAGGCGACCCCACCAGCTGCCACGAGCGCGGGTGAAAGCGGTGATGAGTCCGAGCAGCATCACCACGATCGCTCCCCACTGTGGGCCTTCGATACGGCGCAGCCAGTTTGAGATGTGTTCTGTCAGTGATGCGGCCTTCGCCTGGTTCATCAACTGCTGGTGGGCAGCCGCAGCTCGCACGATGCCTTCAGCGACCGCCTGGCTTGTCATCGTGGCGCCACTGACCCCCTCGATACCCGTGTTGCTCGGATCGATCGCGGAGAGCTCTTCAAACGGCATCCCCCGATAGACCTTGCGAAAGCTTCGGTCGTCGCGGACGTAGCCGACGTAGGGCTCGTTCTCAAAAGATGCCAGTACCAGGAGTCCAGCCACGCGGTTTTCTGTATCGAATCCGATGACAGCGTCGGTCGGCCCCTGGTAGCCGATGACGGCATCAGCTGCGGGGCTCGTGCGAAGGGCCCAGCCAAGAGGAATATCCTCGGCGTCGCGCACACGGATGACCGCAGGATCGCCAGGATCCGGCTCGAACTCGGCTGCCTCTGGAAAGAGTTTCTGGAGATCGGCAAGGCCAGGCCCCTGTTCAAAACGACTCTCTGGTGCAGCGCCGCCGATGCGGAGCGTGAGTGCTTCGGCAATCGCCCGACTCGTGAGCGTGGAGCCCCCAACCGACCGGCGTCGCTTCGGTGTAGCGAGTTCGTTGAGTGGGAGACCCACAAACGACTCCCAGAACCTCGCGTCATTTTCGATAGCCCGCACATGGTCTCGGGTGTCACCGCTGGAGAGCACGGACATGCCGGCAATCATCAGATCATCGCCACAGACCACGAGGATGTCTGTGGGACCGGAGAAGCCGACCGCGGCATCGCCAACGGGGCTTGTCCGGAAGACGATGCCGATCGACGACCCATGCCTGTCGAGAAGCTCTCGACCACCGGCGACCGTGGTCGTCACCTCACCGACCTCGGCCGTTGCTGGCAGGTGACGTTGAATCAGGTCCAGTGGGAGATCGACAAGATCGAGTGTGGCCCGAGCTGCCTGCTGCTTGGCGTGGGTGGCATGGACACACCAGGCCACCGCGGCCACGAGAGCCAGGCGGCAGAGGTGTCCCAACAGCGGGCGGTGTTCGAGCAGACGAAACAGTCTCATGCCGGGGAAGTCTACTGGCCCGTCGGCACCAGCAGTACCGCATCAGCATGCACAAAGCCGCCGGCGGCTTCTGTGCTGAGGACAACCACACAGGGATCATCAGCAGCGAGTCGAAAGCGACCGACAGAACCATAGCTGCCGTCGAGGCTCGCCCGCTTGGTCATGTCGAGGGTGGTGGTGGTGCGACCTGCAGGGGTTTCGATCAGCACTGGGATCGCCGTGCCGCGGTTTTCGTGCGGCTGCCAGGCGACGAGGAGCTCGTAGGCGCCATCGCTCGGCACCTTCAGCTCGAAGCGAGCGGTGCTGCCACTATCGGCGGGTGCGTAGCGGTAGCCGTAGGCGACGTATCCCTTGAGCCCCGTGCCCTCGGTCCAGCCGCCTTCAAAGGTCGCCTGGCGGTCATCGACCACCACAACGTCCTTCTCCTTGGCCAGCTGCGCAGGATCCACACCAGTGGGTGGGCCATATGGGCCTGCGAGCGGCATGGCGTCAGCGGGAATCTCGATCTCATCGGTCACAGTGGCCCGACGGGCTTTGCCGGGAAGTGAAAGCAGGGTTTCCATCTCCGCCCAGTGGTCTTCGTAGACACCGCGAGGCGTTGTGTTGTGAAGGACTGCCAGACTGGCTGCCTTGCCGACGACCTCTCCCATCATCCCGCAGGTCTTCATCACACGGACAGTGCCGAGTGCCTCATGGGTGACCGAGACACAGCGGCCTGCCATAAAGAGGTTTTCGATGTCCTTGGAGTAGAAGCAACGGTAGGGCACAGGGTAGCCGTAGTTGCGATCAATGCGGCGGTCGTGGACAGCGATTGAGATGAACGGGTTGTCTGGGAACTTGTCGGCGTACTCCTCCTTGGGGTAGTGCAGGTCGATCGACCAGGTGGAGGGCACGCAGCCATCGGGAAACTCCCGCTTGCCGACGATGTCGCTCTGGGTGAGCACGACGTCACCAAGAATGCGGCGGCTCTCACGAGGACCTCCGATGAAGGCGACCCAGGTCAGCATGGCATTGGGGTGCTCGGCGGCACCATCACCATTCTTCATCGCGTTGAAGGCGCCGTAGACCGCCCGGAGGTTCCAGTCGCGGATCCCCTCAGCATCACCGAGGGGATCTTTGTCGAAGCCGCTCTCCCAGAACCACTGGCCGTGGAAGTCGCGGGGATACGGGAAGTCGTCCATGCCCAGCTGCAGAGCCCATGGCGTTTTCGGAAACGCTTGCGTTGCCTCATCATTGGCCCATGCCCACATGTTGCTCATGCCCATGCGGCCCTTTTCCTCAATCACCGTTTCCGCACCAGCAAGTTCTCCGATCGTGGCATGGCCGGTGGCGTCACAGAAGAACCGGCCCTCAAACGACAGGACCCTGCTGGTGTGGGTGTCGAGACAGGTGATGCTCTGGATGCGGTTGCCATCTCGCCGTACATCAAAGGCATGCGTGTTTAAGAACAGGTCGATGTTGGGCTCCGCCCGCACGACCGCTTCCTTCTTTTCGTCTTCAAACTCTTCGTAGGTGCCAGGGCTCTTGGTGGCGTGGTCGGCAAACTCCTCTACGATTTCGCCAATCCGCGGGAAGCGGCCGCGGCGAATCAGGCCCATCGCCCAGACGCGGACTTCGCTCGAGCCGTTGCCACCAAGCACTGGCCGGTTTTGAATCAGGGCCACCTTCAGGCCCATGCGTGCGGCAGAGATCGCGGTGCCCATGCCAGAGTAGCCGCCACCGACCACGACCAGGTCATATGGACCTTGCATCTCGGGGGCTTCTGGAAGCCCGAGGGCCCGACGCCGCCAGGCGGGCAGGATCGAATCGTTGTTTGGTGGGGGCTCGGCAGCCGTGGTCAGCACGATGCAGTCGCAGCGACCATCGAACCCGGTCAGGTCGTGCAGGGTGAGTGAGACCTTTCCGGTGGGCAGGTCTACGTCACCGCCCGCCTGCCAGCTCCACTCAGCTCCCTCAGTGCCAAACTCGGCGTCGAGGGGCGTGCCGTTGATGGCCAGCTGGAAGCGGCCAGGCATGCCGGGAGCCTGCCAGCGAGCAACCCAGTCTTTGGTTCGCACGAAGACGCGGTAGCGGCCAGCCTGTGGGACATCAATCGTGGTGGTGGCATCGGCAACCGGTGAGCCCAGGCCGTGCGCGAGGAGATAGGGCGAACCCATTTCCTGAATGAACTGGGTGTCGAGTTTCCAGCCGCCATGCTCCGCAAAACTTTCGGCTTCGACGAGGAGGGTGATGTCGTCTGCCGCTGCCGTTGCAAAGCATCCGACAGCAATCAGCAGAGCGAGCCAGTGGTGTGCAAAGAAGGGGTGGTGCATGGAGAGGACCTGCTCTAGAGAGTGACGACGAGCCACCGCATTCTAACTCAACCGAATGCACGGCTGGAGGCCTGGCACGGGCAGCGGTGGAGCGATCGGAGATCAGGAGATCAACTGCGGTAGCAATCTCTTGAGAGACCACGAAGGAGCGTGAATATGGCATCAAAAGCCGTGAGAATCTGCTCGAGTGTGGCGGCCTCAGGCATTTCTGCCAGAAGCAGAGACTGCAGAGCCTTTTCGATTGCGGTGAGGTGTTCCGCCACGATGCCGTCACGGAGGTTCGCTCTGGCAGACACAGCATCAGCAGCTCGTTCCCACAAGCCAGCCAGTGATGGCCGTTGGCTGGCCGCGTCGGGGAGCAGCGGATCGAGGTCCTCGGGGTGCAGTGAGGCAAGAACCGCGGCATGGCTCGATGCGGCTGGTCCGCCTGCGAACTGTGCCACGACCGCCGCGAGGCAGATCTCCAGTTCCAGCACCGCAAGCATGCGTGCGGCGTGAGAATCCTGTAGCGACCAGAGGGCCGAAGGGTGGGTGCTACTGCAGCGCTCCATCGTTTCGATGAACGCATCCACGAAGCCTGCACCGTGGTCGGATCGCATGCGGCCGAGGGCGACAACCAGCACGGCATCGTCACCATCGCCTTCGAGCGTGGCGTATGGCAGCACGTGCTGTCGATGCAGGAAGGCCGCAAGTCGCGGATCGTCGGGATCGACCTCCGTGATTGTCAGCAGGCTCTGCGGGGGGATGCTCCCGCGGCGAATAATGTATGACCTCTGGTGGCTCAGGGCCGGCATCCGCACCACGACCACCACGCGTTCCTCAAGGGACAGCGGACGAGGGTCATCCTCCGGGCCGGGAAACCACTTTCGTCTCCCGAGCCCCACGACTCGATCCGCTGCGGTCCGCTGGATGATATCAAGAACGGTGGTATAGCCACGGCCGAGTGATTCCGTGGGTTGCGTGGCCTCTGGTAGTGTGCTGACTGGCGATTGAGCAGCCTCACCAGGAAGGACCAACGGCGCGGCCTCATGTTCGGCCGGTGAATCGCCTCCGCGACAGAAAATGTCGCGGGCCTCGCGGATGCCTGGTGATTCTTCCGTGGCGGTGGCCTGCGGCAGCCGATCGCCCAGCAGGTCATCCCAGAGCGCCTGATCCAGCTGCGTGAAGGCGGCGATCCGTTCTTCGTCTTCCTCTGATGTCGCGATGGCTTCCGCTGGCGGCTTCGCTGACACATGCACGCGGGGCGTGCCGTCGACAGGAGGTGGCCAGCCAAAGGCATCGGCCAGCAGCGCGATGGTTTCATCGCAGAGCTCTGTCGTGCCGACGAGGTCGTAACTGGCGAGGTTGTGGCGGGCACGTTGGAGCAGTTCTTCGTCGCTGAGTTTGCGAGAGATGTTGAGGCCTGCAAGGAGCCGCGCCTGCACGTTGTCGAGCGTGCTTTTCACCACCGGGTTTTCGGAACGGAGAAACTCGGAGAACGAACAGGTCCGTGCAGTGAGGATCGCTTCTTTCACGCGGTCTTCGGCAGCCTGCATGTGCTCATCAGGCGTGGCTCGCCACTCTTTGTAGCGGCTGAAGAGCCGGGCTCTCGGCTCGCGGAGGACGGTGAACAGGAAAGGAGCGGGCTCGTGGGAGAGGCCGCGTTGCATCGCCGCCACGCGGTCGTGGTCGAGGTGCATCCCCACGCCAAGAAGCTGATACCGCCGGGCCACCAGTGGCCAGATCGGATGGGAGCGATGGAAGTTGGCCTGCAACTGCGGCATCGCGTCAGCCTCGGCAAACTGCTGCCGCAGGTAGGTGGTGATCGACGTGCCTGCGGTCTTGGGTACGTGCAGGAAAATCAGCCTTCGGCCGATAGCATGACCAGCCCAAACGCCCTGAAAGGTTTTTCTCGGGAGGGATGAGGCCTTGGGAGGTGAAACTTCTTTTGGGGCGGGGGGAGGCTGTGGGCCGGCCGGCTCGATCCGGAGTGGTGATGTTTCGGCTGGCCGCACGGAGATGCGGATCCGACGCAGGGCCATCGATTTCTGTCGCGAGTCGGAGCCGAAGCCTTTGTCGCGGTCGGATGCTGTGAAGGGCGGACTGATGAGCATCTCCACGAGGCCGCTTGCGGTGGCGTCTGCTGAGACCTCAAACGTGGCCACGGTGCAGTTGTCTTCGACAGACAGCACCGGCGTGGCATCCACACCGTTGATGCGAAACGTGGTGCCGCTGAGCAGCCCGGGATCGATGAAGGCTGCGATGAAGATCACAATCTGCTGCGGAACACCTCGCCTGACAGACACAAACAGCCGGGAGTCTTTATCTGGACCCATCCAGCGAAAGGTGTCGAGCCCAACGCCTTCACGACTGTGGAAGTTGGTGCCTTGAAGAGGCCCGCGGAAATCGATTTCCCAGCAGTCGCTCTCTGGTGTGACCCGTTGAGCTCGGTGCTTCCAGAGAGTGACAGCGGCCTCCGAAAGCACGTCGGTTTTCCACCGATCGTACTGGCGGCTCGCCGCCTCGTAGATCTGCATGTCCAGTTCAACAACCTCTTCGGGAACCGCTGCGGCGAGGTCGCTCGCTTCAGACGCCATGTGCTTCCCTGGATTGAGCACACCCATGCGGCCAGGTGGTAGCCAGCCGTTGGCGAGACTGACGAGCTGAGCAAACTCATCAAGGTCGGCGAGGTCGGCAACGAAGTTGATCTGTGAGAGATTAGCAAGCGAGTTTTCCAGGAACGCCTGCTGGTCACACTGCTGGTAAAGCACACGGCTAATCGTCTGGCTGTTGATCGTTCGGGCCTGTTGGTTGAAGACCGAACTCCACACGTCATAGCGGTCACAGCGACAGAAGTCGGTGATGGAAAGGTCCTTGGCGAGGCCGTAAAGCTCGCGGCCTTCGGGGGCGAGTGTGTGGGCCTCCTCAACCGGAATGCGGCGAAGGTGAAGATAGTGCGAGGCCACCCGCTCCCGTGGCTCGCGGACGATCACATAGGTTTTTAACTGGCGATGCTGGCGGAGAAGGTCGGCGATCACCCAGTTGTAATGATTCTCGATGACAAGATCATGCGACCGCATCTCGGCAGCGAATCGCTCCCTGAGCATCGCGCCTTTGTCTTCGCCCGAGAGCTGCTCAGCACGGGCGGCAAGTTCTTTGCGGTGCTCCTCCCAGGCAGCTGTCGACTTCTCGGCCGTGTAGATCTTCTCGACGTGGAACTGCTTGGCGAGGAAGTCGGAGAAGGTGTTGCCGCCACACTTGGGAATGTGGATGAAGAAGTGAACCGGCTGCGGTTCCGGCTCCGTTGTGTTTGGCATCCGCTGGCTCCATCGTCTGCTGCCGATGCGGGCCTCGAACCCCCGGCACCCTGTGGGCGTACCCTAGCGAAACGGGGTGGTTTCGGGCGACAGCGATCTTCGGTGGGATTCAGGCGAGGATGCCGTCGATCACATGGCCGTGGACGTCGGTCAGGCGGCGGTCGATGCCGTTGTGACGCCAGGTGAGGCGGGTGTGCTCGATGCCGAGGAGTTTGAGCACCGTGGCATGCACGTCATGGACGGTCGTGGGGTTGTCGCGATCCAGCGGCTTGTAGCCCCACTGGTCGCTCTCGCCGTGGGTGATGCCGCCTTCGATGCCGGCCCCGCAGAGCCAGTTGGTAAACACAAACGGGTTGTGGTCGCGGCCGCGGCCCCCTTGTGTGCTCGGCATCCGACCGAACTCCGTCGTCCAGAGCACGAGCGTGTCCTCAAGCAGGCCCCTTTGGTCAAGGTCTTTGATCAGAGCAGCTGCTCCGTGAGCCATGCCGGTGGCGAGAGGACCGTGGTCGCGTTCCACATCTTCATGGCTATCCCAGTTTCGTCGCGGAAAGCCGTTGTCGTTGCCACTGAAGATCTGCACAAACCGCACTCCTCGTTCAAGCAGACGGCGGGCGGTGAGGCACTTCAGCCCGAAGTGGTGGATCTCCTCTTCGGCGTTGATCTCGCTGGGCCAGTCACCACGGCCCGGCTGCACGCCATACATCCGCAGCACGTGCTCCGGCTCATCGGCGAGGCTGAGCGCCGTGGGGGCGGCTGCCTGCATGCGGGCGGCGAGTTGGTAGCTCTCGATGCGGCCTTCGAGCCGCGTGTCCGATGCACGACTGGCGAGATGCCGGCGGTTGAGCTCAGCAAGCACAGTGCGGACGGCTGTATCTGATGAGGCTGTAACAAAGTCGCCGACGGCGTGCGGATGGAGGTCTGCGATCGGTTCGGCCGCTCCCGGCTGAATCACCGTGCCGCTCAATCGCGAGGGGAGGAAGCCCGCATCCCAGTTCTTGACGCCATTGGAGGCGTAGCCGCGGTGGTCGGGGAGCACGACAAAGGTCGGCAGGTCGTTGTTGAGCGAGCCAAGGGCATAGTTCACCCAGCAGCCGGCACCGGGAAAGCCTGGCAGCACGAAGCCGGTTGTCTGATGCAGCGTGGCCGCCGAGTGCACGCCTGACGGGCTCACCATGTTGTGGATAAAGGCCATCTGGTCGACGACCTCGCCGAGTGGTGCCACCACATCAGAGAGCAGCTTGCCTGACTGGCCATAAGGCTTGAAGGGCCAGATCGGCGCGAGCCACGGACCAAGCCCATTCTGAAACGCTTCGACAGGTTCGCCAAAGTCACTCGGCTCACCGGCATGCTTGATCAGTTCGGGCTTATGGTCAAACAGATCAAGGTGGCTGGCAGCACCCGCCATGAACAGCTGCACCACACGTTTCGCCTTGGCGGGATAGATGCAAGCGGGATGCGGTGATGCATGGGGAGATCCTGCAGCGGCGGCATCACGTTCTTCAGCGAGCATCGTGGCCAGAGCAATGCTGCCAAAGCCTCCTGCAGTGGAGGCCAGCCAGTGACGGCGAGTGAGATGAGGTGTGTCCATGAGAAAGGCAAGGCCTGCCGGAGGCCTCAGTCGATGTAGGCAAACTCATTGAGATTGAGAATGGCCCGACAGGTGTTGGCCAGGCCGTGGGCATTCGCCAGCTGCGTCAGCGTGTCACTTTCAAACGTGTCTGGCGGACGACCAATCGCGAGGGTGAATGCTCGCTGCACCTGTTGCGTGAGCGACTCGCCTGACTCACGTTGGGCCCGCTGAGCCAGTTGTTCTGCCTGCACGAGCATGAAGCCGTTGTTGAGCAGGGCCAGGGCCTGCAGAGCCGAGACACTCTCATTGCGTTTCGCAACCCGCATCGAAGGGTCCGCGCAGTCGAGGCAGGTCATGAAGGGCTGCGTCTGACTGCGGACGATGAAGCGATAGATGCCGCGTCGCCAGGTAGCGTGATCAGCGGGATTGGCGAGGTCATAACGGTAGTGGGGCGAGTGCTCGGGATGCTCAATCACGAAGTCCTGCCAGCCAGGGCCTCCCATCGTCAGATCGAGGGTGCCGGCAGCGGCGAGCACGGCGTCGCGGATCGCTTCGGCCTCCAGACGGCGTCGGTTCTGTCGCCAGAGCAGGCGGTTGTCGCCATCGAGGGCTGCCGCCTCGTCACGGATCGTGGAGACCTGACGATAGGTGGCACTGTTCACAATCAGCCGGTGCAGGTCCTTCAGGGAACCACCGCCATCGCGAAACCGAGCTGCCAGCCAGTCGAGGAGTGCTGGGTGCGATGGCTCGCCACCCATGCGGCCAAAGTCGCTCGGTGTGTCGACGATTCCACGACCGAAGTGATAGTGCCACAGTCGGTTTACCAGGCTCCGCCAGATCAATGGGTTTGCAGGATCGGTCAGCCAGCTGGCGAGGGCAGCGCGGCGATCGCCTTCACCGTGGTCGTCGGAGAGGAGGAAACGGTGCTCCAGGCTTTCGATCAAGGCGAGGGAACCGGGCGCGACCTCGTGCGTTGGAGCCAGCACGTTACCTCGCGAGAGCAGATGGATGGTGCGTGGGCTTCCTTTGCGAACCAGGGAGGCCGCAGCGTAGACAGTGGACTGCTCGGGGAGTTCGGCAAGCTGGGCATCGGCTCTGCGGAGGCCCTCGTCGGCGGCCGCGAGCCCTGCGGTCTGCTCGGCCGTTCGGTGCGCTGCCAGGAGCGCGTCGCGTTCCGCTTCGAGCGTCTGTCGTTCGGTCTGGGTGTCAGCCGGGCTCTGCCCGTCGATCAGGTGTGCCCGACCCCAGCGAGGAGCAGCTTCGATGGAGTCGAGTGAACTGACCGTGGCGGTAGATGCGAGATTGGGCCTAAGCGTCTCGTCCATGCCATCGGTGAAGACCTCAACCTCAGCGAGTGCGAAGATGAAGTCGTTGCTGCGTTCAGCAAGCTTGGTGGCGGTGATGCGGATGGAGCGTGCCGTCACGTCCGTGGCATGACGCTGTGGGGCCAGGCCGGGGTTGGGAAGATCGGTATCGCCGGTGGTGAAAACCTCGATGACTTCTGTGGCAAAGCTAGGGTCGTTGCTGACCTCAACCCGGTAGCGTGGTGGAAAGCCAAAGCCGCCGCCGATGTTGTTGTAGGTGTCATGGCAGGGCCGCAGCACAATCTCGCGGAGCTGCTGAGGTTCATCCAGGTCGAGTTGCACCCATTTCTCACTCGTTGCCGTTGGTGAGATGCCACTGTGCCAGCCGTAGGCCGGGCCGGGGTTGGCATCACCGGCGGGCAGGGCGGCCAGACGCGTGGTGATCTCACCAAGCCGGCTGCCGGCTGACTCGGCAACGGCGGCCTCGATCTGTTGTTTTGCTGCGGCATGCTCCGCACGACGAGCCGTGAGTTCTACTCGCTTGGCAGCGACATCGGGATCTGCGTCAAAGCGGTGATCGTCGCGGTCGATCGCCGCAAAGACCGCCTGTAGTGAGTAGTAGTCTTCTTGGCTGACAGGATCGAACTTATGAGCGTGGCACTGAGCGCAGTGCACGGTCACGCTGGCGAAGGTGCCGATCGTGTTTGCCACCATGTCGTCGCGGTCGAGGTGACGGGCGATCTTGCCGTCGGTCTTGGTCTCCGGCACCTCGCGATGGCCAATGAAGTCCCAGGGGCCGGCGGCGATAAAGCCGAGCGCTTCATGACCATCCCGCGTGTTGCCGTAGAGCACATCTCCAGCGAGCTGCTCCTCGACGAAGCGTGCGTAGGGCTTGTCGTTGTTGAGGCTCCGGATCACATAGTCGCGGTAGGGCCAGGCGTTGGGCCGCGGCTTGTCTTTGTCATAGCCGTGGGTGTCACCGTAGTGAACGACGTCGAGCCAGTGGCGGGCCCAGCGTTCCCCATACCGCGGTGAGGCTAGCAGCCGGTCGACCAGCTGTTCGTAGGCGTCGGGGGAGGTGTCGGCAATGAAGGCGTCGATCTCTTCGGGCGTGGGCGGCAAGCCGATGAGGTCAAACGAGAGCCGGCGGATCAGCGTGCGGCGATCTGAAACCGGCGAAGGAGTCAGCCCTGCCTCAGTCAGTCGTGCACGGATGAAAGCATCGATGGCGTTTTGTGACGGCTCAACGCCCGGAAGCGAATCGAACGCCGCCGTCGTTTCGGGGCCGGCCGGCTCAGTAATCGGCTGCCATGCCCAGTGGTCAAGCCGTTCGTCACGGTCGCCTTCCATCTTGGCATCCTTGGAGCCTGGCCAAGGGGCCCCCGCGTCAATCCAGCTGATAAGCGAGGTGATGTCTTCTGGTGAGAGCGGGGCATCATCCGGTGGCATCCGTTCGTCATCGTTGGTCGAGCGAACGCGGCGAATAAGCTCGCTCGCTTCCCCTTTCCCGATCACGATCGCAGGGCCAAAGTCGCCCCCTCGAAGCAGGCCAGACCGCGAATCGAGCCGCAGCCCCGACTCGGCGTTGTCGGCGGAATGGCACTCCTGGCAGCGGGAGACCAGGAGCTCACGTGCAGCGGTGTGGGGGGCGTCTGGATCTGTGCCGAGCGACGGTTCTGGTGCGAAGGCCAGGAGGCTCAACGAGAAGAACGCCACACCGACACGCCAGAGAAACCCCCATGCGACGCTTCGCGGACAACGCGGTGTCACCTTTGGATTTCCAGATTGCAGGTTTCGCTTCACGCCGGTCCCCTCACGCCGGTCCCACTGCCGGACACCACTGCCACACGCCATCGCCAGACACAATCGGATGCGTACTCCCTGGTGGGCGTCATCGCACACGACGTCTTCACACCCATTCTGGCATGAATCCACTCGTCTTTGCACACCGCTAAAGCTTCACGTTCTTCGACAGCTGCCGATCACGGCAGAGAACCGCGGCCCCTCGTTTTGGCCGGTTGACACCAGCGAAACGTTTTTACGCGATCCCCGTTTCCCTTTGTGGTGGATGTGCCGTTGCCCTCATCGGTTGACGGTCGTCCGCGGGGAAATCAGGAGGTCCTGGTGCGCTGCCATGTGGCACGCCAGCAAAATTGTCGACAAATTTATTTGGTCTGATAGTCTGCTGCACTTGGGGTCGGGGGGATCTCGTGTTCTTCCGGAGGAGATCTTCGGCAGGGAACGAGCGGCAACGCATTGGCATTCGACGCGTATTCGGGTTCGAGGCTTCGGTGCGGTGGTGTGCCTTCCATTGGGTTCTTTTCACGTCTGATCGTTGCACGAAAGGGTGGTTGTTTCATGTCTCTATCCCACAGATTGACATCACGTGGTGGGCGACGGATGCAGGGTTTCACGCTCGTGGAACTGCTGGTTGTGATCGCCATTATTGGGGTCCTGGTTGGGCTCTTGCTGCCCGCAGTTCAGTCGGCTCGTGAAGCGGCTCGTCGCTCAAGCTGCATGAACAACTTGAAGCAGTTGGGCCTTGGGCTCCAGAACCACCATGACACCAAAGGCAGTTTTCCGCCCGTGGCCACATTTGGTCAGCCGGGGCCTTTTCCGCAGCGAGCGAGCCATCACACCTGGTGCACCTACCTGCTGCCATTTATGGAGGAAACGTCCCTATACGATTCGGTTGACCTGAAACTGCCGGCATGGGGGCAGCCGATCGTTGGCCAGACGGTTGCTGTCCTGCTTTGTCCGAGCGATGGTGGTTTTCGTGAGCCGAAGCAAACGCACGGGATCGCTGTAACCCATTACCTTGCCAATGGTGGCTGGCACTGGTGGGAAGGGGCGGTCGCGCCAGGTGGCGTGCTTCCAGCCGGCGTTGATTACATGGGAGCCTTCCCGGGCGGGGATGCTCTGAGCATGCGGGACTTCAAGGACGGTACTTCGAAGACCGTCATACTCGCGGAGGGCAACTCAACCGGTTACAAGCCACTGTCAGATCCATGGATGAAGAACGGTGTTGGCGTGCCACGGCTCGCGAATGGCGAAGGCGTGTTTCATTCGGCATTCGTTTTCACCGGCATGGGAGGACGCTGCTGTGAATCTGGTCAGTACTACGAGGTCGACGACTCGGGGGTGAAGGCAGCCTGGAACTGGTTCAAGGCTGGACCGCACGCCTATATGCCGAGTTATATCAATGCGTGGGGCCTCAACAGCGAATGGCCTGGGGCAGGCAGCATCCATCCCGGTCTCGAAGGCTGCCTGCGAGCGGATGGCTCTGTCACGTTCGTGAATACCGACATCGATTACCCGTCTTGGTGTGCAATGAATGGTCTCAATGACAAGCAGCGGACGGACGACTGAGCTGCGGGAACAGCAGAGACGTGCTGACAAACGAGATATTCACTGCTGCGAAGGTTCCGGGCGTTCCAGAGCCTTCGTCTCATGAACACTCACGAGCGAGGAGTTTTTTCACTATGCGTTCTCTTTTGTGTGCCTGCCTGTTTGCGGTGGTGTTCACCGTCGGCTGCTCGGGGCAGAAGCAGCCAGAGGCGGATCCGAACTTTACACCGACGACGAATCCCAGCGACATCACGATTCCTGACCAGATGAAGCAGAATGCACCTCCCGGAACGGGCTGAGGTGTCAGATCCTGAGGTTCAGCGGCGGGCCACCGGTACGAGGTATCGGTGGCCCGCTGTGTTTGTGGAGGAGTTATTCTTCGGCATGCTCGCTCACCGGCTGTGTGCTGAGACGAAACACTTTTTTGGGGGGGCGGTCTCTGGTCTCCCTCACAAGCGAGAACGAGCCGCGGAGGTCTGGTGCATGATTGAGCCGAGTGTGAGGGCGGGTGATTTCCCGCGTCTGGCGAAGCAGACGTATCTCAATACCGCAGCCGAAGGCATTCCGCCGCCGTGTGTGATTGAAGCTCTTGCCACCTATGGCCGTGACAAGCTGCTGGGGATGGATGGCAGGCTGTTGCATGAGCAGCAGTGGAGCGGGCTGCGGGAGGCGGCGGCGACTCTGTTTGGCCTCACTCCTGACGAGATCGGGATCTGTTCCTGCTCTTCGGAGGCCTTCAATCTCGCGGCGCTGGCCTTGCAGCTGAAGCAGGGAGATGAGGTTGTGATCAGCGATCTTGATTTTCCAGCAGGGGCGACGCCCTGGCTGCAGGAGGCATGTCCAGCAACCGTCCGTCTTTGGAGGTCACGCGAGGGAGCGTTGCATGTGGAAGATCTCATGCCGCTGCTCGGCCCGAAGACCCGGCTGGTCACGGTGTCGCTGGTGAGTTTCTTCAACGGATTCATGCTGCCAATCAAGGACGTCGTCGAGACCGTGAGGCGGCACTCCGAGGCCCTGATCGCAGTCGACGTCACGCAGGCTGCCGGTCGCGTGCCGCTTCGACTGGCGGGTGTCGACCTGATCGTCAGCAGCACGCATAAATGGCTGCTCGGCTCGCATGGAGGAGGGCTGGTCGGTGTTCCGGCTGCTCGAGCAGCTGAGTGGACCGTGCCGGCAGGCGGCTGGTTTCATCTGGCCAATGCGTTTGACGCTGATCGGTTTGAGCGAGCAGTCACCAAGCCGGGGGCGGCCAGTTTCTCTGTCGGGATGCCGAACTATCCAGCGGTGTATGCCGTGCATGCAGCCGTGCGGTACATCCTCGCCACCGGAGTGGAGGCGATCCACTCGCATGCTCAGCCGTTAACCGAGGCATGTCTTGAGGCGGTGGCGGGTGAAGATGTGGACCTGCTTACGCCCCAGAGTCCTTCGACGCTTGCAGGCATCCTTGCCTTTCGCCATCCGAAGGCCGAGGCGATCCACCGCATGCTCCACGATGCAAACATCCACATCATGGCCCATGCTGGTCGGCTGCGTGTGGCGATCCACGGCTACAACACGTCCGACGACATCGACCGCTTCCTCACCAGCCTCAGGCAGGCGGTGGCACGCGTCTGAGAGAGTTGTCCACCGGCGCTACGGGAGGACGTTGATGACGACAGGGACAGAGCACTGGCCGCCGTCGCCGGTGGCGCGGAGGTGGAACAGCCTCCGGCCGGGACGGGCAACTGGAGCA
>Ga0075477_10000456_pt1 | contig 17738 bp, 15 predicted proteins | sample DEB08_DNA_FD_76338 | JGI IMG/M metagenome (GOLD analysis project Ga0075477, IMG submission 76338) | Aqueous microbial communities from the Delaware River and Bay under freshwater to marine salinity gradient to study organic matter... | ecosystem: Environmental > Aquatic > Marine > Coastal ...
CCGTCTGACTTGTCGGACTTGTCGGACTCTGTCGGACCTGTCGGACGCCCGTCCGCTGCAGTCACGCTCCCGTGGCGAGCAGCTCGCTCCGCTTCGTGGCGACGGTGCCCCCGTGGGCCTTCACGAACCGACCCAGCGCCATCAGCGGGAAGTAGAGCCGATAGAGGTGGTACCGCAGGTAGAAGACCTTCGGAAAGCCGGTCCCGGTGAACTCGGTCTCGCACCACGAGCCGGCGGGATCGCCGTCTGGATTGCGCGAAGGATCCGCCGCGGCCCCGTCGTCGAGCTGCGTCGCGCAGAGCCACGCGATGGCGCGGGCGAGATCCGGATCGTTCGGCCCGTAGACCTCCTGCAGGATCATCGCCGCCCACGCGGTCTGAGACGCGGTCGAGGGTCCGCTGCCGACGAGCGACTCGTCCTCGTAGGAGTTCGCGGTCTCGCCGAAGGAGCCGTCCTCCTTCTGGATCGACTTGATCCACGCCCCGGCCCGCTGGATCCACGCGCTCGAGCGCGGCTCGCCGCAGCGGATCGGACCGATGACCGCCTGCCACGTACCGTAGATCCCGTTGACGCCCCAGCGCCCGAAGAACCAGCCGTCGAAACGCTGATGGCCCTTGATGTAGCGGATCGCCCGCTCGATCGAAGGGTTGCTGCGATCGAGGTCGTGCCAGGAGAGGCACTCGAGCACGCGGCCGGTGATGTCGGGGCAGGAGGGATCCTGCATCGCGTTGTGGTCGGCGAAGGGCACGTGCTCGAGGATCGAGCGGTCCTCGGTGCGGTCGAACGCCGCCCAGCCGCCGTCGGCGTTCTGCATCGAGAGGATCCACTCGACGCCGCGCCGGCCTGCGGCGGAGTCTTCGTTGCCGCCGGTGCGCTCGAGCGCCATCGCCACCATCGCGGTGTCGTCGACGTCGGGGTACCACGCGTTTTCGTACTCGAAGAACCAGCCGCTGCCGCGCGGCCCGCCCGGGACGTTTCGGATCCAGTCGCCGCGGAAGGTGCATTCCTTCGACCGAAGCCAGGCCGCGGCCCGCGACGCCGAGGCGTCGGACTCGTCGAGTCCGCAGTCGGCCAGCGCGTACAGGGCGATGCCGGTGTCCCACACCGGCGAGAAGCACGGCTGCAGGCGGATGCGGCCGCTCCGTTCGTCCTCGATCATGAACTCGTCGAGTTCGCGCTCGGCCCGGGCGACCAAGGCGTCGCTGCGGGGTCTCCCCAGGGCGTGCATCACGATCTGCCAATAGACCATCGGCGGAAAGATGGCGCCGAGACCCGCGGTCGGAGCCGGAGCGTCCTGGCCGGCCCGCTCCTCGATCCACGAGATGCATCGCTCGATCGAACGGCCTCTCCACGGACTTCCTCCGAGCGAGCGGGCACCCTTGAGCAGCACGTCCACGGCCTTGAAGAATCCACGCCAGAACGCGGGCGAGTCGGCCTTCATGGGAAGGCGATGTCGCGCCTTCTCGTCGACGTAGAGCTCGTCGATGTGCAGATGGCTCGGCAGTTCACGCACGGGGCGCAGGGCGCTCGTCACCGCGAGCGGCACGATCATCGTCCGGGTCCACGCGGCGACCTTGTCGAGGTGGAAGTAGCACCATCGCGGCAGCAGGACGATCTCGGGCGGAATCTCCGGCATCGCCTTCCAGGACACCTGGCCGAGACACGCGAGGAAGAACCGGCTGTAGGTGTTGATGCGCTCGGCGCCGCCCAGTTCGTGGATGCGCTCGCGGGCCTCCCGCATGTGCGGGGCGTCGATCGGATCGCCGAACAGCTTCAGAACGAAGTAGCCCTTGACCGTCGCGCTCACGTCGATCGCCGAACCGGGGTACTGCCCCCAGCCGCCGTCCTTGCGCTGCTGATGGCGGAGCTGGTCGGCGATCCGTCGCAGGGCCTCGGGGCCACGGCCATCTGCGAGCGGCTGGTCCTCCTGGCGGAGGATCCACTTCATCAGCAGATACTCGCTCTGCAGGATCGAGTCCCCCTCGAGTTCCGCGCACCAGTGGCCGTCGCCGCGCTGCAGGCTTCGCAACGCCTCGAGCGCTCGGCCGGCGCTGGTTGCGGCGCGATCGATGATGGTGGGCGCGGTGGGGCTGGACATCGTGGGGCGGATCGCGGTGTTCGAGCGTGAACAAGCAGGAAGCGGCGATCCTACGGACCGCCGCTCGGGGGATTCAAGGTGCGTCTTCCGGTTCGGGGAGCGTGAACCGGAGTGGGGTCTACCTGACCTCCTTCAGCGGGACGGGACGCCGCTCCCGAGCCGAGCGGATCGCCGCCTCGAGCACCCGCTGGGTCTCGAAGGCATCGGCGAAGTCCGGGATCGGGGCGACCGGAGTCCGGCCGGCGAGGTCGAGGGCGATGTCGGCGCACTCGCTCACGAATCCGTGCTCGTAGCCGATCAGGTGGGCCGGCGGCCAGTACGCCCCCGCGTAGGGATGGTCGTCGCCGTTGGTGCACATGATGCGGCTCCAGCCGCGCAGCTTCGAGGGCAGGGTGTCGTCCCACCAGAGCAGTTCGTTCATGCGCTCGAAGTCGAAGCGGATCGAGCCCTTCTCGCCGTTCACCTCGATCTGGTTGCGGTTCTGGTTGCCGGTCGCAAGCCGCGTCGCCTCGAAGGTGCCCACGGCGCCGCCGGTGAACCGGGCCAGGAAGAGCACGCAGTCGTCGACGGTGCTGCGGCCGCGCTTGGCGGACGCCCTTCCGCCCTTGCCGGAGATCGCACCTCCTCCGCCGCCGGGAATCTCGCGATCGACCACGAAGGTCTTCTCGATCGCCCCGGAGACCTCGCTGAACTCCTCGCCGGTGACGAACCTCGCCATGTCGATGATGTGGGCGTTGAGGTCGCCGTGGGCGCCCGACCCTGCGACCTTCGAGTCGAAGCGCCACAGGAGGGGCGTGCCGGCGCGGCCCCAGTCCTGCAGATAGCTCGCTCGCACGTGGAAGAGCGGACCGAGGCGGCCCTCCATCACCAGTTGCCGGGCGAACGCGATCGCGGGACAGCGGCGGTAGTTGAACCAGACGTAGGTGCGAAGACCTCGCTTGGCGGCCTTCTTCGCGGCATCCCGCATCGTCCGAGCTTGATCGAGGGTGGCGGCAAGCGGCTTCTCGCAGGCGACGTGCTTGCCCGCCTCGAGGGCCGCGATCGACATCTCCGCGTGCAGGTTGTTCGGCGTCGCGACGTCGACGAGATCGACCTCGTCGCCCTCGAGCAGGCTCATCCAGTCGGTGGTGGCGCGACTCCAGCCCCAGCGCTTCGCGAACGCCGCGGTCTCGCGGGAATCGCGGCCTGCGGCGGCGGCGAGTTCGAGGCCGCGCGGCAGATCGAAGAAGCGATTCGCGCCGTTCCAACCGGTCGAGTGGGCACGCCCCATGAACTTGGTGCCGACGATCGCGACGCGGATCGGCGAGGTGTCGCGGGACGCTCGGGACGATCGATTCGTGGCCGCGCTCGCGATCTTGCGGGTCTTGCGACGGGGATCCTTCTTCGCCATGCCGGGTGGCTCCTGTCGGTGCTGCGGGAGCCGGTCATGCTAATGCCAACCGATGCCGAGACCGCGACCTCGTCGTGCCGTGGTTGCGGCGCGGACGGATCGCCAACGGGACCCCGATCGCGCCCGCGGCGGATTCGATCGGGGGATCGTCCCCCTCAGGCCGAGACCGGCGTGAATCGGACGCCGCTGGCGAAGTAGAAGTTGACGAGATCGCCGGTGGCGAACGCCGACGCGTGCTGACCCTCGGCAAGGTGCACCCACATGGGGACCACGACGTCGGCGAGGATCCGATTGCCGGCCTGGTCCACCGCCAGCACGGTGCCCTGCACGATGCGGGGATGGCCCAGCACCGGCTCGATGAAGCGCCCCCCCGCAACGGCGCGGTGGAGCTTGAGCGCCTGGCCCGAGATCACGCCGCGGACGCGCTTGCCCTCGGCCGGAAGCATGGCCGGGTCGCCCTCGAGTTCGAGATGCAGTTCGTAGTCGCTGCCCCCGAGGCGGAGGCCGATGCGTCCGTCGCGGACCCAGGCCACTCGTCCCCGGCAGAGGTCGTCGATGGCCTGCACGGCGTCGTTGGACATGGCGACTTCCTTCCTTGCAGAGCAGTCGGGCAGCGCAGTCGGGTCCGATCGCGAGATCGGGGCCCAGTCGCGGAGGGGACGTGGTTCGCGAGCCAGACCGGCGCCTCGGTCGAGGGGTTCGGAAGGAGCTCGGAGGCCGGCGGCCTCGGGGCAGAGGGTAGCCGGTCGGAGCCGACCGGTCAGCCCCCGCCGGGTCTTGCGGCGGCCGATCAGATCTCGGGCGCCCCGTCCACCCGGCCGTCGCGAAGCCAAAGCGTCCGATCGGCTCGCTCGCCGATGCCGGCATCGTGGGTGACCATCACGATCGTCAGGCCGCGACGGTGCTCCTCTGCGAGCAGGTCGAGGATCTCGCCGCCGGTCTTTCGGTCGAGGTTGCCGGTGGGCTCGTCGGCAAGCAGCACCGCCGGGCGGTTGGCGAGGGCCCGGGCGATCGCGACCCGCTGCCGTTCGCCGCCGGAGAGTTCCCGCGGCCGGTGCTTCAGGCGGTGTCCGAGACCGAACCGCTCGAGCAGATCGATCGCACGCTCGCGGATCTCGCTGCGCCGCGATCTCCAGAGCAGCGGCACCTGGCCCACGAGGGCCGGCAGCACCGCGTTCTCGACGACCGAGAGTTCCGGAAGCAGGTGGTAGAACTGGAACACGAAGCCGATCTCGCGATTGCGATAGCGGTCGAGCGCACGGTTGGAGAGGCGTTCGATCGCCCGGCCTCGAAAGCGGACCTCTCCTCCGTCGGCGTTGCGGCCGACGCGGTCGGCCCGGTCGAGACCGCCGAGGATGTGCAGAAGGGTGCTCTTGCCGGAGCCGCTGGAGCCCATCACCGCGAGCCATTCCCCCTCCCGCACCGCCAGCGAGGCGCCGTGCAGGACCGGGACCTCGATCGCGCCGAGGCGGTAGGTCTTGCGCACGTCCTGCGCCTCGAGGAGCGGCGTCGCGACGACGGCGGGGGCGTCACTCATAGCGAAGCGCCCTCACGGGATCGGTGTCGGCGGCCTTCGCGGCTGGAATCGCCGCGCCGAGGATGCTGAAGACCACCGCCCCGATCATGGTCGCCCCGGCCCGAAGGAGGTCGACGCGACTGGGAATGCGATCGAAGTAGTAGACGCTTGGATCCCACATGACCGCGCCCTCGTGGCGCGACAGGCCGAAGGCGATCGCGGCCAGCAGGATCGTCGCCAGCGACCAGATCAGGCCGTGCAGCAGGGAGCCGCGCCACGCCGCCACGACGGTCGCCAGCAGCGCCGCCGCGGCGAGTCCGCCGGCGACGATCACCGACCATGTCGGTGCCGCCTCGCCCATCGCGTCGTGGATCGCATTGATGTTGTCGACGACCAGCCAGCCGAGTCCGAGCCCGACGCAGGCGCCGATCACGCCGATCACGAGTCCCCACTGCAGGAAGATCCAGAGGATGCCCGAGCGCGACGCGCCCACGGCCCGCAGGATGCCGATGTCGCGGGTCTTCTCGTGGACGATCGCCCAGAAGATCGACAGCACCAGCGCGGCGCTCACCACGTAGATGATCGAGAAGAGCACGTTCATCAGATCGCGCTCCTTCTCGACCGGGGCGATGAGATCGCGCAGCCGCTCCTCCCACGTCTGGATGTCGACGAAGGAGGGCGGCTTCACCTTCGCCTCGGGATCGTCCCGAAGCTCGGCGAGGAAGCGGTCGTACGCCGCGGAGACCGCGTACTTGAGTTCCGGTGGCGGGAGGCCGTCGTCGCCGCGCACGAGGATGGTCGTCGCCCGCGACGGACTTCGGCCGATGACCAGCGGTCGGCCGTTCTCGTCGCGTTCGCCGTCGGGGTCGTACAGCGGACCGCCGGCCATGCGCAGCAGCCGTTGCCCCTCGGCGAGGCCGATCATCACCCGCTGGCTGTCGACCTGATAGACCTTGCTGTGGAACTCGTTGGCGATTCGGAATCGCCCCTCGCGAGGCTCGGCGATCCGTCCGCCGCTCGACACCGGCACCAGCGACAGCGTCACGTCGTGCAGCGGCATCCACGCCTCGCTCGGCGTCGGTCGATAGGTCCCGCGTCTGGTCCGCGAGTTGAACGGGGAGATCTCGATGCCGAGGACCATGCCCGGCTCGACGTCGGGATCGTTGATCGCCAGCGCGTCGTCGAGCTTGTGGAAGGTCTCGTCGAGCCGGGGGTCGCGCTCGTCGAGTTCGGCCCGCTCGTCGTCGGTCGGGGCCCGCCAGTAGACCGCCTCGGCGAAGCCCGTGACCTCCGCGAGCGAACGCGGGTCCACCGCCCAGACCTGGACCGGCTCGACGCGGCTCTCGCCGTCGCGGCCGTAGGGCATGCGGACGAGGCCGAAGGTTTCGATCAGCGGGCTCGCGGCGTGGACCCCGGGGGTCTCGTCGAGGATCTCGAGGAACCGCTCGTAGTCGGGAATCCCGACGATCTCGTGGGTGACGACGACGTCGCCCATCAGGGTCCGTCCGCTCGACCGGAGCATGTCGAGGAAGCCCGTCATCACCGAGACCACGATGACCACGAGGGCCACGTTCAAGGCGACCGCGAGCACCGCGATCAGCGGGATCACCCTCGAGGCGAGGTATCGGTTGGCGAGCAGCGAGGCGTAGACCATGCGAGGTCGGCGATCATAGGTCGCCGTCGCGAGGTCTTCGGATCTCGCGGGGCGCTCGCAGTCCCGCCCGGGACTCGGATACGACGCGGCTGGTCGAGACGCGGGCGAACTCCCGCAGGATCGCCTCGGGCGTGCCCAGCGAGACGACCACCACTTCGCCGAGGCGGGACTGGGCCGAGAGCTGCAGCATGGCGGGCTTGATCGCCGCGAAGGTCGTGGTGACCGTCGCCCGGACCGAGGCCCCGAGCATCTCGCCGGTGTCCGCGTCGAGGCCGGAGGGCAGATCGACCGCCACGATCGGGGCCGCGAGTCGATCGAGGGCCTCGATGGCGGCGCGGACCGCGCCCTCGACCGGCCGATCGAGGCCGGTGCCGAAGATGGCGTCGACGACGATCGAGACCCTTGGATTCCACGCCTTCGGATCGGCGGATCCGAAGCGGATCAGGTTGGACAGGTCCGCGAGTCGCTCGGCGGAGCGTCGCATGACCGCGGCGTCGCCGCCTCGCTTCGTCGCGGCCAGCGCCGCGATCTCGACGGGAACGCCCTCGACCGCGAGATGTCGGGCGATGGCGAACCCGTCTCCGCCGTTGTTGCCGCCGCCGCAGACGATCAGCACGGGTCGGCTTCTCGTGGGTTCGGGCAGAAGTCCCTCGTCGATCCGTGCGAGGATCTCGGCCGCCACGCCGAGCGAGGCCCGTTCCATCAGGAGAAGTCCGGACACGCCCATGCGGTCGTGCATCGCCGCGTCGAGTCGACGAGCTCCATCGCGATCGAGGACCAGCGTGCGTCGGCGCGGTCGCGGAGCGACGGGGGGCGAAGGTTCGTCGTGGCCGGTGCGGCGGGGCATGGGCCTCCGATCTTCGCAGATCCGCATCCCCGTGCGGAGTAGACTTGCGACTCGCCGGTGTCGACGCCCCGAGTCGGGGTGCGTCCGCCGAGGAGACGCTGCGCCGATGACTCTCGATCACGTCACCACGCTGTTCGCGCTGCTCGCGACGGCGGCGTGCATCGGGGGCACCGCCTACTGGGCGGTGGTGTGGTACCGCCTGCACCGGATGATGCCGATGATCCCGACGGTGGAGGAGCACGCGGTCGCGGACGTAGACGACACGGACCTCGTCACCGTCGTCGTGCCGGCCCACAACGAGGCCAGGGTCGTCGCCCGCTGCGCCGAGGCGCTGCTCGCCCAGGACCATCGATCGCTCGAGATCGTCTTCGTGCTCGACCGCTGCACCGACGAGACCGCCGCGATCCTGCGTCGCACCGTCGGAAGCGACCCTCGCGTGCGGATCGTCGAAAACGATCGATGTCCCGAGGACTGGGCGGGAAAGTGCCACGCGGCGTCGCTCGGGGCCGCGGTCGCGAAGGGCAGATGGATCGTCTTCACCGACGCCGACGTGCGGTTTGCGCCGCACCTCGTGGGAGCCGCCCTGCGCACGGCGAAGGCCCGCGAATGCGGTCTTCTGAGCCTCGTGGGTCGCCTCGAGGCCGGATCGTGGTTCGAGCAGGTCCTGCAGCCGCCGGCTGCGGTGGGACTGCTGCGGATCTTCCCGCTCGATCGCGCCAACCGCCTGCATCGACCACGGGCCTTCGCCAACGGCCAGTTCATGCTGTTCGATCGCCAGGCCTACGACGCCGTGGGAGGTCATGCCGCGGTCAAGCACGACCTGCTCGAGGATCTCGCCTTCGCGCGACGGGTGAACGAGGCGGGCATCCGGCTCGGCGTGGCGACCGCCAAGGACTCGATGGGGGTCAGCATGTATCCCTCCTTCGAGGCGATGCGGCGCGGCTGGCGTCGGATCTTCATCGAGGCGTGCGGTCGGTCCTCGCGGCGGATGCGTCGCTACGCGATCCGTACCGCCGGTGCGGCGCTGCTTCCCGTGGCCGTGGTCGCGGCGTGCGCCTTCGCGGTCCATGCGTGGAGCGTCGGCCACGTCCCCGCCGCGACGGGCCTCGTCTCGGTCGCCGCCGCGGCGGTCGTGGTGCAGACGTTTGCGCTGCGTCGCATCTATCGGTCGATGGCGATGCCGGGAACCGCGGTGCTCTGGTTCTCGATCGGATGTCTCGTGGTCGCCAACGAACTGCGCCGCGGCGCCCATCACCTCGAGTCGGGACGTCCGGTTCGTTGGGGTGGACGCGAGTACATCCTGCAGTCGTACGAGGCCTCGACATCGGCCTTGCCGTCGTCCAACGCCGCTTCCGGTTCTCCAGAGTCCCCCGATCGAGTCGCCGAACACGCATGAAGATCCTCCTCACCAACGACGACGGCATCCACGCTCCCGGCATCGTCGCCCTGCACGCGGCCCTCGAAGGCCTCGGCGAGGTGACCACCGTCGCTCCCGCGACCGTCCAGTCGGCCGCGGGCCACGGCATCACCTTCCACCAGCCGCTGATGTGCCGGCACCTCCGGGTGAACTCGACCATGGAGGGGTGGGCGGTCGATGGGCGTCCCGCCGACTGCACCAAGGTCGCGCTGCGAAGCCTCTGGGAGGAACTGCACGGCGAGGGCACCCGCCCCGACGTCACCATCAGCGGCATGAACGTCGGCGCCAACGTCGGGATCAACGTGATCTACTCCGGCACGGTCGCCGCGGCGGTCGAAAGCGCCTTTCTCGGCGTGCCCGCGATCGCGGTCAGCCTGCACATCGGCGAGGGCCCGAAGACCCGCTTCGATCGCGGGGCGTGGATCGCCCGGCAGGCGATCGATCGGGTGCTCGAGCGCCCGCTCGAACCGCACGCGGTGATCAACATGAACATCCCCCGCACCGAGAGCGACGATGCCCCGATGCCGCCGATTCGGGTGGTGCCTATGAACACCGCCCCGGGCGTGGACACCTACGAGAAGCGGACCAGCCCGTCGGGTCAGATCTACTACTGGCCGAAGGGCAACGGCATGGAGTTCGCCCACACCGCGGAGGGCACCGACGTCGAGGCGCTGTGGGATCCCGCGGTGACGGTGATGCCGCTGTCGTTCGATCTGACCGACCACGCGCGGATGCAGGACTGGCGAGAGCGGCTGGCCTGACGGGGGTGGGAGATCGTGTCCGGCGCCGGGTCGGACATGTCGGACATGTCTGACGGGTCGGACTCGTACCGCGTCGCCGTTCGAGCCGACGCTCGATTCGGACACGAGCCGAGGCCTCGCTTCGCGAGGACAGCCTGCCGAGCACGCGACACGGAGGGGCCGCCCGGCACGACTCGGCGCCTCAGTCGATTCGCGTTGCCGCCAAGGCCCGTGCCGCCGAGAGGGCGTCCTCGAGCTTCGAGGGATCCTTGCCGCCGGCCTGCGCCGAGTCCGGCTTGCCGCCGCCGTTGCCCCCGCAGGCCTGGGCCGCGGCCTTCACCCAGTCGCCGGCCTTGAGGCCCTTGGCGATCAGCGCCTTCGAGACCGCGGCGACGATCACCAGCTTCTCTTCGCCCGAGGGCTGCGCGACGAGCAGGGCCGCGCCGTCGGGCCGTGCCGCCCGCACCACGTCGAGGGCCCCGAGCAGGGCGTCGCGATCGCCTTCGCCGAGGAATCCCACGACGCACGGCCCGGTCTGCTCCTCGAGCAGGCCGCGGGCCACGCCGATCGCGGCATCGCGGAAGGACGCGGACATCTTCTTGCGGGCCTGCTTGGCCTGCTCGCGAAGCACGTCGAGGCGTCCGAGCAGTCGCGCCTTCTCGAGGGCGCCGAGCGTCATGCCCTCGAGTTCGTTCGAGATCGAGGCGGTCTCCTCGAGAAGCGCCTCCTCGTGCAGCGACGCGGCGCCGTCGAACCTCGCATCGAGCGCCTGCGCCGCCTTCGCGGCGGCTTCGGCGGCGACGCCGGTGACGGCGAAGACCCGTCGCACGCCCGCGGCGAGGGCCTGCTCGGAGACGACCGCGAAGCGACCGATCTCGCCGGTCTTCGCCACGTGGGTGCCGCCGCAGAACTCCGTGGACTGCAAGGCCCATCGCTCGTCCTCGGGATGTTCGACGAGCCGCTCGACCGGGGCCCCGATCGAGACGACCCGCACCGGATCGGGATACCGCTCGCCGAAGACCGCCCGCAGGCCGCGGATCGACTTCGCCGCGTCGAGCGGGGCCTCGCCGGCATGCACCGAGAGATCGGCCGCGACCGCTTCGCCGACGATCCGGTCGATCTCGGCGAGGTCGTCGAGCGAGAGGGCCTTCGAACCGGCGTAGTCGAAACGCAGCCGATCCGGCGCGACGAGCGAGCCGCGCTGATCGCTGTCCTCGCCCGCGACGCGGCGCAGGGCGAGGTTCAGCAGATGGGTTCCGGTGTGGTTCGCGGCGATCATGCCGCGGCGTCGGTGTTCGATCGAGACCTCGGCGCGATCGCCGGTTCGGACGTGGCCCCGTTCGACGCGGGCCCGGTGCAGCACGTATCCGCCGCACCGCAGGGTGTCGAGGATCTCGAGCACTCCGTGCTCGTCGTCGCCGTTGCGGGCGACGCGAAGCATCCCGGTGTCGCCGACCTGGCCGCCGCTCTCGGCGTAGCAGCAGGTCCGGTCGAGGATCACCCCGACCACCTCGCCGCCGGCGGCGCTCGCCTCGAGGTGCGAGCCGGTCCAGATCGCCTCGACGGTGGCGACGAGGGGCTTCGGGTCGTGCTTGGCCGCATCGTCGGTGAAGGGCGTTCCGGTCTTCTCGAGTTCCGCCAGCACGTCCGGCGGCAGGGTGAGGTCGCCGCCCTCGCCGTGCGAGCCGGCGGCTCGACTCGCGGCACGGGCCTCGGCCATGAGGCGTTCGTAGCCGTCGAGGTCGACCACGAGGTCGCGTTCCCGCGCCATCACCTCCGTGAGATCGATCGGAAATCCGTAGGTGTCGTGCAGCTTGAAGGCGTCCTCTGCCGCGACGATTCCGGCCTCGGCCCGGTCGGCGGCCTCGGCGAACAACGCGAGTCCGCGCTCGAGGGTCTTCAGGAAGGCTCGCTCCTCGTCCTCGAGGATGCGGGCGATCCGATCGCCACGTTCGCGAAGTTCGGGGAAGGTGTCGCCGAGGGTCGCCTGCACCGCGGGCAGCAGCTTCGCGAGAAACGGCTCCTTGAGGCCCATCTGCTGGTAGCCGTGGCGCACCGCGCGACGCAGGATCCGCCGCAGCACGTAGCCGCGTCCCTCGTTGGAAGGCGTGGCCCCGTCGGCGATGGCGACGGAGAGGCAGCGGATGTGGTCGGCGAGCACGCGGTAGGCGATGTCGGTCTCGTCGGCGAGCTCGGCGCCGTAGGCCTTCGTGCCGCCGAGTGCGCGGATCGCCTCGAAGATCGGCGTGAAGATCTCGGTGTCGTAGTTGCTGCGGCGGTTCTGGATCACCGAGACCAGGCGCTCGAAGCCCATGCCGGTGTCGACGTGCTTCGCGGGCAGCGGCTTCAGGATGCCGTCGGCCTCGCGGTTGAACTGGATGAAGACCAGGTTCCAGATCTCGAGGACGTCGGGGTCGTCGGCGTTGACGAGCGCCGCGGCATCGCGACCGCCCACGCGGTCGTAGTGCAGTTCCGAGCAGGGGCCGCAGGGACCGGTCTCGCCCATCTCCCAGAAGTTGTCCTTCATCGAGCCCGGCAGCACCCGCGCCTCCGGAAGATGGCGGCGCCACAGATCGCGGGCCTCGAGGTCGGCGGCGAGTCCGGAGTTCTCGTCGCCGCCGAAGTAGGTCGCGTACAGGCGATCCGGGTCGAGGCCGTAGACCTCCGTCAGCAGCGTCCACGCCCACTCGATCGCCTCGGCCTTGAAGTAGTCGCCGAACGACCAGTTGCCGAGCATCTCGAAGAAGGTGTGGTGGTAGGTGTCGCGGCCGACGTCCTCGAGGTCGTTGTGCTTTCCTCCGGCGCGGATGCACTTCTGGGTGTCCGCGGCGCGGCGGTAGGGCCGGGAGCCCTGCCCGAGGAAGACGTCCTTGAACTGGTTCATCCCCGCGTTGGTGAAGAGCAGCGTCGGATCGTCGTGGGGAACCACCGGCGAACTCGGCACCACCTCGTGCCCGCAGCGTTCTCGGAAGAAGGCGAGGAAGGCGGCGCGGATGTCCGCGGGAGAACTCGGGATCTGGGTCGCGGCGGAGCTGGGACTCGTCATGGCGTGGACCGGGAACCTGTCGGGGCGGGAGGAAGGAGCGGCGGCAGGGAGCGATCGCCGCCTCGTCGGCGGATGCGATCGAACGCGGTGCGGTCCGCCGGCGAACACGGTAGTCCGGCGATCGCAGCCCGCAGTGTCGCCGCTGCGACCGAACATTGCTGCATGCGCCGTCCCGCTCGATCCGACGACCCTTTCATGTCCGCCGCCGAGACCACCAGTCAGACGCCTGCCGCCGCCGGGGTGCCGGTCGCGGTCGATCTCGACGGCACCCTCGTCCGCAGCGATCTGATGTGGGAGGGCCTCGTCAGGGCGATCTTCCGCCGACCCTGGCGCCTCGCCGGAGTGGCGGCGGCGCTCGTGGGCGGCAAGGCGGGGTTCAAGCGGGCCGTGGCCGAGGCCGGCCCGGTCGATGCGACGCATCTGCCGTTTCGAGCGGATCTCCTTTCCTGGCTCGGCGAGCAGCGAGCGGCGGGGCGGAGAATCGTGTTGGCAACCGCAGCCGATCGGGCGCCCGCCGAGGCGGTGGCGGCGGCGTCGGGGGTCTTCGACGAGGTTCTGGCGACGGAATCCGGGCGAAACCTCTCCGGAGCGGCGAAGGCCGAGGCCCTTGTCGAGCGGTTCGGCGAAGGTGGGTTCGACTACGCGGGCGACCATCCGAGGAAGGATGCCCCGGTCTTCCGCCGCGCCCGAGCGTGCGTGGCGGTCGGCGGAGCGGGGCTGGCACGAGATCTTCGGGCTCGGGATCGACCGATTGCGGCCTCGTTTGCCGACAACCACTCGGTGACCGGTGCCATTCTCCGAGCGATGCGGGTCCATCAGTGGACCAAGAACCTGCTGGTGCTGGTGCCGCTGCTGACCGCGCATCTGGTCCTCGACGCGGCGTCCTGGGCGAACGCCGGTCTGGCGTTTCTCGCCTTCAGCCTCCTCGCCTCGGGCACCTACCTCCTCAACGACCTGAACGACCTCGACGCGGATCGGGCCCACCCGACCAAGCGGCGCCGTCCCATCGCCGCCGGCGAACTGCCCATTCCGATGGCGCTTGCGACCGCGGCGGTTCTGGTTCTTGGCGGTCTGGCGATCGGCCTGCTGACGCTGCCCTCGGCGTTCGCGACGGCACTGCTGGCCTACCTCGGTCTGACCGTGGCCTACACGCTGCTGCTGAAGCGGCACGTGCTGATCGATGTGATCGCGCTGTCGATGCTCTATGCCGTTCGCGTCTACGCCGGTGCCGCGGCGATCGAGGTGCCGCTGTCCGAATGGCTGCTGGTCTACACGCTGTTCGTGTTCACGAGCCTCGCGTTCCTGAAGCGGCACGTCGAGCTTCGGCGTCGCGAAGCCGAGGGCGGCGAACATGTCCCCGGCCGAGGCTACGTGCCCGCGGACGCTCGGGTGATCGGCGTCGTGGGTCCGGCGATCGGCCTGATGTCGGTGATGGTCCTCGCCCTCTACGTGCAGACGCCCACGGTCGAATCGCTCTACGCGAGTCCCGGCCTGCTGTGGCTGCTGCTTCCGTTGACCACCTGGTGGATCGTCCGGATCTGGTTCCTCGCAGAGCGGGGCGAGGTCGACGACGATCCGGTGGCGTTCGCGATTCGCGACCGCGGCACCCAGACGGTGGTGGTGCTGATGGCCGCGGTGGCGATCGTCGCGTGGAAGTGGGGCGGCTAGGGTTCGAAGCCGTCGCGACCCGCCTCCGAACTCGACTCGACACGGCTCCGAGGACTCCATGAACAAGACCGCCCGTCCCGCCGTTCGCCCCTACATCGGCGGCAACTGGAAGATGAACCTCCGTCTCGCCTCGGCGGTCGAACTCGCGGAGACCATCCATGCGGATCTCTCCGGCGACGCGGGCGGACCGCAGCTGGATCCCCGGATCGACGTGGCGGTCTTCCCGCCGTCGCCCTACCTGATGTCGGTCGGACGGGCGATGGGGCACGGCCCGCCGTCGTTGGGAGCGCAGGATCTCTCGCCGCACGACGACGGGGCCTACACCGGGCAGGTCTCCGCAGGGATGCTCGACGACTTGAACGCCCGCTGGGTGCTCGTGGGCCACAGCGAACGTCGGCACGGCCTCGAAGAGCCCCCGGAGACGCTTCGAGCGAAGCTCGTCCGAGCCCTCGAGAGCGATCTCGAGACGGTGTTCTGCGTCGGCGAGACCTTGGAGGAACGGGAGTCCGGGGATGCCGAGTCGACCATCGTGGGCCAGGTCCGAAGCGGTCTGGAGGGCCTCGCCGCACCCACGCCGGAGCGGATCGTGGTCGCCTACGAGCCGGTCTGGGCGATCGGGACCGGCCGGACCGCCCATCCCGACGATGCCGAAGAGGCCCATCGCTGGATCCGCCGGACCCTCGGGGAGTTGTATGATCGGGAATTCGCCGCGGCGACGAGGGTCGTCTACGGCGGCTCGGTCACGGCCAGCAACGCCGCCGAGTTGTTTCGTCGGCCGGAGATCGATGGCGGGCTCGTCGGAGGAGCCTCCCTCAAGGCCGATTCGTTCGCGGCGATCTGCCGTGCCGCCGAAGCGCGGCTCGGTCAGACGTCCGCCTGACTGCCCGGTCCGCGACGGACCGTCGGCGATTCTGGAGTCTTCCGCCCATGGCGATCCTCGCTCCCCTCACCGTCGTCTTCATCGTCGCCTCGGTGGCGCTGGTGCTCATCATCCTCGTGCAGCGGCCGCAGGGCGGCGGGCTCGCCGGAGCCTTCGGCGGCGCCGGCGGTGGCGGCACCGACACCGCGTTCGGCGGACGCACCGGCGACGTGCTGACGGTGGCGACGGTCGGCGCCTTCGTCCTCTACCTCGGCCTGGCGATCACGCTGAACATCCTCGACTCGCGACTGCTCGCGCCGCCCTCGCCGGAAGAGGCCGCCACGACGGTGGAGTCCGGCGACGATTCGAACACGGCCGCCCCGACGACGCCCGCTCCCGCGGCGCTGCCTTCGCTCGACGACGCCGTCGCCCCGGCGGGGACCACCAGCCCGTGATCCGTTCGATGACCGGCTTCGGCGCCGCCAGCGGCGAGGCCGAGGGCAGTCGATTCGCGGTCGAGATCCGCGCCGTCAACGGCAAGTTCTACAAGTCCTCGGTGCGGCTCCCCGACGAGCTGCTGCCGCTCGAGCCCGAGATCGATCAGGCGGTCTCGAAGCGCCTCGGTCGGGGCAGCGTCACCATCTCGGTCCGCTTCACGCCGGCGCCCGGCGCCGTCGCGGCGGCGGTCAATCGGGCGGTGGTCGCGGCCTATCTCGAGCAGGTCGTGGCCGCGGTGCCGGAGACCCTCGAGGATCGGGTTCGGATCGATCCGGCCACCCTGCTCTCGCTGCCGGGAGCGCTCGCGCCGGAGTCCGGGGATCATCTGATCGAGTCGGCCCGTCCGACCCTCGCCCGCCTGGTCGAGGAGGCGTGCGAACGCCTGTTGGAGATGCGGCGCCGCGAAGGCGCGACGCTGGCGGTGCAGTTGCGGGAGATCGTGGGCGAGATCCGAGATCGACTCGAACGGGTCGCTCGGCGGGCCCCCGAGGTCGTGGTGGGCTACCGCGAGCGCCTGCGAAGCCGGATCGACACGCTGCTTTCGGAGGTCGGCACGACGCTTCGCGACGAGGACCTGATCCGCGAGGTCGCCATCTACGCCGAGCGCAGCGACATCGCGGAGGAGGTCATCCGACTGAGAGGACATCTCGAGCAGTTCGAGCAGGCCCTCGTGCCCGAGGGCGGACGCCCCGCGGGCCGGGTGCTGGACTTTCTCGCTCAGGAGATGCTCCGGGAGGCGAACACCATCGCCAGCAAGTCCGGCGACTCGGAGATCAGTCGCGAGATCGTCGAGATCAAGGGCCTGATCGATCGAACCAAGGAACAGGCCCAGAACGTCGAGTAGCCCCTCGGCGTCGGCCCCACTCCGCCATGGACGAATCGGAACCAGATCCGCCACTCGATTCCCCCGAGGGCGATGGGGGTCGCGCGACCCTCGAGCCCGAGCTCGTCGCCGAGGTGCTCGCGTCCTTCGGCCTGCCCTCGCCGACGCGGCTGCGGACCATCGAGCGAGGCTCGCGCCGGGTGCCGAAGGTCGTCGTCGAGACGCCCGAAGGCGCCTTCGTGCTGAAGCGGCGACGCCCCGGTTCGGCGGAGGCGGCGCGATTCACCGCGGGGTTGCAGCGACGCCTCGCCGCGAGCGGGTGCCCGGTGCCTCGCGTGCGCTCGACGATCGAGGGCGATGCGGTCCTCGAACGCGACGGGCACACCTTCGAACTCGTCGAGTTCATCGCCGGGGAGCGCTATCCCCGCCATCCGGCGGCGGCCGCCTCCGCCGGGCGGACGCTGGTTCGCCTGCACGAGGAGATGCGAAACCTCGCGGCGCCGGAACGCCTGCACGGCTCCTACCACGACTCGCCCCTGGTTCGCGAGGTGCTGCAGCGCCTGCAGGAGCGCGGTGAGGAGGCGACCGGCGGTTCGATCACGCCGTCGACGCTCGTGGATCGATACGAGCGGGCCGCCGAAGTCGCCGCGGACTGGTTCAAGGAACGGCCCCGACGTCTCGTGCATGGGGACTATCACCCGGGAAACCTGATCTGCACGACCGACGCCACGGGCTCGGTGCGAGCGGTGCTGGATTGGGAAGCGGTCCGTCTGGACCTGCCGCAGGCGGAGTTCGCTGCGGCCGCGGTCCACTTCGCCCTGCCACCCTCTGCGGTCCCGGCGGGACGCCTCGGTCTCGACGAATCGCTCCTGACCGCCTTCGCGGAGGGGTTCGGACCGCTTCGCCGCGACACCGCCGAGATCGTCCCCGACCTGATGATCGAATCGGTGGTCGCCGACGTCGCCTTTCTCCTCGATGGCGGGGTGCGGGGCGAGCGGGCCGCACGCCTCGGAGACACCCTCGAGGGACTGCTCGAGTGGATCGATCGGCAGCGGAATGCGATTTCGAAGATCGTCCGCGCCGTGTCGCCTCGGTAGCATCGCGTCATGCCCATCGGCCGACGAGTCCGATCGCCCAGATCGACACCGACATCGACACCGACGCCGCCGTCGGCTCGTGGGG
>Ga0075477_10000457_pt1 | contig 17729 bp, 18 predicted proteins | sample DEB08_DNA_FD_76338 | JGI IMG/M metagenome (GOLD analysis project Ga0075477, IMG submission 76338) | Aqueous microbial communities from the Delaware River and Bay under freshwater to marine salinity gradient to study organic matter... | ecosystem: Environmental > Aquatic > Marine > Coastal ...
CGTTCTCGATCAGTTCGGCCGTAACCTCACCGCCGCCGCACGCGAGGGACAGCTGGATCCCGTCATCGGACGAGCGAAGGAAATCGAGCGCGTGATGCAGGTGCTGTCGCGTCGCACCAAGAACAACCCGGTTTTGGTCGGTGAGCCGGGCGTCGGTAAGACGGCCATCGTCGAGGGCCTGGCGCAGGACATCGTTCGTGGCGAGGTTCCTGAGACGCTCAAGGACAAGCAGCTCTACACACTCGATCTCGGTGCTCTCGTCGCTGGCAGCCGCTACCGCGGTGACTTCGAAGAGCGGTTGAAGAAGGTGCTCAAGGAGATCAAGACCCGCGGCGACATCGTGCTGTTCATCGACGAGATGCATACGCTCGTCGGAGCGGGCGCAGCGGAAGGCGCGATCGACGCAGCGAGCATCCTCAAGCCAATGCTCGCGCGCGGCGAACTGCAAACCATCGGCGCCACCACGCTCGACGAGTACCGCAAGCACATTGAGAAGGATGCCGCGCTCGAACGTCGCTTCGCGCCCGTTCAGGTTGATGCACCTGACGTTGAGCACACTGTCGAGATCCTCAAGGGTCTTCGTGATCGTTACGAGTCCCACCACCGGGTCTCCATCACCGACGGTGCGCTTGAGTCCGCGGCTCGCCTGTCCGACCGCTACATCTCCGATCGTCAGCTACCTGACAAGGCGATCGACCTCATCGACGAGGCTGGTTCCCGACTGCGAATCCGTCGGATGACCGCACCGCCGGATCTCCGCGAGTTCGACGACCGCATTGCCGATGTCCGCAAGGAGAAGGAGTCGGCGATCGATGCGCAGGACTTCGAGAAGGCAGCCTCACTGCGCGATGTCGAGAAGAACCTGCTAGCCGAGAAGGCCGAGCGCGAACGCGAGTGGAAGGCCGGTGACCTTGACGTTGTCGCCGAGGTCGACGAGAAACTTATCGGCGAGGTCCTCGCCCTGATGACCGGCATTCCGGTGTCCGACCTCACCGAGGATGACATCGAGAAGCTCCGTCGGATGGAGGAGGAGCTCCACCGTCGGGTGATCGGTCAGGAGGACGCCATCAAGGCGCTGTCCCAGTCGATCCGCCGCACCCGCGCCGGTCTGAAGGACCCGCGTCGTCCCTCGGGATCGTTCATCTTCGCTGGCCCGTCGGGTGTCGGTAAGACCGAGTTGAGCAAGACCCTCGCGGAGTTCCTGTTCGGTGACGAAGACGCGCTCATCGCGCTCGACATGAGCGAGTTCTCCGAGCGTCACACGGCCTCGCGTCTCTTCGGCTCACCTCCCGGGTATGTCGGGTACGAAGAGGGTGGCCAGCTCACTGAGAAGGTCCGTCGCAAACCGTTCAGTGTGGTGCTCTTCGACGAAGTCGAAAAAGCCCACCCGGACATCTTCAACTCACTGCTGCAGGTGCTCGAGGAAGGTCGTCTCACCGACGCCCAGGGTCGCGTGGTCGACTTCAAGAACACCGTCATCATCATGACCACCAACCTCGGTAGCCGCGATGTGTCCAAGGGTCTGATGCTCGGCTTTGCCCCTGACGACAACGAGGGCAACGCCTACGAGCAGATGAAGTCGAAGGTTCAGCAGGAACTCAAGCAGCACTTCCGCCCGGAGTTCTTGAACCGCATCGACGACGTCATTGTCTTCCACCAGCTCACCGAGTCCGAGATCATCGAGATCGTCGATCTGATGATCGCGAGCCTGGAGAAGCGTCTTCAGGACAGGGACATGGCCATCGAACTCACGCCGGCGGCTAAGTCGCTGCTGGCGGAGCGTGGCTATGACCCGACGCTGGGTGCGCGGCCACTACGCCGAACGATTCAACGCGAGATCGAGGACCCGTTGAGTGAGAGGATGCTCTTCGGAGACCTCAACCCGGGTTCGATCGTCGTCGTGGACGTCGAAGGCGAGGGCGATGATCGCGCCTTCACCTTCAGCCCCACCCCGAAGGCTGAGCTTCCGGACGTTCCACCCATCGAGGCCGCAGAGCAGGAGTAATCAGGAAGGAGATGAGCCGTGGCATCAGGTCCGCTCATCCCCGGAATGAACGAGTTCGACGGACCTCGACGTCGCGTCCCGCGCATCGTCTGGTGGATCGTCATCGGTCTCGCTGTTGTTGCGGTGCTCATTGCCGGCGCGGGGTTAATGGGCGGAGTCGGCCCACTGCGGTCTCTCGGTCTTGTTACCGAAGACTTGCAGCCGGTCGCCTATCGCCCGACCGTTGATGAGAGGCAAATTCAAATCGCCGTTGCGCTTCCGCCCCGAGGCCTGTGTTCTGACGAGGACGTGCAGGTAACGGCCTTCGAGCGCGGCCCACGGGTCGAAGTGGAGGCGCAGGTGCAGCACTCTCGGACATCGGAATGCCCGGCCACGGGAATCGTCGGTGATCGACTGTGGGCTGATGTGCCACTAAAGGCGCCTCTTGGTGAGAGGCAGGTCATTCGGGTCGTCGATCGACAGCCGCTGCCTCGCGACTCGAGCTAGCTGGGTAGGGCGAGTCTTCGACCCACCCGCACGATCAAGCCATCGTCCAGAAGTGAATTCACGGCACGTTCGCCCTGATCGAAGTCGGCCACCCCTGCCAGGACGGTTGACGTGGGCAGCGGTACATCTGAATCACGCAGCACCCGCAGGATGTTCCCGCGTGCCTGTCGGTCGCTGCCTTCAAAACGTGGCTGGCGGCGCGGAGCCTTGTCCAGCGCAGGTGACCCGGCTCTGCGCCAGGCGCACGTTCGCGCCACAGGGCACGCCGGGCATTGGGGAACCTTCTTGGTGCACACCACGGCGCCGAGCTCCATGCTCGCCGCGGCCCACAAAGACGCGTCCGGTGCGGACTGGGCCAGTCCAGCGGCCAGGGCCCGCTCCGTTGCAGTCAGGTGGGCTGGCGGCTCCTCGATGCCGGACCAGGCTCGAGAAATGACCCGGCGGACGTTCACGTCGAGAACCACGGCGTTCTCGCCGAAGGCAAAAGCACGGACGGCGGCTGCGGTGTATTCCCCCACCCCGGGGAGCGCTCGAAGTTGATTCTCATCCCTGGGTACCTGTCCGCCGTGCTTATGGGTGATCGCGACCGCGGTCGCGTGCAGCCGTAGCGCCCGCCGCGGGTACCCCAAGCGACCCCATGCTCGAACCGCTTCTCCTGACGATACGCCCGCCAGGTCCCCGGGCTCGGGCCAGCGATCCATCCAGGCCCGCCACACCGGCTCCACCCGACTCACGGGGGTCTGTTGAAGCATGAACTCTGAAACAAGCACTCCCCACGGGCTGGTAGAGCGCCAGGGCAGCGGCCGCGCGTTGTCCACGAACCAGGAGCAGACGCGCTCGATGCGGGGTGTGTCCTTCGCCACGGCCTGGATCGTTCCATGGGTTGCAGCGCGTCGCAGTAACGTGGACAACATGGCCGGCCTCATGCAACCCGTGGGACCCGAGCCACCGGTCGTCTACTGGGTCCGCCGCGGTGCGGTCCTGCTGGTACTCCTGACGCTGGTGCTCGGTGCTTGGTGGCTGCTCGGTGCCCGCAGTTCAGCTGCGCCGGGCACCGCAACCGACCCGGCGTCGGCCACGGATGACGGCGTGGCAGTGGAGGAAACGGACCCGAATGCTCCTGTCGACGAGGCGCTCGCGACTCCTGGTGAGCCCACCGACTGCACGGACTCGGCCATCGAGGTCACGGCAACCACCGACTCATCCACGTATCGGGTTGGTCAGCAGGATCCCGTCTTAACCCTCACCATTACGAATGTCGGTGAAGTGCCGTGTTACCGAGATATCGGACCGAAGGCCAATGAGCTTGAGATCACCTCGGGTGGGTACCACGTGTGGTCCAGTGACGATTGCTCCACCAGCGACGAATCGAGCGTGACCCTCATGGCTCCCGGTCAGCAGGCGGTCTCAAGCTTGACCTGGAACAGCCGACTCAGTCAGAAGGGTTGCCCAGACGAGGGCAAGGGCCGCAAAGCCAAGGCTGGCCGCTACGAAGTGGTCGGGCGGAACCTGAGTGTCTCCAGCGATGGCACACCCTTCGCTCTCAGCAACAAGAAGGGCTAGAAGTCAGGATTCACGGTCGAAGTTCCGTGGATCTCACGAAGTGCTTCGCTCAGGTTCGCTACTTCGACGATGTCGGCGCCGGTGGCACGCTTGTCCAGCGACCCTTGGGTTCCTGTGGGCGCGAGGATGCGGGTGTAGCCGAGCCGGGTTGCTTCTGCGACGCGTTGGGTGATCATCGGTACGCGGCGGACATCACCGGAGAGGGTGACTTCACCTATCGCAGCGACGTTCAGCGGGATCGGTGTGTCCTTACCGGCCGATCCGATAGCCAGACAGGTGGCGAGATCGGTGCTGGGGTCGGAGAGTTTGATACCACCGACTGTCGCGACGAAGACGTCCTTATCGGCGAGCTTGAGTCCAGCCACTCGCTCGGTGATCGCTACCAGCATCGCAACTCGGGAGGAGTCGAGTCCGGAAACACCGCGACGCGGGTTCGGGTTCGTGGTGGGAGCGACGAGTGCCTGAACTTCGGCGAGCATCGCGCGACGGCCCTCGATGGTGACCGTGACGCACGTTCCTGGCACCGGCGCCGCGCGTTCCTCGCGGAACAGCATGCTCGGATCGACGACCTCCTGCATTCCCCTATCTGTCTGCTCAAAACAGGCGACCTCGTCGGCCGGCCCGTAGCGGTTCTTCACTGCGCGTAGCAGGCGCAACGACGTTTGACGATCGCCATCGAGAGAAAGCGTGGCGTCGCAAATGTGTTCGAGCGCTCGCGGTCCGGCGACGGTGGACTCCTTGGTGACCTGGCCAACCAAGCACACCGGAATGCCGCGTTCTTTGGCAACGCGGGTGAGGGCCTGAGCGACCTCCATGACCTGGGCTACGCCTCCGGCGCGACCGTCCACGTCCGCCGACGCGATGGTCTGCACCGAATCGACGATCACCAGTGAGGCGTGCTTGCCGAGTTCGTCGATGTGGCCAATGACGTTTGCGAGATCGGTTTCATCGGCGATGAATAGCTGCTCGCTGTTTACTCCGATTCGGGAAGCGCGCACTGCGATCTGATCGACGCTCTCCTCGCCGGAGACGTAGAGGGCGGGCTTGCCGGTCTTCTCAGCGATCGCATTGGCGACGTTCAGCAGCAGCGTGCTCTTGCCCGCACCGGGCTCACCGCTGACGAGTAGCACCTGTCCGGCAACGAGTCCGCCACCGAGCACACGATCAAATTCACCGATGCCGGTGTTGATGCGGGGCACCGGGCCCTGGGCGGTGACGGTCGAGACGGGGCGGGCTGGACTGGTGGGTGATGCTCCCTGTGTAGAAGCGCGTCGTCCTGGCGCTGGGGTAGTGGGCGCTACCTCGGCAACGGTTCCAAACTCCCCGCACTTGACGCACTTACCGGTCCAGCGCAGCGAACTCGCCCCGCATGCGGAGCACTCAAACGACGGCTTGGACTTTGCCACGGTTGCTACTCGCTACGGAATGGGATCGGCTGGGTGCGGAGCCAAGGCTGCGTCGGTTGGATTGCCCCGAAGGAGTGCCTCGCGCTTGGCACACATCTCGGCGAGGACGTCGTATGCCTCCTGGCCGATGAGCGCGACGATCTCGTCTTTGGAGCCGATGTAGACGGGGTCGGTTGCGATGTGGGCATCGGTATTGCCGGTGCAGTACCACGGGAAGTCATGGCCGCCCTCGCCCCAACCACGGCGGTCGTACTCGCCGAGGACCACAACGAGCCGCTCGGTGCCGTCCTCGTATTCCCTGTCTTCGTAGTTGCGGCGTAAGGGAAGCTGCCAGCAGACCTCGGGCTTGGTCTCAATGAAGGAGACCCCCTCCTTGGCGGCGAGGTGGTGCAACGCGCATCCGTAGCCACCCTCGAAACCCTCGGAGTTGTGGAAGATGCAGGCGTTGTCGATGACGCGAGTCTTCGATGCGCCGTCTTCCTTCTCCGTCCAGCCGCCCTTGTGTCCAATTTCGTAGTTTTCCCACTCGTTGGGTGTGAGCTTGTCGACCCACGTGGTGACGCGCTTGCGGTCGGCCTTTTCGGAGAAGTGCGCACCGTGGACACAGCAGCCGGCATCGGGGCGGTCTGCATCGATGCCCTTGCAGCCGCGGCCGAAGATGCAGGTCCACCGTGACGTGAGCCAGGTGAGGTCTGCGCGGATCAGTTGATCGTCGTCAGCGGGATCGACGAACTCGACCCATTGCCGCGGAAAGTCCAGAGGTACTTCAGGCACCAGCCGAGCCTAGGTCAGAGAGGTGACATCGGCGAAGGCGCGGGGGTGTGTTGTGGACATAGGGTGGGGTTGTGCGGATGGGCGTCCTGGACGTGGGCAGCAACACCGTTCACCTGCTGCTGGTGGACGCGCACTATGGCGCTGCTCCGATCCCGGCCTCCAAACACAAAACGCAGATGCGGTTGTCCGAGCACATCGATGCCGATGGCAACATTGATCGTTCCCTCATCGACTCGCTCGTGGAGTTCATCGAGCAGGGTCAGCAACTCGCAGAAGACCAGGGTGCGACCGAGATCATCGCCTTTGCCACCTCAGCGATCCGCGGCGCTGGAAACGGCGTTGACGTCATCAGGGAGATCAACGACCGGACCGGTATTGCCATCGATGTGCTCTCTGGGGACGACGAAGCCCGGTTGACTTTTCTTGCCGTGAGACGTTGGTTCGGGTGGTCGTCGGGGCGGCTGCTGCTCATGGACATCGGCGGTGGCTCACTTGAACTTGCGATCGGGGCCGACGAAGAACCGGAAGTGGCCATCTCGCTACCGCTCGGCGCCGGACGCTTGACGCGAGACTTCGTGACGGCCGACCCACCCACGGCGTCAGAGATCAAGGAGCTACGAAAGCATGCCCGCGCGGTGATCGCTGATTCCATCGGTCCGATCCGCAGGGCTGCCGATCCGATGCTGTCCGTTGCCACCAGCAAGACGTTCAAGCAGTTGGCTCGCATCGCCGGCGCTCCTGCCTCCTCCGAGGGGCTCTACGCTCGGCGTCGATTGAAGTCATCCGATGTTCGCCAATTGGTCACGTTGCTGTCCGGTCTCACTGTGGCCGAGCGCGCGAAACTTCCCGGTGTGTCCTCGGGGCGTGCCGGTCAGATGCTCGCCGGGGCGATCGTTGCCGAAGCTGCGATGGACCTCCTTGAAGTCGAAGAACTCGACGTGTGTCCGTGGGCGCTGCGGGAGGGAGTCATCCTTCGACGCATGGACGGCCTGACCCGATGACTGATGCCCCGGGGGTGGCGGGCACGGAGATCTCCGTCGATCGCGGCCTCACCGACGAACAGGTTCGTCAACGGGTCGAACGCGGCGAGGTCAACGAGGCCCCAACCGCCAACGCGCGAAGCCTTTCGGACATCATCCGCAAGAACACCTTCACCTGGTTCAACGCCCTTATCGGATCGATGTGGGTGATCATGCTGATAGTTGCGCCGATTCAGGATTCCCTGTTCGGATTCGTGATCGTTGCCAACACACTCATCGGCATCATCCAGGAGTATCGAGCTGCCCGGACGCTAGAGAAGCTCGCCGTCATCGGCGAGGCCAAGCCCGTTGTCCGCCGTGACGGTGAGGACGTCGAGGTGCGGCCCTCCGAAGTGGTGCTCGACGACGTCATCGTGCTGCGCACCGGTGATCAACTCGTGGTGGACGGTGAGGTGCTGGCCGCGTCTGGACTGCAGATCGACGAGAGCCTGCTCACCGGTGAGGCCGATCTGGTCGACAAGCATCCCGGGGAAGCGGCTATGTCGGGCTCTTTCGTTGTCGCCGGTTCAGGCGTCTACCGCGCGACCCGGGTTGGACGGGAATCCTTCGCGGCCGGTCTCACCGAGCAGGCCAAGAAGTTCGAGCTCACCAACTCCGAACTGCGCGATGCCATCAACAAGTTCATCCGGATCGTCAGTTACTTCCTGATTCCCGTGGGTGTCCTACTGCTGACGTCCCAACTGATCCGCGCGGATCTACCGATCAACGAGGCAATTCGCGGCACTATCGCCGGTGTCGTCACGATGGTTCCCGAGGGCCTGGTGCTGTTGACCAGCATTGCGATGGCTGTCTCGGTAATCCGACTCGCCCAGCGACGAGTGCTCGTTCAGGATCTCCCCGCGGTCGAGGTGCTCGCCCGGGTGGACACCGTCTGCGCTGATAAGACGGGAACGCTCACCGAGCCCGGCATGCACCTGGGCCACATCGTCGTGGTGGGTGATCGATCAGAAACAGAGATGCGCGAGGTCCTCGGTGCCCTCGCGGCCGCCGAGACCTCGCCGAATCCCACGATCCTCGCCATCACCCAGGCGTGCGCTAATCCCGGTTGGGCGGTGTCCGCGACCATCCCGTTCTCCAGCGCGCGGAAATGGGCGTCCGTCGAGTTCGTCGACCACGGTGCCTGGGTGCTCGGCGCGCCAGAAATGGTCACACCGGATGATGACCGGGTCCGCGACCTCGCGGCTCCCTACGCCAACCAGGGGGCTCGGGTACTCGTCGTCGCGCTCGCTGGCGATTCCGCACAGGCTGTGAACGCTGAGGCTGGACCCGGACCCGTTACTCCCGAGGCCCTCGTGGTCATCGACCAGAAACTCCGAGACGATGCCAAGGGCACCGTCGAGTACTTCCTCGACCAAGGAGTTCGCGTCAAAGTGATCTCCGGCGACAACGCGGAGACGGTCGGGGCGATCGCGGCAGAAGCCGGGGTGCCAGGAGCGGATGATCCCGTCGACGCTCGTCACGCACCGACCAATACCGACGACCTCGCGCAGGTCATGTCTACGCGCTCGGTATTCGGCCGGGTGACTCCAGCGCAGAAGCAGCAGATGGTGGACGCACTGCATCTCGGTGGCTCCACCGTGGCGATGACGGGCGATGGTGTGAACGACGTCCTCGCGCTCAAGAATGCCGACCTCGGAATCGCGATGGGCAGTGGATCGGGAGCCACGCGAGCAGTTGCGCAGTTGGTCTTGTTGGAGAGTAAATGGTCGGTATTGCCCAGCGTGGTCGCCGAAGGACGTCGGGTGCTCGGCAACATCGAGCGCGTCTCCGATGTCTTCTTGACCAAGAGCGTGTATTCGACGGTTATTTCCGTCTTGACTGGCGTGTTCGCGGTCACCTTCCCGTTCCTGCCTCGGCATCTGTCTCTGGTGGGCGCGTTGACCATCGGAATCCCCGGCTTCTTCCTCGCCCTCATGCCGAACAAGGAGCGGTTCCGTCCTGGCTTCTTCAAGCGGGTCCTCGTGTTCGCTGTACCCGCGGGAATCATCGCCGCGATGTCCGCGTGGACGAGTTACGCGATCGCACTGTGGGTTTCCGAGCCCGTGTCGAACGCCCAGCAAGCCGCGACGGTCACGCTCTTTATCGTTGCAACGGCAGTGCTAGCTATCGCGGCGCGTCCGTTGAACCTGGTCCGGTGGGGGATCATCGCCGGGATGGTCGTGGCGTTCGCGGCCGTCATCTACATCCCACCGTTGTCGGAGTTCTTCGCCTTGAGTCTTGGGCCCGAGCGCTACAGCCTCGTCGCCGTCGGTGTGGGTCTCGTGGGAGCGGTAGCAGTATGGATCGCGGGGATCATCGCCGATCGATGGCGTCAGGCGAAGGACTAACGATGGCCAAGCAGTGGAACGTAGGGCTGTCGTCGTCGTCGGTCTATCCGGAATCGACAGCCGTCGCGTTCGAACTCGCCGCTCAACTCGGATACGACGGCATCGAAGTAATGGTCGGCACCGATGCGATGAGCCAGGACCAGGCGACACTTGCCGCGCTCGTTGATCACTACCAAATCCCGATCCTGTCCATTCATGCCCCATGCCTGCTCATCACCCAGCGGGTGTGGGGAACCGATCCGTGGGGAAAACTCGACAAGGCGCGCGACGTCGCGGAAAGCCTCGGTGCATCGACGGTTGTGGTTCATCCCCCATTTCGTTGGCAACGGGAGTACGCCCGCTCCTTCGAGGAGGGGGTCGCACGGATGGAGGAAGTGACTGATGTGCGATTCGCGGTGGAGAACATGTATCCGTGGCGTGCGGGACCGTCGGCGCTTGGTGCGTACTCGCCAGATTGGGATATCCGCAATCAGGACTACCGACACACGACGGTCGATCTCTCGCACACGGCCGTGTCACGAACCGATCCACTCGAGATGGTCGCGGATCTCGGAGACCGGGTTGCCCACATCCACCTAGCCGATGGCACGGACTCGGCGCGCGACGAACACCTTGTGCCCGGACGAGGCGATCAACCGGTGTCCGAGGTCCTCACCGCCCTGGCTGCGGCCGCGAATGCCGGTCAGCTCGGCGGCTCGATCATTGCGGAAGTATCGACTCGAGGCGTAGCTAGTCGCGAGGAACGGGTGCGCGATCTTCGCGAGACCTTGAACTACGCACGCACACACCTGGGGAGTCGTACATGACGACGGACAACGACGATCGCCGAGCAGCGATCGAACGTGCTGCACGAGCCGTTTTCGAGCGCCGCGGCTATGCGGCCGTCACGGTCAAGTCCATAGCGGCCGCCGCCGGTGTCGGTCCGTCGGTGCTGTCCTCCTACTACCGGAACAAGGCGGATCTGTTTGCCGCGGTGATGGACCTGCCGTTCGATCCATCGTCGGCGATCCCACGCCTGGTCGCGCCCGGACTCGACGGGATGGGGGAGCGGATCGTGCGCATGGCCCTGCGTGCCGCGGAGGACGAACAGGTGCGCGACGACGTAGGAAACCTCGCTCCGAATATTCCGGGTTTCGTGACGAGTACGCCCGGTGGAGTTCGAGCGATGTGGGAGTTCGTCTCCGGCGAAGTGGTGGACCAGGTCCTGATCCGCGCGGGGATTCCCGACGCGCGTATGCGTGGTGCGCTCATCACCTCCTACCTTGGTGGCGTAGTTCTGGCGCGTTACGGCCTAGCCGTCGAACCACTGGCGTCCGCATCGGAAGATCAGGTGGTAGGGCTGGTCGCCCCGACGATCCAGCGACTCCTCGATCCCACCAAGCCACTCCCCGGGGCTGTGGCACAGTAGCGGCGATCAAGCCGAACTTCGATTGAGCCGAACTAAAACGAGGAGCCGTGGAGATGAGCAGTCCTGCGGATAGGACGTGCGTCGCGATGGTGGGCGGCGGCTCGATGGGCGGCGCCATCGTCGAGGGCATCGTCAGTGGTGTTCCGGACGCTCGAGTGATCGTGGTCGAGGCCAACGAGGAGTTGGCCGAGAAATGGCGTAGCCGCGGAGACGTCGAAGTGCTGCCCCTTGCCGATGCGGTCTCCGGGGCAACGGTTGTGTTCTTGGCGGTCAAACCACCTCAAATCACCGAAGTGTTGCGCGAGGCTGCACCCGATATTCGTCCCGGGACTGCCGTCGTATCGATAGCGGCCGGAGTTCCGCTGTCCTCGCTCGAATCGTGCGTTGGCGAGGACGTCGCCGTGGTGCGCGCTATGCCGAACACCCCTGTTCGCGTTGGTCGAGGGGCCGTGGGCGTTGCCGCCGGACGCGGATGCACCGATGAAACTCTCGAAAAAGTTTCCGCGCTTCTCGGACCCGTTGCGACCGTGGTGACTATCCCGGAGTCGTCGATAGACGCGCTCACCGCTACGTCGGGAAGTGGCCCGGCGTACGTCTTCTATCTCGCAGAGGCGATGAACAAGGCGGCCGTGGATCTCGGTTTGGATGCAGCCACGGCCAGCACGCTGGTTGCTGAGACCATCCTCGGTGCTGGTCTGCTCCTGGCTGCGTCACCAGACGATCCGGCGGCTTTGCGGGCTGCAGTGACGTCAAAGGGCGGTACGACTGCTGCGGCCACGAGAGTCTTCGATGAACGCGGACTTCCTGACATCGTCCGGAGCGCGATGCAGGCATGCGTCGATCGCGCCGAAGAGATGGTGCGCGAGCAGGCGGATGTCGATCGCTAACTGTCCCTCTGCGCTGGTCTGGGACGAAGCCCTCGCGGAATACGACTTCGGCCCCGGGCATCCGCTGGCACCCATCCGAGTGCAGTTGGCGATGCGGCTAGTCCGGGCATTCGACCTCGACCAAGGTCCATCCGTTCGGATGCTCGGGGACATCGAACCGGTCGAGGACGCTGTCCTTGAGCGGGTTCATGCCCGGGAGTACGTCCAGGCAGTGAAGGACGCGAGCCTCATTCCACCCGTTGTCGACCTCGCTCGTGGACTCGGAACCAGTGATGATCCGGTCTTCCCGAACATGCACCGCGCATCGGCGCGGGTCTGCGCAGCCACCCTGGCAGCTACCCGATCGGTATGGACGGGGGAGACCACCCACGGGGTCAATCTGGCGGGTGGACTCCACCATGCGATGCCGGACCGAGCTGCTGGGTTCTGCATCTATAACGACATCGCGGTTGCTATCCAATGGATGCTTGATCAGGGGGCGCAGCGCGTTGCCTACATAGACCTAGACGTGCACCACGGCGACGGTGTTCAAGCAGCGTTTTGGAACGACCCCCGAGTCTTGACGATGTCGATCCACGAGAGCCCACGGTCGCTCTTCCCCGGAACGGGGGATCCGCGGGAAGTGGGAGGTCCGCAGGCACGTGGAAGCGCGGTGAACATCGCACTCCCGGCGGGCACCGGAGACCAGGGTTGGCTGCGGGCGCTCAGTGGAGTGGTACCGGAGTTGTTGGAGGCGTTCCAGCCCGAGGTGATCGTCTCCCAAAACGGGGTCGATTCCCATGCTGAAGATCCTCTCGCGCACTTGGCGCTTTCGATCGACGGTCAGCGAATGGGTTTCTCGTCCGTGCATCGATGGGCGCACCGGTTCGCAGGCGGCAAGCTGGTCTCCGTCGGCGGGGGTGGATACGAGTGGGTCGACGTTGTTCCGCGCTCGTGGACCCACTTGGTGGCTGAGACCACAGGTCGTCCCATCGATCCTCAGACCGTTGTTCCCGACGGCTATCTCGAATTTGTGAGGGAATCGCTCGGGAGGCTGGCCCCCGGTCGAATGACCGACGGTGCCGATCCTTGGCCGCGTCCGTTGGCCCAGGGGTGGAATCCCCGCGACCCGGTGGATGCTGCGGTAGCCGAAACCCGGCGAGCGGTTTTCGGCTACCACGGTCTAGATCCCGACCCGGAAACTTGGTAATGCCCGGGTTATTTTGAAAACCAACTTTCCCAATCGACCCAGACGGCACTAGTGTTCCGTTCTACGACCACCGCAGGTGATGCACAGAATGGATTCGACATGGCCAGTACCCCGGAGAACTCCCTGGGAGACGTTAAGTTCCTGACCGTCGCCGAAGTAGCAGCCGTCATGCGGGTGTCGAAGATGACCGTCTATCGCTTGGTGCACAACGGGGACCTTCCTGCGGTGCGAGTCGGCAGGTCTTTCCGCGTGCCTGAGCAGGCCGTGCACGACTACCTTCGCGATTCCTACGTCGAGACGGCCTGAGGCCTTCCAGCGGGGACGTGAGGGCGAGCACGGGGCGGTGGCAACTCCCCCGGTAGGCTTTCACTCCGATCGTTTCGGTCAGCGAAGCGCAGTCAACCCGGCCTAGCCGGACGTCGAGGGAGTAGAGGCAGTTCATGGGCTCTGTGGTCAAGAAGCGTCGTAAGCGGATGGCCAAGAAGAAGCACCGCAAACTGCTCCGTCGTACGCGGGTTCAGCGCCGCAACAAGAAGTAGGTAGAGGGCGCCACCATGGGCGTCGTTGCCGTGGTCACCGGGGTCTCCCGGTACCTCGGCGGCAAGATGGCCGATCGTCTTGTCGATCAGCCAGGTATCGATCGTGTCATTGGTGTCGATGTCGTCCCGCCCCCCACTCCTCTCGCCGCAGAGTTCGTGCGTGCAGACATCCGCAGCCCGACGTTGAGCAAGATTCTTGATGAGGCGCAGGTCGACACAGTTGTACACATGGGTGTAATCGCGACTCCACGTCAGGCGGGCGGCCGATCCGTCATGAAGGACATCAACGTCATCGGCACCATGCAACTCTTGGGTGCCTGCCAGCGGTCAGAGAGCGTGCGGCACCTAGTGGTGAAGTCCACTGCGGCGGTATACGGAAGTGGACCCAAGGATCCCGCCCTGATCACCGAGGATTCCTCACCCCGGCATCCCCCGACGTCCGGCTGGGCGAAGGATTCGGTTGAGGTCGAGGAATACGTGCGCGGATTCGCACGACGACGTCCGGAGGTTCGGGTCGCCACCTTGCGGTTCGCGAACATCGTCGGACCGGGAATGCGAACGGGCATGACCTCCTACCTGACGATGCCCGTCGTTCCTACTGTCATGGGGTTCGATCCACGCTTGCAGTTCGTGCACGAGGACGACGCCATCGAAGTCACTCGTCGCGCTGTTTTGCAGCGCAGTTCCGGAACTTTCAATGTCGCAGGTGATGGTGTCGTCCTGCTGAGTCAGGCGCTTCATCGACTCAGCAAACGAGGACTGCCGCTGCCGGCGAACGTCATGCCGATAGTCGGCAGGAGCCTCTCTCGCGGAGCGTGGGCCGACTTCTCGCGCGACCAGGTGCGCTATTTGACCTACGGTCGTGTTCTGGATACGTCGGCCCTGGACTCAGAGTTGGGTTTTGCGCCCGACTACTCCAGTGAGGATGCCTTTGTCGCATTCGTCCAAGGCATACGAGCGGAGGTGACCCGGCGTGGATGAGACCTCGGACAGCGGCGGCAGCCGTCGTCTTCGACCTTCTCAGGCTGCCCGTGCCGTCGGTGCCACCGGGCCACGTCCGGTCGAGACAGCCGCTGCTGCGGACCTTTCCTCGACACGGGTCGATAGCGATGACTCCAGTGTTCTCGAGTCCTGGGAAGTCTTGCAAAGTCGGCTGACGGGGGACTACGCCGTAGACGACTTCGGTTTCGATCCGGAATTCACCGACAAAGTCCTGCTGCAACTGGTCCGGCCGCTATATCGGCACTGGTTCCGTGTCGAAGTATCGGGGATCGATTCGATCCCAGCCGAAGGCGGCGCACTCATCGTCGCCAACCACTCCGGAACCATCGCCGTCGATTCGGTGATGACCCAAGTTGCCCTTCACGACGAACATCCCTCGCACCGCAACCTTCGGATGCTGGGCGCGGACCTCGTCTTCCAAACGCCTTTCCTCGGTGACCTCGCCCGCCGAGCAGGGCACACGCTGGCCTGCCACGACGATGCCGAGCGTCTCCTGCGATCTGGAGAAGTGGTCGGCGTGTGGCCCGAGGGGTTTAAGGGCATCGGCAAGCCGTTCAGTGAGAGATATCGATTGCAGCGCTTCGGGCGGGGTGGCTTCGTCTCAGCAGCGGTACGAACCGGGGCGCCGATCATCCCAACCGCGATCGTCGGTGCGGAGGAGATCTATCCGATGATCGCCAATGCCGTACCGATCGCTCGGGTGCTGGGGCTGCCGTATTTTCCGATCACCCCGACGTTCCCGGCGCTCGGACCTCTTGGTCTCCTCCCGCTCCCAAGCAAGTGGTTCATCCACTTCGATGACCCGATCCCCACAGACGATTTGGCGCCGGGGTCTGCTGACGACCCATCAGTGCTCTTCGAGATCACCGATCAAGTCCGTGAGCGGATCCAACGCCGTCTCTACGACCTACTGGCCCAGCGCGGGGGAGCCTTCGGCTAGTTCGGCTAGCGACGCCCCCGGAGCTGCCCTAGGACATAGCCCGACGCAACACCGACGGCAATGCCGGCGGCACCGGTAGCCACCGGGGCGGCATACGGCTTGATGCGCGCCCGACGTCTGAAATCGCGAATCCTCCAGTCATTGGCGATCGCGTGTGCTCGAAGTTCCGGGTCGGGATTAACGGCGGTGGGGTTACCGACGATCGAGAGCATCGGAACGTCGTTTACCGAGTCGGAGTACGCGCTGCACTCAGCAAGATCGAGATCCTCAGCCACTGCAAGGGCTCGAACGGCCTCGGCCTTCGCGAGACCGTGGAGTGGAGGCCCGTCGAGTTTTCCGGTGTAGATGCCCCCACGGCTCTGCGCGACGGTTCCCAGCGCGCCGGTGAGTCCGAGTCTCTTGGCAATCACGGTCGCGAGTTCTTGCGGCGTTGCGGTTACGAGCCAGACCTGTTGGCCGGCGTCGAGGTGACCCTGGGCGAGTGCCAGCGTCCCCGGGATCAATTTGTCCACCATCTCGGCGTCGAAGATCTGCTCCGCAAGATCCTGGAGCTCGTGGACAGACCTGTTCTCGACGAAGGACAGCGCTGCTTCGGTCGCTGATGCCATGTCCTCGAGATCCTCCGAGCCGCTCAACACGAACTTCAGTTGCTTGCGGGCGAAACCGCTGATCTCGGTGAAGTTGAAGTACTTGCGTTTGGCTAGGCCGACGGCGAGGTGGAACAGGCTCGAGCCGCGCATGATCGTGTTGTCCACGTCGAAAAACGCCGCGGCATTTGATTCCGGGTGTTCGGATACCGCGACGGCCAAGGCCGATGCCTGGCCGGCGCGACGGTAGGAGGTCAGTACGTCGGGCGTTCCAGGTGTTTCGGGTGCTCCCACATCGGCAGGGTATGGCATGGCTTTACAGTCGAACTAGCGAAAGGTGTGCACACAAGGAGAAGATTTCCGTGAACGATGGTGGTGTGCGGGTCGAGATCATCGGCAGGCCGGGGTGCCATCTGTGCGAGGCCGCCGAGCAGGTTGTCGCAGCTGTCTGCGCCGAGCAGGGGGTGGCGTACCGAGTGCTGTCCATCGAGGACGATCCTTCGCTCGCGGACGAGCACGCGGAATACATCCCGGTGATCTTGGTCGATGGGCGGCGTCACGACTTCTACCGAGTGGACCCGGCCAGACTCGCGGCTGCCCTCGCCGAATAGGTGAAATATGTCCGATAAACGGACCCTAACGTCCGCTTGACTTTGTGCATTCGTGCACGAACGTCTACTGTGGCGCAGCCCGGCCGCCAGGCTCGGTGGTCCCCATCGGACCGTTTTTAGCGATTAGGTGACGCACGTGCCACTTCCCAACCCACCTGCCGTAGGTGCGTCCGGTCGTCGGTCACTGTCCACGTCCGGTCCCACGTCGGGAAAGGCAATTCCCGAGGCGACGGTGGCGCGTCTGCCGGTCTATCACCGAGTTCTTACCTCGCTTGCCGATCGTGGGGTGCCAACCGTCTCGAGCGAAGAGCTGGCTTCGGCCTGCGGAGTAACGAGCGCCAAACTGCGCAAGGACTTGTCCTATCTCGGCTCCTACGGAACCCGCGGTGTCGGTTACGACGTCGCCTTCCTCAGCTACCAAATCGCCCGTGAGTTGGGGCTGACCAGTCCGTGGGGTGTTGTGGTCGTGGGAGTGGGAAATCTCGGTCGCGCGCTCGTTTCCTATCGGGGCTTTGCCAGCCGTGGGTTCCAGGTGGTCGGTCTCCTGGACGCGCATCCTGATGTAGTCGGCACCACTGTGTCGGTTGTCGATCGTGACCTCGTTGTTGCTCCTTTGCAGGAACTCGATGAGCTTGTCGCATCGAAGGATGCTCACATCGGAGTGATCACTACCCCCGCCGAGGTTGCACAAGACATTGCGGATCGAATGGTGCACGCCGGTCTTCGCAGCATCGTGAACTTCGCGCCCGTTGTTCTCAATGTTCCTGACGGAGTCGAAGTCCGCAAGGTCGACCTCGCTGTTGAACTACAGGTTCTTGCGTTCCACGAACAACGACGAAAGACCCCGGCGGACGGAGTCGTGACCAACCTCGAACCACCGATTCCGACCCCACACGATGCACGAACGTCGAAAGCGATGAACGCATGAGTCCCAGCAAGAGCGAGAAAGCAACGGATAAGTCTGT
>Ga0075477_10000462_pt1 | contig 17721 bp, 11 predicted proteins | sample DEB08_DNA_FD_76338 | JGI IMG/M metagenome (GOLD analysis project Ga0075477, IMG submission 76338) | Aqueous microbial communities from the Delaware River and Bay under freshwater to marine salinity gradient to study organic matter... | ecosystem: Environmental > Aquatic > Marine > Coastal ...
ATCCCTGGAAGTACCTCTCGATTGACGAGACCTTCGATCCGGCCGACCCGCCGGCTGCCGATGCTCGAGCTGTCGCCCTTCCCGCCGAGACTCCCCTATGATCGGCTCGATCCTCCGCCGGCTCTTTGAACTGGTGCCCACCATCCTGGTGATCGTCCTGGCCTCGTTCGCGCTGGTTCGGCTGGCGCCCGGCTCCCCGTTCTCGAGCGAGAAGGAGATCCCGCCCGAAGTCCGCCGTCAGCTCGACGCCAAGTACGGATTCGACAAGCCGCTACCGGTGCAGTTTCTCCGCTACCTCGGCAATCTGGCCCGCGGCGACCTGGGGCTCTCCACCAAGTACCCGCAGCGGACGGTCAACGAAATCATCGCGGCCGGCTTCCCGGTCACGCTGACGCTCGCGGCGGTGGCGCTCATCTGGTCGCTGCTGGTGGGAATCACCGCCGGCATCATCGGCGCGGTCCGGCAGAACACGGTCTGGGATCATGCCGCGATGGCCGCGGCCCTGGTTGGGATCAGCATTCCCAGCTTTGTACTCGGGCCGCTCTTGGTGCTCGTGGTTTCGCTCCGCTGGCACCTCCTGCCGCCGGCCGGCTGGGGCGACTGGCGGCATGTGATCCTTCCCGGCCTCACCCTGGGAACGATCTACGCCGCTTCGATCGCCCGGCTCACCCGGGGCGGGATGCTCGAGGTCGTGCGGAGCGACTTCATCCGCACCGCCCGAGCCAAGGGGCTCTCGGAGCGGCTGGTGATCTGGCGGCACATGCTCAAGGGCGGCCTCCTGCCAGTTGTCAGCTACCTCGGCCCGGCAATCGCCAGCATGCTGACGGGAAGCGTCGTGGTCGAGAAGATCTTCAACGTCCCCGGGATCGGCCCCTACTTCGTCGATGCCGCCTTCAACCGCGACTACTTCCTGGTGATGGGCATCGTGCTGCTGTATGCCTTTTTTCTACTCGTCATGAATCTGGTCGTGGACATCACCTACAGCCTCCTCGACCCGCGGATTGAATCGTCGTGACCGCATCTGAACGATCCCCGTCTGAGCCCGCTGCCGACCAGGCGACCGACCTGGTCGTCGGCACCTCGCTCTGGGCCGATGCCTGGAAGCGGCTCCGGAGAAACCGGATGGCGGTCGCCAGCGGCGGCCTGATTCTCCTGCTGGCGGTCGCCTGCCTGGTCGGGCCCCCGCTGATCGCGGCCACCTGGGGGTACGACGAGCAGACGCAGGATCTTGCCTACGGTCCGCAGCCCCCGTCCTGGGAGCATCCCTTTGGCACCGATTTCTACGGCCGGGATCTCCTCGTCCGCGTGCTGTCCGGCGGACGCGTCAGCCTGACGGTCGGCTTCCTGGCGGCGTTGGTAGCCGCCACGATCGGGACGGTCTACGGGGCGGTCTCGAGTTATGCCGGCGGGCTCGTCGACGCGGTCATGATGCGGGCGGTCGATGTCCTCTACGCGCTGCCCTACATGTTTCTGGTGATCATCCTGGTCACGATTCTCGGCAAGAGCCTGCTGCTGGTCTTTCTGGCCCTGGGCGCGGTGGGCTGGCTGCTGACCGCCCGGGTCGTCCGCGGGCAGGTGATGAGCCTGAAACAGCAGGATTTCGTGCTGGCTGCCAAGAGCCTCGGCACGCCCGGACGCGACATCGTCTTTCGGCACCTGATTCCCAACACCCTCGGGCCGGTGATCGTGACCTTCACGCTGACCGTTCCCTCGATGATCCTTCAGGAAGCCTTTCTTTCCTTTCTCGGCCTGGGCGTGCAGGCACCTCGAGCCAGCCTCGGCGCCCTGATCAACGACGGGGCCAATCAGATGCTCGTCTTCTGGTGGACGCTCGTCTTTCCGGGGAGCGTGATGGCGGTCATGCTCTTCGCCCTCAACTTTCTGGGCGACGGCGTCCGCGATGCGCTCGATCCGAGGATGCGGCGGTGAGAGATACGACGACAGAGCCGTCTCCGACCGGGGATGCCGCCGAGGCGGTGCTCACCATCCGAGATCTGCGGACCTTTTTCCAAACCGATGGTCACGTGGTCAAGGCAGTCGACGGGGTGAGTTTCTCGGTTCGCCGCGGCGAGACGCTGGGCGTCGTCGGCGAAAGTGGCTCCGGCAAGAGCGTTGCCTGCCTGTCGGCGCTGCGACTGGTGCCCTCCCCGCCGGCCTTCCATCCCTCCGGCGAAATCCGCTTCCAGGGTCGGGATCTCCTCCGGCTCCCCGAACCGGAGATCGAGGCCCTCCGGGGCAACCGGCTGGCGATGATCTTCCAGGATCCGATGACCTCGCTGAATCCCTATCTGCGGGTCGCCCGCCAGTTGACCGAGGTGCTCGAGGTGCATCAGGGTGCGACGCCCGCGGCCGCCCGGCGGGAGGCGATCGCGATGCTCGAGCGGGTCGGGATCCCCGACGCAGGCCGGCGGATCGACCAGTATCCCCACCAGTTTTCCGGAGGCATGCGGCAACGGGTAATGATTGCCATGGCCCTGCTCTGCCAGCCGGAGGTACTCCTGGCCGATGAGCCCACGACCGCGCTCGACGTCACCGTGCAGGCCCAAATTCTGGAACTGATCGCCGAACTGCAGGCGTCGCTGGGCACGGCGGTGGTCCTGGTGACGCACGACCTCGGCGTCGTCGCAGGCACGGCGGACCGGGTGGTGGTGATGTATGCCGGGCGGATCGTCGAGGAGGGGCCGACCGGCGAGTTGTTTGCCAACCCGCAGCATCCCTATACCCGCGGCCTGTTGGCGAGCATGCCCCGGATCGACACGCCGCCGACCGGCCACCTCGAGGCGATCGCCGGCCTGCCCCCCGATCTTGGCCACCTGCCGACCGGCTGCGCCTTCCATCCCCGCTGTCCCCTGGCCTCCGACCGCTGCCGCCACGAGGAGCCGCCGGTTGTGGCCATCTCGGCGACGCATCGGGCGGCCTGCTTCGAGGTGGAGGCCGGCGGATGAGTGCGCTACCCCCGACCGAACTCTCTCCGCTGCTGGAGGTCCGCGACCTGGCGGTGCGGTATCGGCTGGAGCGGCCCGGTGGCCTCCTGAGCCGCGGTCACGACGAGCTCCGGGCGGTCGATGGGGTGAATCTGGTCGTCCGCCGTGGCGAGACGCTCGGCCTGGTCGGCGAGAGCGGCTGCGGCAAATCGACGACCGGCCGGGCGGTCTTGCAACTGCTGAAGCCCTCCACCGGCACGGTCGTGTTTGATGGCCAGCCCATCCACGACTGGTGGGTGCGGAAGGGCCGCCGCTGGGTCTGGGATGCCCGCCTTCGCGATCTCCGCCGGCGGATGCAGATGATCTTTCAGGATCCCTTCGCCTCGCTCAATCCCCGGATGACCGTCGAGGCAATCCTCACCGAGCCCCTGCGAAACTTCGGCCTGGCGGCCGGCAGCGACCGGCGGCGGCGGGTCCAGGAACTGATGGCGACCGTCGGGATGGATCCCCGGTTCATCCGCCGCTATCCGCACGAGTTTTCCGGCGGGCAGCGGCAGCGGATCGGGATCGCCCGGGCACTCGCGCTGGGCCCCGACCTGATCGTGGCCGATGAGCCGATCAGCGCCCTCGACGTCTCGATCCAGGCTCAGATTCTCAATCTCCTCGCCCGCCTGCGGGAGGAACTCGGCCTCACGATGATCTTCATCGCCCACGACCTGGCGGCAGTCCGCCACATCAGCGACCGGATCGCCGTGATGTACCTCGGCCGGATCGTCGAGGAGGCCGATGCCGGAGAGATCGTGGCGGCCCCTCGCCATCCCTACACGCAGGCCCTGATCTCGGCGGTCCCGGTGCCCGACCCGGTGCAGGAGGCGACGCGGCAGCGGACGGTTCTCTCCGGGGAGGTGCCCAGTCCGGTCAACCCGCCGAGCGGCTGCCCCTTCCACACCCGCTGCCCGCTTCGAGAAGACCGCTGCACCCGCGATGTCCCCGTGCTTCGGGAAATCGCCCCCGGCCACCGGGTCGCCTGCCACCTCGTCGAGTGAACGACCTGGGGAAATGCGGGCCGCTGGGTCTTCCCGAACCTCCCAGCCTGCCAGCCGCAGTAGCGACTTTGACGATTGCTCCAAGTTTGCGGGAGGGGTGGGCCGATACCTCCTCTGCTGCCGCTGCGCCTCGGGTCGCGGTCACGTGCTAGTCCGGAGTCGGGGGGCGCCGGATCGGGAGGAACCGTCGTTCGACGGGGAGCCCCCTCGAGGCGCAGCGGCGGCATTCACACTCGCGTCCTCCAAACCTCGGCCCGCTCCCCACCGTGCCACGCCACCTCCAACAAGCCTGGGCGGTGCTCACGAGCCTGCTGCTCGTGGCCTCGGGGTGCGCTCCGCGGCAGCCGTTCTACTTTTTCGAGGACGGCGACCTCTCGCACTACGTCGGGGCGATCCAAAAGATCGAATACCCCGACACCTGCCAGGAGCCGCTCGACGAGGCGGCTGGGGCGAGCGAGCCGCTGACGCTCACCAATCCCAACTTCGATGAGATCTGGGAACTCTCGCTCGAAGAGGCGGTCCGCACGGCGCTTGAGAACGGCAAGGTGCTGCGAAACCTCGGGGGTCGGTTCGCCAGTTTCGGCGGCCCGCGGCCGCAGACCGGCGAGCCGCCGGTCTCACTCTTGACCGCCCCGCAGGCCACACCCACCGTCTACGACCCGGCGATCGTCGAGACCGATCCCTTCCGCGGCGTGGAGAGCGCCCTGGCCCTCTTCGATGCCCAGCTCTCCAGTTCGCTCACCTGGGACCGGCTCAACAAGCCGCAGAACATCGACCTTGGCGTCGGTAGCGCCGTCTTCCCACGGGTGTTGATCGGTGACACCGGCAACTGGCGAACCGGCCTGACCAAGCGAACCGCGACCGGTGCGACCTTCGGCTTCGCGAACGAAACGATCTACGACAACAACAACTCCCCGATTCGCGAGCAGAATCCGCCGGCAAGCGGCAACGTCGTCGTGCCCTCGACCTGGACCACCAACTACGACTTCACCTTCAACCAGCCGCTCCTCCAAGGGGCGGGTGCCACCTACAACCGGATCGCCGGCCCCGACTTCTTCGACAACATCTACGGTCGGCCCAACTTCCGCGGCGTCCTGCTGGCCCGAGTCAATGCAGACATCTCCCTGGCCGATTTCGAGGCGGGCGTCCGCAACCTCGTCAGCGACACCGAGCAGTCCTATTGGGAGCTCTACTTCGCCTACCGCAACCTCGAGGCCCGCAAGGCCGGCCGGGACTCGGCCCTGGAGGCCTGGCGGAAGGTGCACGCCCTCTACGTCGAGCAGTCCCGTGGGGGTGAGGCCGACAAGGAGGCCCAGGCCCGCGAGCAATACTTCTTCTTCCGCAGCGAAGTCGAGCAGGCCCTCACCGACGTCTATCGGTCCGAGAACCGGCTTCGGTTCATGATGGGCATCTCGCCGAGCGACGGTCGACTGATCCGACCCTCCGACGAGCCGACCACCGCCCGGATCAGCTTCGACTGGCAGCAGGCGCTCGTCGAGGCGCTCTCCCGGAGCGCCGAGCTCCGCAAGCAGAAGTGGGTGATCAAGCAGCGGGAGCTCGAGCTGATTGCCGCCAAGAACCTGATCCTGCCCCGGCTCGACCTCGTCGGCCGCTGGCGGTTCCTCGGCATGGGCCAGGAACTGATCAATCAGAACTACAACCCGTACGAGGCGGCCGCAGCCGATCCGCTCCAAGGATCTGACGCATACTCGACCCTTTTCTCGGGGCAGTTTCAGGAGTGGCAGGCAGGGGCCCAGTTCCTGATGCCGCTCGGCTTTCGCCGCGAGTTGGCCACCGTCCGCCATCATCAGCTGCAGCTGGCCAAGGCCCGGGCACAGCTCCAGGATGAGGAACTCGAGGTCTCCCACGCCCTGGTCGACGCCGTCCGCAACGTCGACACCAACTTTGCCCTGGCCCAGACCAACTTCAACCGTCGGGTGGCCGCCGAGCGGCAGGTGGAGGCGGTCCAGGCCGCCTACGACGCCAACACCGTCACCCTCGACCAGCTCCTCGACGCCCAGCGGCGGCGGGCCGAGGCGGAGAGTGCCTACTACCGGTCGCTGGTCGACTACAACCGTTCGATCTCGCAGCTCCACTACCGCAAGGGCTCGCTGCTGGAATACAACGGCGTCTTCCTGGCCGAGGGCCCCTGGCCGGGCAAGGCCTACTTCGACGCCCACCGCCGGGCCCGCCAACGGGACGCCAGTCTCTACCTCGACTACGGACACTCGCGGCCGGGAGTCTTCAGCCGCGGGCCGATCTCCCAGTCGTTCGAGCAGATCGGTGCCGACGCCCGGCCGGTCCAGTTGCCGCCGCGGGATCCGGCGACCCGTGAGGATCAGCTGCCAGCCAAGGAGGAGCTCCCGGCAAGCCCCGACGGCGCCACGCCGAGCAGCCCGCCAGAACTGATTCCCACACCGGCCTGACGGATGCCCCGGAGGAAGGCCCCGGGGGCGGCGGTCGCCCAACGGCCCGCCGTCCCGCCGGCTCGCGCCGGGGGGCTTCTCTGGAAAAGGGGACTGGCTCCGAGCGAAGCGAGGTGCCTGTACCCTTTTCCAACCCGAGGACGCGCCGAAGACGGGCTCACCCCGAGCCCGCCACTGATGATCACGGCAGCTCGTCGAGCACGCCCTGCTGGTCGATCCAGGATCGCATTGCCCGACCCTGATTCATCAACGCCGAGAGGGCCTGCCACTGGCGAGGACTGAGCCCGGCCTGAAACTGGCTCCGATCGGCACCAGCCAGCACCATCAAGACGAGGTTCCGTCGCAAATTCGGATCATCCCGGTCGAGTGATTCGCTGTCGATCCGCAGGGCCGGCTCCCGCTCGAGCAAGGCATCGCAGATCAGGTCGTGCTGCGTCTGATCGAGCCCCAGGGCGTCATCGAGCCTGGCGAGCACCTCGAGCACCATCACTCGCCAGTGGAAAGTCCGCCGGGCCGCGGCCTCGGCCGTCAGGCAGTCTCGCTGACGCTCGTCGAGAATGCTTCCCAGCACCGTGGCAAACAGCGACCCTTCCTTGAAGATGCCTCGCATCCGATCCCGGCACCGCCGGATATCCTGCTGGAAGGCGAGCCACTGCTTCTGCCCGGCCGGGACGTTCATGTTGATCTCTCGGCCGCGATATTTCTCGCGGACAACCTCCACATCGGCAACGAAGCGGCGGATGTCCGATTCCATGGCCAGCAGCAGCCGCTGCCGCTGCTCGGGAGTGATCCCGCAGGCCGACTCAATCCGGTCGAGCTGGCGCCGGCCCAAAGCCCGGCTGTAGGCGAAAGCCGGCGACGCCGTCGGGCTCGGCTCCCCTCTGTCCCCGCGGAGCACCCAGCCATTGCCATGCTGCTCGAAGAGATTGGCGTCGAAGTTGGTGCCCAGATTGACCATGTGCGGCTGACGAACCGAGGGGTCTTCCTGGATGTCGGCCATGACGATGTCGTCGTCGGCGGCCTCGAGGCGAACCGCATCCAGCGACAGCAGGCTGCCCAGCACTGCGGCGATGAGCATCGTCCACCGATCGGTCACTGGCCCCACCATGGATCAGGTTGCTGCAGGCCCTGGCCGTGGAAATGCCACGACGTGTGATTCCCCGCCATGTTCGATCCCGCCGCCCGGCACCAATTTTCCCACTCGGTCACCTGATCGGGCTCGAGGTGGGGCGTGATGACGGCGCTGGCGTAGTCGGGGGCAAGCGGGTAGCTGTTGATCCGTCGCGTGCCGTGCTCGCGGACCACCCGCCCCCAGTCATCCTCCCAGGCTTTCTCAAGGGCCCCGCCGATGGCCCGTTGCTGGGCAGCCGTCAGGTCAAGCTGCCGATCGAGCCTGGCCACCAGGAGCAGCCGCTCCGACTCGTCCCGGCGGGCCGTCCGCCGCTCCACCTCGAGGCGATAGGCAGCGAGTTCCTCGGGAGCGGCCACCGTGGCGAGGCTCTCGGCAAGCCGACTGCGGATGATGTCCCGCGGGTCGAAGGCGGCATCGGCCCGTCCGCCGAACTGCCGCGCGGCGACCTGCCGGGCAGCCTCCTCGACCGCCTTCGTGCCGGAGGCGACGATCGTGCGGCGGGCCTTCGGATCGAGCCCGCCGCAGGTCCGCCGGGCCAGTTCCAGTTCGCTCTCCAAGATCGGCTTGAAAAACCGCTCCATCTGCCGGGCCCGCTGCTCGATCTGCTGCTGCCGTTGCCGATCAACTGGCGGTTCGGCGATCGGGAGGATCGCCTGCAGCCCCTGCCTCAACAGCCAGCCGACCGCCTTGGCGTCGCGGGCGGCGGCCTGCCGGGCCGCCTGCTCGTCGTCTTCTCCGCGGGCCGCCGGCACAAGCAGCAGCCCCGCAGCCAGAGCCCCGGTCATGAGCATGCGAGAGATTGTCTGGCTGGCCATGTCGCTCACCGCTCGTAGATGGGCAGAAACTTGTAGTTCACCGCCAGGGCCAGGAGGGCCAGGGTGGTATCGACGGTGCCCCCGAAGCCCCCGCCACGGCCGGCGAAGGCAGCAAAGCTGCCATCCTTGCCCTGGAGTTTCTTGAGTTCCTGCACGAGCCCCGAGTTCCACTGCTCCCAGGCCTCGACGTCGCCCTGGAAAAGCGCCTGGGCCCGATAGTAGCGGGTGTAGGTCGGATAGCCACCCAGGGCCGACTGCGGGTCGCGACTCCGCTGCTTGAGGTAGGAGAGCGCCTGCTCGTACTGAGGAAGTTCCTTGTGACGGGCAATCGCGTAGACGAGCACCGCGATGCTGGTGACAGCGTCGCTGCCGCCGCCCGGATTGCCCGAGTAGCCGACCTGGCCGTTGCCTCCGGTCATGGTCGTGTAGTACTTGATCGCTCGGTCGATCGTCTCGTCGGGCACCTCGATTCCCGCGTTCCGAGCGCCCAGGAGCCCCATCATCACCGCACCGCTGACCGACGTGTCGGCGTCGCGGGCATCGGGGGAGTACCGCCAGGCACCGTTGGGGTTCTTCTTGGCGGAAGTGACGGCGCAGCGAACGGCCAGTTCCAATGCCTGCCCAAGCGACCGGCCCACGCCCGGACCCCGCAGCCCTTTCGCCTCCTCCCAGAGCGTCCGATCATCGACCGCCCCGTAGGCCTCCGAGAGGGCCAGCATGGCGAAGCCGTGCTGGTACATGCTGTCGTGGCCCCGGCTGCTGGCCAGGAAGCCGGTGTCGGGATCTTGGTCGATGATCATGCTGCGGAGGGCCTTGCGGATCGGCACGCGGTAGGGGCCGAAGTTCGGGTCTTCCCCCGAGCCGAGCAGCACCATCACCGCCATGCCCGTGACGCCCGGACCATCCTGGCCGTCCTTCCAGGCCCCGGAGGGATCCTGCGTCTTGAGCAGGTAGCGAATCCCGGCGTCGTAGATTTCTCGGACATCCCGAGGAACCGGATCGCCGTAGCGGACCAACGGCCCCTCCCCGCGGACGCCGGCAGCGGCGAGGGCAACCAGGAAGGCCAGCCCCAGGCGGGATGCGACGCGGCCGGGTCGATGTCGGTTCATGGCGTGACTTCCACGGTGGTTCGTCGCTTCAGCAGCGATTCAATGGCTGCAGCCTGCTCGGCGTTGAGGATCGTGTCGACGACTGCCGGCAGGAGCGCCTCATTGTCGAAGGGCTTGGTCAGCAGCCGCCGGCAGGTCGTGGCATCAGTCCGCAGCCTGGCGATGGTTTCAGGGTCGATGCCGCCCCCGGCCGGCGAAAACTCCCGACCAACATACTTGCGACGCAGCGTGTCGATGCGAAAGGCGAGTCGCTCGAGGTCGCTGGCCAGCGCCAGTTCCAGCCGCTGACGCTGGCTGGGGGTGAGCCCGCAGATGCGGTCGATCGCTGCGATCCAGGCCTCGCCCTGGCCGCGAATACCGGACAACTTCTCCAGGGTGTCGGTGGCTGCCTGCCCGGCCTGCGGCTGCCGCATCACGACGCCGTTGACGATGATCACGGCCCGGCCTCCCGCCGCCGATCGGCCGAATACCTGCTGGTCGAACGTCGTGCCCAGATCGATCGAGAGCCTGCCGTTGGCGATCCCCATCAGCCGGATGTCGCCGCCCCGAAAGCGGACAGTCTCTGCCGGTGGCGACGCAACCCGCTCGGAGACCATGTCGTCACCGGCCGAAAGGGAGAGGGCCCGACAGGCCAGCCCGAGGGCGACCGCTGCCTGGCTCATCCTCCCGATCCGGCCGCACGTCATCGCCGCCCCTTCTCGAGTTGATTGAAGTAGTCATCGAGGCCGGCCCGAAACTCGTCGGGCAGCACACGTCCCGACACGCCAATCGCCTGCTCGTCTTCCCCTCCCGCCTCGGCCGCCGAGCGATTGCCGCTGCCAAGCAGGGCCAGGGCAGAGTCGCTGGTAGAGCCCGTGCTGCCCCCGCCGGGGGTCATGCCGCCGCCGCCACCGCCACCGCCGCCGCCGTTGGACGAGGCAGCCTGGGCCGCCAGCAACAGTTCGATGACCTCGCTTTCAGCGCCGATCGCCGCCGGCCCGGTGTCGGGAGAGCCGAGAATGTCGGCCGTCTCCACCATCACCTCCTCGACCTTGTCGAACAGTTCGATCTCCTGAGCGAACTCACGCTCCCCGTCGGGCTCGTCGAGAAGCCGATCGACCAGGTCGACGATTCGGTCGGCGAGATCTTCTTGCCGGTCGGCGAGTCCTTCGGCGGCCGTCAAATGCTCCTGGCCGGGAACGGCATCTTTCCGCTGCTCGGCCACCCGGGTCTCCTCGCGGAGCGTGACCTCTTCCTCGAGGATCTTCATCACTTCGAGCACCACCTCGGGCGGCACGCTCTCGCGGGCCTCTCCCTCGCCGCCGCCCTCGCCGCCGCCCTCGGCCGGGGGCACCAGGTCGTCGGCCAGACGGTCGAAGGTGTCCGACCAGAACTCCGTCTGAGCCAGCGACATGCCCGCCTCGCTGGCAATGTCGTCTGAGACCTCCCGCAGGCTCCCCAGCACATCCAGGTCTTTCATCTCCTCGAGCACCGTCCGAAAGGCGGGCAGTTGGCGGCGGTCGAAGTAGGCCTGCAGATCATCGAGCAGAGCCGACACCTTCTCCGACTCCCGCTGGCTCAGTTCCTGGACGCCCTCGATCGCCTGTTCGACTCTGGGAGGCCGGCCGGCGGCCGGCAGAAATGCCTCGGCGGCGAGGGCCGCCAGTCTGCCCCCGATTTCCATCTGTTCGCGGGAGGCGAGCTTGAACCGTTTCACAAATGTGCTGCCTTCCAGACGGGCCATCACCGCGGCCAACTCGTCAGCGACCTTGGCAAACTCCTCGAGGAGCTCCTCCTGCTTGGCGATGGCCTCATCGAGCAGTTCATCGGCCGGTGGCTCGGCTTCGCCGGCTGCCTCGGCGGACGACGGCGGCGATACGCCTGCCTGGGTCGTCGGCAGCCCGAGCCGCCCCTGGCCCCCGGCCGCGGATGACGGACTCTCTCCGGCGTTGGGATCAGCCGGCTGCTGGGACGACTCCTGATCAACCACCTGCGGCACCGGCGGACTCGGCGGGGAGGGCTCGCCTCCCTGGCCGCCCGCCGTTTGGTTTCGCTGCTCACCAACGCGGGGCGATTGTTCGCCGGCCTCGCTCTCGCCCGCTTCGCCAGCCGACTCACCGGCAGCCTGCTGACTCGAGCCGGCCTGGCTGCCAGACTCTCCCTGCTGGCCCTGTTGCTGCTGGCCCTGTTGGCCGGCTTGCCCCGCCTCGCCGGGCTGACCCGCACCGGCCTGGCCCATCTGGCCGGCCGTACCCTGCTCGGCAGCGGCAGCCTGGGCCAGCAGATCGGCAACGCTCGGCATTCGCGTGGCGGCGATGTCGGAGAGCGCCTGCAGATCTTCGGCGAGTCGTTCGAGCGTGGCCGCTTCAAAATCGGGGTTTTTCGTCGCCTCGCGGACGAGCTTCGCGCCCTCCTCGACAAGCCGCTCGAGCCGACGGGCATTGGCCTCCTCGGCGGCCACCTGCCCGGCCAGGCGGCCTCGCACGTCTTCGTCGAGGAGCCGCTCACCAGGCAGTTCTCGCAGCTCTTTGTTGATAGCCAGCAGCATCATCTCGCGATCACGAACCTCGCTGGCCCGCTGACGGAACTGCTGGAGACGCGTGTTGAGCACCAGCGCGTGCTCCGCCTTGTCGACCACGTAGATCAGCAGCGGCGTCGACGTGGCCCGCTCACGCCCCGGCTTGTAATCCTCGGCGAAGACCCGCAGGAAGATCGGCTGCGGCGGGATGCCCAGGGCGGCTGGGCAGAAGGTCGCCACGGCCTCGATTGCCTCCACCTCGGGACCTCCGGCCTTGAGCAGCCGCTGCCCACGAAGGCTCGCGGCAGGGTCGTTCCCGCCGCCCCAGTCGGCGATCCCCTCCCATTCCAGCCCGACCCGGCGAATCCCAAAGTCGTCCCGCACCGCCACGCGAAACCGCATGGTGTCGGTATCGAGCAAGACATCGCGGTTGGGCGGCAGGTCGAGGGCCACAACCGACGGGGGCTCGTCGCTGCGGGGCTGGATGGCCAGGGTGAGGGGCCCGCTGCCGTCGAGGCCATGCCGATCCTGCCAGCTGATGATCAACTCCGACGGCTCGACCGCCTCCCGTGGCTGTGTTCGGACCTCGGCCCCGACCGGCTCGACCGGCTGCCCATCGACAGTCGCTGCAGCCAGGTCTCGATCCGCAGTCGCCACGATCGAAATCGTGCTGCCAGCGACCGGCACGAGGGTTCCCCCGCGAACCTCCTGGCGAATGAGGTCTGGCCGGCCGAGATAGGCCGGTAGTTGCATCTCGGCAGCCAGGCCAACGATCTGCGGCCGAAGCATCGGCTCGATCCGGGGCCGCTGCCGCCAGTCGCCGACCGCCAGGCCCACCGTTGCCGGGCTGAGCTGCGGGGGGATGGTAAAGGCGTAGCCGTCGGCCTCGAGCCGTGACTCCAACGGCGTCTGGCCACCGACCCGCAGCCGGGCCTCCTCCGGGTGCCAGCGTGTGTCGGCGGCCAAGGCGACCGCGACAGCCGCCGGCTCCCCGTGCGGCACCACGATCGTCTCTGGCAGCGGTTCGACCCGGGTAAAGGTGAATCGCTCCACCCGCCACCACGGGGCGAGAAATCGAGCCCAGGAGTTGACCGCCGCCTCGGGAGCCAACCAGGCCGCCGCGGCCGCCGCGAGCAGAGGAACCGCTGCGGCCGTCAGCCAGAGGCGATGCCGCGGGCGGGGCACGGCCTCGGCGAAGTCGTAGCCGCCAGCCTGCTCGGCGACCTGGCCGATGGCCGCCTCACAGAGAGCCCGGGAGCGATCCGCGGATCCTGCCGGCGACTCGGCCGAGCGGACCAGTTCGATGATGCCCAGCAACTGATCCCCGATGCCAGGAAAGCGGCGGGCGATCAGCCGGGCCAGCTGCTCGAGGCCCCGATGGCTCCAAATCCAACGGTGCAGGGACAGCGGCACCGCCGCGCACCCGACGACGCCCACAGCGAAGGCGGCCAGCCGAACCCAGGCCGGCGTCTCGGTGAGTCGGTCCATGAGAAAGACCGCCAGGTAGCCGGCCAAGACACCGACCGCCGCCCCGCCGACCGCCTCGAGCAGCTTGATCCGCCAGACCAGGGCCCGGAAGGCGTAGAGCCGTCGCTCGAGCCCCTCGGGAAGCGAAATCTCATCGCGGCCGTCACGTTGCGGTTTCATCGCATCACCCTCCGCCAAGCGGGCCGTCCGGTATTCGCTGCCTGTCGCCTTCATTATTCACCACCCGCCAGCGGCCGTCACGGCCTCCTCGCATCGCCTCAGACCAGCCCCTGCCGCTTGCGGCCCACCCAGAACAGGCCCAGGAGACCAACCAGCGCCGCCGCCACGGCCGGATGACACCACAGCTGCAGCCGCCGAACCTCCGGCGGCGGCTCGGGCAGTTGGGCAAGGGCCTCGACGAGCCCCGCCACCTCCTCCTCGGGTACGACCTCGCCCCGCGTCACCTGGGCGATCTCGGCAAGCACCTCGGGACGGGCCACGCCGCCGATCCCCTCCTCGGCCGAACCCTGCACGAAGAAGGAGGCTTCCAGCGTGTCGGCTGTCTCGCGGCAGGTGAGAAGAACCTCGTGCGGCCCGGGCTCGCTCGGAGTGAATGACGCAGCGAACACGCCCCACTCCCCCTCACCGGCCGGCGGGAGGAATCGGACCGTTTCGGCCGCCCCGCTCGGCGCGGTAATCCGGGCGGCCACCTCGCCGCGAACCAGCGGCTCCCCCGAGGTTGTCGTGACCCGGGCATCGAGCGACAGCGACTGCCCGAGTTCCGGCTGCTCGGGCGCGAAGGAGAGGCTCATCCGCTCTCCCTTGGCCATGTTGCGGCGGTAGGCCATCCAGCGGACCACCTGTCCCCAGAAGCGGTAGTGGTATTTGTCTTCGACGCCCTTTCGCCACCGCCAGGCACCGTCGGTGGCCATGAAGAGAACCTTGCCGGCGCCGAAGGTACGGGTCACCAGCAAGGGGATTCGGCCGTATTCGTTGGCGGCGTCCTCATGCACGGCCAGCACCTCGCTGCCCGCCTTGGCCTTGAGCACCGGGCCGTACCACTGCACCCCCGGCAGGCTCTCCCAGACGGCGATGTTCTCCGCGGATGCGTCGGCGAGCTTGGTCAGCAGGCTCTTTCGGCCCGCCTCGGTCAGGACCAGCCGCCGGGGACCCTCGGTGGCGGTGCCCGCCGGATCGGCGACGTCGATCACCACGGGAAAGAGATCCTCGAGCTCCGTGCCGATCAGCGAGACCTGCTCCCCGCGGAGCCCCGGCATGAAGACCAGCCCGCTGGCCTGGTATTCGACGAGCCCCTTGAGCAGCCGGCAGTCTTCCTCGGTGAGCTGGCCGCCGCCCATGCCAACGTCTCCGAGGAAGACGACGTCGTATTGGGTCAGTTCGTCGAGGCCACCGGGGAACTCGCTAATGTAGTCCCGCGTGCCGCCCCCCCGCTTGCTCAACCCCGGCTGAAGCAGCAGGCAGGAGACCTCGACGCCCGGATCACGGGCCAGGGCGTTGCGGAGATAGCGGTACTCCCAGCGTGGCATGCTCTCGACCAGCAGCACCTTGAGCTGCTCCTGGCGGATGGCGATCGGCGCGGTGCGGGAGTTGTTGTCGGCCAGCAGCTCCCCTTCCTGCTCGGCCAGAGAAATGGTGACGGTGAAGTCGCCCTCGGCTGGCGGCGTCCAGTAGAACCAGTCGGTGATGGTGGCCATCGGCGGCAGGCGGATGTCTTTGCGGAGGGTCTCGCCGCCGCTGGTGGTCAGAACCGCCGGCACGACCCGCTCGGTGGGCAGCGATGATTCGATCGTGAAGGGAACCCGCACCGGCTTGCCGGCCACGCCCATGGTCGGGCAGTCGAGGCTCTCGAGCGACACGTCGGGTAGCTTCGTCTGACTGCCGGCCGCCACGGCAAAAACCGGCACCCGCGCCAGCCGGAGCCGGCGAGCCGACTCGAGCGGTGGCGGCCCCTCGTTCCAGTCGCCGTCGCTGGCCAGGACGACCGCCCGGAGGCTGCCATACCGTTCGGCGACCGCGGCCAGGGGCGCGGCCAGATCGGTACCCGTGGCATCGGCAGGGTCGGCAAACGGCTCGATCACGACCCGGAATCGCTCCGCCAGCGGCTCCCAGAAGGACTCGGTCGAGAGGCGGGCCACCGCCTCCCGGCGCGACCGCGGTCCTCCCGCTCGGACCGCCTCGCCGGCGGTGATGACATCCGCCGTCTCCATGCTTCGCGAAGCATCAACGAGCACGGCCACCACCGGCTTTTCGTCAGGACGAAACTCCTCCACCCACTCCGGCTGATTGAGCAGTAATGCCACGAGCGTGGCGATCACGACCCGCAGCAGCTCGACGAGGCCCGTGCCCGCCGCGAAGCCGCTCCGCCGCCAGGTGAGCACCGCGACCACCGCCGTGGCAACGACCAGCAGGGCGGAGATCCCAAGCGTCCACGGGGTCGTGAAAAACCGCAGGCCGGCGAAGGCCGCCGGATCATTCAAGGCGTTCATGCGGCGGCCTCCAGCGGGACGGCCGACGGCCGCGGCGTCATGCGCCGCCGGGGCAGGCTCAAGAGCCCCTCGCCAACGAGGGCCAAAAGCATCGCGATCAGAAAGGCCCGCCAGATCTCCTGCACGATGCTGTCGGATTGCCCCGCCTGCCCGGTGATCCGCGTGTAGGAGAGCCCGCGGAAGAGCCCGTCGATCCGCTCTGTGGCCAGAATCCCGGCGGCGTCCTCGGCGAGCGGCCGGTTGACGGCCACGAGCCGGCCCTTGCGGGCGTAGATCCCGGCGTGGAGCCCTGCCTCCGTCGAGACCGGCTCGCTGGCTCCGGCGACCCGCTGCCAACGGCTGTCACCCTGCTCGCCAGCGATCAAGAACGATGCTTCAGGGCCCGCTGCGACCTGGCGAGCGCCCGCCAACGGTTCGAGGCCCCGGTCGATCGCCCGCTGCACCAGGGCGTAGAGCACGATCCCTTCACGGGCGAGCGTCGAATCCTGGGGCCGCGGAAGCGTCGTGCAGAAATAGACGCCCCGACCGTCGGGAAGCCGCGTCAGCAGCGGGCTGCCATCGGGCAGCGAGGCCAAGGGCACCACCTCGCCATTGAGTCCTCGCACCCTGCGAACCTCGAGTTCCCCGACCGGCAGGGCGTTGCCAGCGACGGTGTTGGCCAGGAGGTCGGCGTCGGGTCGCCACTGCTCCGGCTGCTGCGGCTCGCTGAAGTCGAGCCACTCACCCCACGAGATGCCTGCGAAGGTCGTGCCGCCGCCGGCTTCCGGGGGAAAGAAGATCACCTGGCCTCCGCGGGCCAGAAAGGCCTCGACCAGTTCCGCGTCGCGGCCGGCCGGCAGCGGACCCTGCCAAAGAAGGGCCGCCGCCTCGTCCCAGGGGGCGGTGGCCAGGCCCGACGCCGGCACCAACTCACCACGGGCAGCAAGTTCCTTGGACGGCGGGATCGAGGCAACCAGCCGCAGAACCCGCTCGACCGCCGCCTCGTCGGCCACGACCATCGTTACGCGGGGAGCCGGCTCGTCAAACACGAAGTAGAAATCGTTGTCGGCCTCGCATGGGTCGGCCGGAATCGAGACCCGTCCCCAGCCTCGCACCGCCTCGCCGCGGCCCAGGGGCAGGGGATGATTGGCCAGGATCGTCTCGCGGCCGGCGAGTTTCAGATCGACGACGGTGGTCACCCCGTCGATCTCGAACCGGATCGGCACGGTCTCGGGCTCATCCCCGCCTGCCGCCCCGGCGGCATCAGAACGGCTGACCGCAACGCTCACCAGCAGTTCCCGCGTCCCGGCCCGCCGCTCCAGTCGGGCCTCCGTAACGCGGACGGCCAGGTTGCCCGGCACCGGATCGTCAAAGGCGAGCAACTGAAAGCGGACCTGCTGCGGGAGCTTGGCGAAGGCATCCCGCAGGCCGGCCCAGCCGCCCTCCTCGATCGCCCAGTCATTGGCCCGGCCGTCGGAGCAGATCCAGACCTCGGCGGTGCCGGCAGCATTTTCACGGATATGGTCGTAGGCCGTTTGCAGCATCCCGGGGATGTCGGCGGCAGCGGCGGCCGGTCCAGCCGCGGGAAGATCGTCCAGGGCAGCCGGCGGAATCTCGACCGGCCGGTCGCCCCCGCCAACGTAGAGGCACCGGCTCGGCGCGAGCGTCTCGAGCGAGTCGGCCAGTTGCCGGCGGCCGGTGGCCAGCTTCGTACCCGGGGCGGCGGGATCACGGGCCTGCATGCTGGGGCTGCGGTCGAGGATCACCACCGCCGTATCGGGCCGGGCGCCGCCAGCCAGCGCCAGCCAGCCCCGCGACA
>Ga0075477_10000464_pt1 | contig 17708 bp, 29 predicted proteins | sample DEB08_DNA_FD_76338 | JGI IMG/M metagenome (GOLD analysis project Ga0075477, IMG submission 76338) | Aqueous microbial communities from the Delaware River and Bay under freshwater to marine salinity gradient to study organic matter... | ecosystem: Environmental > Aquatic > Marine > Coastal ...
CACTTCACCACCTTCCATGACAGCGGGCACTGCACCTGCCAGTTTGGCTTCCTGCCAGTAGACCCAACGTGCATACGATCCCTGACAGTGCTTGAGTGCGGCTTGCCAAAACTGTTTAGGGTTATGTACTTTTTGATAGGCCAGTGCCCATATCAGTCTACCCAGGTTTATGGCGTGTGCTCTGCATAAGCCAAAGTGGCTGAGTTCTTTAAGAGCCAAGAACACGTCATCACGTCTGGGATGGTCGCCGACCAACTGCATGAACTCAAACATTTTTTCTTCGTCTTTTTTGGCGAACGCTCTACGCCACATGTCTGCGGTATATTGGTCACAGCCTAGGATCTCACCTATCAGTTCTATGGCATCGTCCTCAAATACTATGGTGCCTTCAAAGTTGTCTTTACTCCAGTCCTGAAAGAAACTGGCTTTGCGTCTGCCCTGTGTGGCCACAGGTCTGATCAGTGCAGTGGCCAACACACAGTCCGAACGTGACTTGGGCTGTATGGCACGAAACAGTCTACGCATAGCAGGCGACTCCGCCTGAGTGACTCCCAGTATTTCCCCTCTGCATAGCAGTTCACTGGTCTCTGCATCCTCTTCGGGATAGTCCATTAAGTCCCGTTCCTCTATTTCCCACAGTTGGCTCAGTCCGCGGTTAGCCAAGATGTCTATCTTAAAATGTTCTAAGTCTTCGATTTCATACTTGTCTAACAAGATTTGATTTTCTGCGTTGATTAGACTTTTGGGCACTGCTCTGTCAAATATTAAAATACCACCACAATGTTTGCTGATGCAACGTTTCTTGCCTAGCAGTTTGTTGGCCAACCTTTTGGCATCTTCTGCATATTCTGGTACCACGTCTTCTAACTTAAAGTTGCGTTTTAGTTTGCCTTTGGCACCATAGCGTTTGGCAGCTTCACGCAGTGCAGACTTTTCCTTGTAAGTAACATAGTTAGACACTCTGGCACTCTGGCCAGGCCAACGTCTAAAGATTCTGTTCATCACAGTTTCCTGTTGCCAGTGCGGAAAGTCTAAGTCGATGTCTGGTAAGTCATCACGCCTGGGATTCATAAAACGTGATAGGGGTATGCGTTCCTTGACAGGATCCACATCTGATATAGCCATTAAGTAACAGATAAGACTGCTGCCTGCTGAGCCTCTGGTAATATGTGGAATGTCTTGTGTGAGATCTAGGATTTCTCTAACACGTAAAAAGTGTTTGGCAAATCCAAGTTTGGCGATTATTTCTAATTCTTGTTCTAGTCTTTGATTGTATTCTGGTGTGTCTGGTATTTGCCTAGTAAATTTTTTGATAAGATTTTCTACTTCTTGATATCGTCCATCCATAATGTGTGCCTTGATTAAAAAAATTGTGAGCCTGGACTGATATTTATAAATGAAAAAAGGCTCCTAATAATCTAATTTAGACTATTAGGTTTTGTTAATATTTGTTCTATTTCGTTTTAATTCTAAAATCTTTTCATAATACTTATTGATCTTTTTTTCTGCGTAAAAAGGAAACAGTGTAGGAATAATTCCATGTATTATGCTAATAATTCCAGTGAGTATCAAATCAAAACCTGCTACAATGGCAAATTTTGTGTGTGAAAAGTAAGATTTATTAGCAGCTTTAAGATGAGCTTTTATTTTTTCCATGGTTAAAAATTATCAGCCTGGACTTATATTTATAAATGAAAAAAGGCTCCGGAGAGCCTTTTTGGTTATTGGGTTACAAGGTTACCAACCCCGGCTTAGCCTCAAGCGGCTAGAGCAAATACCTCATCATTGGCATTTATAGTTTTTTGCTTCTTCGGCCAGGTAGTCCTAACCCTTGGGCTTTCGCATTGCCCTGCTGTCCACTCTGTTACTCCGTGCCCTGTCGAAACCTGTACACCCCCATCATAAACACACAGTTTGGACTTTTATTATGAGCATTATTATCTCATTCACCAGTAGACCATGTGCTTATGGTGGAGGTGGCGGGAGTCGAACCCGCGTCCAGAACACCTTTCTCTTCGCCTCTTCCCTTGCGGGGTTTACAGCAATACTCTTATTTAAGACTTCTTTAATCTTAACCAAGTTCTTGTATTGTAGCACATTATCGGACATTGTGTCAACACTTTGAATAATCAAATCGCGCCGAGCAGGGTCTTGCCAAATTTCCCCTAATGGACAAGTATCAACTCTGACCAAAAACACTGCGGTTTCGCCATCGCCCACAGGCATTGTGGTCTGTGTTTCCATTCTAAAGTAGAGGTCCTCTATAGTAGTTTGGTCAGTAACTTCGGGCTTTGCCATTTTAGGATGATTACTGAGTTCGCCTGTAGTGCTTATGGTCCAAACATGCCTACGCATACTTTTGGTGGCAATAACTTCGGCGATACGTTGACTCATTTGTCGTAGCAGTTCGCCATCTGCAACAGGAGCGTGTATCTCTGCCAGGCTTTGTCCAATACGTTCACTTGGTATCCAACTGCTGGGGTAGCAGAAACAGATTGCTTCCAGCACGCCTTTGTGCATAATAGCAACATCTTCTTTAAACAAAAATGCAAATTCTACTATGTCACTTATGGGATTTAATCCGAGAACTTGGGAGGCTTTTTCAACCAAGTCAGGCCTGCGGCAATCAAACAGATCGGATCCATACTTGTCTAATTCTGCTAACTTGGATGTTATGTGAGACATGTCCTCTACAGGAACAAATGCTGGACCTTCATTAGCGGCCATGGTGGGACCGACCCTATAAGGAACCGTAACTGGAAAATAGTCAATCACTATTGGACGTTACTATGAATCCACTTCCAATATTCTTCAACGGTCATCGTCATCTTCCTCCGTATCGTATTTACTAAAAGTGCTTTTGCCTATTCGGGGATCATGCCAAAGATTGTGAAATCCAACCTTTTTATTAAAGTCCCATAGCCATATTATAGTGGCTATCACAGTTAGTGTCAATACGGTTTCAACCATTTTCGATACCAAAAAAGTCATGTGCTCTTTTGAGTGCCTGTTCAAAACTTTCTGCTACCACAGTTACGAATGCTTGGTCGCTGACTATGTTCATGTCATAGGGCACATGGCCAGTAAATTTGAAATCGGCAGGTACAGTTACTTGCACTTCGAATTCTTGTAGGCTCTTAATGCGAGCCATTGTTTGATTGATAGTTTCTGCCATATAGTTACCTCGACATCCATCTAATTACCGCAATGCAAAGACTGATACCAAAGCCAAGGCCCAGGCCTACAGCCAAACCAACTATGAAATATTGTTGTGCAACACTCAAAGCCACCATCGTTACCAAATCCGCACACTTGCGATATAAGGTATTTATATCCACAAAAAAACGGCGCCATGTAAAACGCCGTTTTATACGCAGTTATTACTTAGGCCGTTTCGGCAACTGCTTCTGCCTGCGAGGAACGCACCTTGGCGCCCGAGACCTTAACGGTGTTACTACCGTTGTACTTAGTGTCAGCCGCATCGATAGCAGCCTGATATGCCGGAGTCTGATACAACTCCGTAGTCTTCAAGAAAGACACAATTGCCGGCTTGTCCATAGCCTTGGGCAACTCCATCAACTCAATGTCGGTGTGACCGGACTTGGCCAACACTTTAACACGAGTCATGTCGTTGGCAAAACGAACTTTGACTTCGCCCTTTTGGGTAGAAACACCAGCAACAGAAAACAGTTTAGTAGACATAGAAAACACTCCAAGTTAGTTGAAAATCATGTTAGCGTCATGTGCTAACATATTCAAATTATAGTTGATATTGGAATTAATGTCAACCATATTTTGAATTAGTTTTGCCAAAATTATTTGGCCAATTCCTTGCTTTGGGTTTGAATTTCGGAAACACCTTTATCCAAGATGCGGCTAATACCACCGAATCCCACACTGGCAACCACAACACCTAAAACAAATCCTGTGACAAATTTAAACACGATATTCTCCTGCGATTTGACGTGCCTGTTGCATTTGCTCCTGCATGACAGCAACATCGATTCGGCACTCATGGATTAGGTCAAGTGCTTGGAACATATAGTATGCTGACCAAGCCAGAAAAAACACCACAAAAAACAAAAAAACTGTAATTGGTATCATTGCCACTCCTTAAACTGCTTGATTCCAAATTGCACGATTACGCACAACCCACACACACATTTCTTGATAGTCTTTTTTGCTCATAGTGTTCCATTCTGCAACGACACCGTTGATGTCGTTAGCACGAACTCTGCGAGCATAGTTTGTAATCTTGTTTTTCCAGTATTGATTTTTAGTGTCAGACATATCTGCGTCGTTGGTTGCGATAAAATCTAAAACTTTACGAACAATGGATTTCACACTCATTTCAAACTCCTGTTTTGTTACCCTATGCCATAATTATAGCAAAATGGTGAATTTCAGTCAAGTACTACTTTAGTACTACCAAAAGTGTTGTTTTTATACAACAGATTGTTGCTTGCGTTCCTGCCTAGTTCGACGCCAACCTTCACGCATCTTTTCCCGTTTAGCCAATTCGGTAGGGTCTGGACTAATAGGCACAGGATCTGATTCTGGCTCAACTTGGTCCAGCGTGGGTACAAATGCGTCATAGGCATTTTTGTTCAATTCAAACCCAATAAACTTTCTACCAAACCTCAAAGCAGTTCTAGCAGTGGTCAGTCCGCCACCAAAGCAGTCAAGAACAGTATCACCACGATTGCTAGAATACAAAATAAACTTTTTGATAAAATCTTCACTGAGTTGATTTTTATTTTTGACTTGTCCAGGTTTATAGTCCCTGGGCATATCCTGTACAGTTAGTCTATCATGATAACTGTCTTTTTGGTCAGTATATTTCCAATTCGAATTGAATGTACGTTTATTCTTACCTTTTTCTGGTTTGGACCAAAATAGTACATGATAATGACTGCTCACAAACTTGTTTTTGGTACTAACACCAAAACTGTATTTGGCAATGATGTGGTTAATTTCTTGGAGATCTGTTGTATGCAATGCGTTTAATACGTGATGCAGATTGGTATAGCCAGACACAATGTACAAACTGCCACCTGGTCTCAAGACTCTAGCACATTCTTGAATCCAATCCTGGCTAAACTTAGCGTATTGGCTCAATGGAACATCAATGTATCCTGGAACTACATTACTTTCGTCTCTGTGATAATGTACGTCCAGGCCGTCACCGTCAATCCCATACGGTGGGTCTGTGAATATTAAATCCACACTATCGTCTTGGACATGTTGTTGCATGCCCGACACGCAGTCTTGATTGTAAACTTGATAATCGCTCATTGATTTAGTTTTACTTCCTTACGATCCAACTTACCAAAAAAATCCACCGGGTTGGTTACTTCCCCATGGAGCCAACAGATTAAATTATTATCTCCCACGCATTGCCTAATCTCACCAAGAGAAACTACAATCGAATCATGTCCGATGTTTTTCCCCTCATTTAATCTATGCTCAAAGTCTGCCACTTTTATGTCTTGCTTTTGTTTGAACAAAGGGTGTAATTTGGGCACTTGTTCTTTGGGCACAAACACTACCGCAGTGGGATAAGGTCGATAATGTTCAAAAAGACTGAGACTAAGCCCATCATATTTGTAAATGTATTCACGCCTGGCAGGGTCGGTTTGTTTATCAAACATCATGTCAGGGAAACTGGCTTCTGTCATTGTTTTACTTTTAGTTGTTCCCGACTTTTGCTCAATATGAAAATATCCATCTTCAAACGCACTTGCGTCATCACCTGTTCTTCCTATAGTTTTACGCACACTAGGAATATAATCTTTGAGAATGTCTATAGCAGTATATTCTCTATAACTATAATTATCTATTAGATTTATACCCGTAAAATCTACAACTTCTTTTAGTAATTTGAAAGCCTGTACTAAATTATTTTTTATATTAATCATATTTTATAATACTAGACCTTCTTGTGTCCAATCAGTAAAATCTTCTACGTTATCCATAGTCAAAGGTAGAAACTCGCTGGGAACTAAAGTCAACTTGATAAAGTGTTCATTAACTAATTCGTCAATGAAATTCAAAATTTCTTTCAATTCAATATTGCTGATCCATTCACTCAGACCTGCTTCACTACTAGCAATCCGATTTTTAAATTGGCGTTTAATTTTGGTTTCTGCTTCTTTAACATCAACATCTTCGCCAGTCCAAAACAAAATAAATTGCTCTTGCCAAACAGGACCGACTGCTTGTTGATAAGCGGCTAGTCGTGTTCTGGTTTTATCTAAAGCGGCAACACCAACTTTGAAATCAGTGGGGTGTTCTACCCCAGGACACTTGCGAATATAAAGTCCATATGGTCTCATTTTACTGGATAAGTGGCTTCAGGTTGCATCAACTTAAAGCCTTTCTTTTGATGTTTATTGTATGTTAAAACCAACCCACTGGTAACTACAACCGGGTGAGCACCTAAACTACCAAAATGGTCTTCAAACTGTTCCTTAATACGAATATGCACTTTTTCGCTTTGCCCATATACCTTTTTAAGTATGGCGCCAAATTCTAAATCAAAGTCTTGTGGCAACAATTTACCAGTTTGAACTTCGGTTTGTTGATATAGTCGTGCCATAGCCAACATCATAATACCTCTGACTTCTTCTTTGGGCCAAGTAGCACGATGAAACTTTAGACTACGGGCAAGGTAAATGCCTTTAATGCCCGAACTGGCCTGCACCAAATCGTAACTGCCGTACAAGTGCTCGATGTGACTGATATCTCCTGCTTTACTGCTAACACGTTTGACTTGGCAGTTGTTTGCATCAATAATATTCTGTACCGTGACGCTTTCGGGCTCACCGCACTCGACACTAACCATGTGTTCGTCATAACGGCTGACTGGACGCTTGTTCTTTTTGTTAATTGTAAGAAAACTGCGGCCTGCTTTTAAGATAAGAATCTTTTCTGCTTCTGCCAGGCTATGTTCGTCATCAATTTCTGCTTCGGTATACCAAACAGGAATATGAGTCCAACCCATACGGACGCAAACACGAGTAGTATGGTGACCATCCCATAACAGATATTTGCCTGTGTTAGGGTCTTTGATTGCACAAGGCACAATAATCATGTCTGCCTTAAAATCGTCCTCAATTTTTTGCACGTGGTTTGGTGCTACATCTCGTTGAAACCTGGGATCAATACCAACATCTTCCATTGGTGCCCATGCAAACTGAGGGACGCCCAATGACCTTGGATCCACACTAAGACGTGGAATAGGACTAGGACCCAGTATAGCATCAACGGCATCGGCGATGCTCATATTGTCAATAATGCCGTTTTGAAAATTGGTTGCCATCGTACGCAAATCAATTGCAGCATCTTCCATTTCAAACGGATTGGAATATTGTGACAAAAAGTTTTTGACACGCAGCTCTTTTTGTTTTGTTTTACTTAAGGTTGCCATGATGATTATTTGATTAAGTTGATGATTTGTTGATCCTGTGGTGAAACCTGACCAGTAGGAATCACAGTCTGTTGTGGTGTAACAATAATTACACGGGGAGGTTGACGGAAATTATACTGTTGCATTTTCTGTTGATAATAACTGGGAGGAAATGGATTGGGTACCACATTCCTCAGTCTGGGTTCTTGATACTGTTGGCTTTGATATACCACTTGGGCATGAGCAGAACCAACAACCAGTGCAGTGAGTAGAATTAGTGTTTTCATACTGTGATTATATGCTCAAAAACTATTTACGTCAAGTACTACTTTGGTGTTAATACTTTAGTACTAGTTCTTTTAACAGTTTGACCACCCTGCCGCTTTGCACTATTTCGTAGTGATTGTCGTCGATTTCCACATAGTTGATGTCTGTGCGAGCAGTCATTGACTTTCTGGTCACTACGCCATCATTAGGTGCCTCCATCCAGGGCACATCACCTATTGTGGTAACAATCTGTGTCCAAGGACATTTGACTTCGATGTACTTGGTAGTTTTGACAAATTCGCTATGAGGCATAATGTCGTTGAACAGTAGATAGTCTTTGTTCATTACTTTACCTAAGATAGCTAACTCACTGCCTGCAAATGGTGTAGCAAGGCTGACCACTTGCTTGATGCGTTTTGGAAACTGTTCCAGTAGGTGTAAGGCATACAGTCCGCCCATGCTGTGGCAGATAATAAAAAGAGGTCCTGTTGTAGAACCTATCCGTTTTGTCATGTCTTCTAAATTTTCTTGTGCGGTCTTAGTTCGGGGATAATCAATATATAAGTAGTCTTCTGCTTTGATAACTTCCTGAATGAAAGCGAAACTGTTATGGCTGGCAGTAGCGCCATGTATATAAACTATTTTCATCGTTACCTTAGTTCTGGAACTACTTCCACACCCTGTTGCATTTGGTCAGGATTCTGTCTTAACCAGTTCATGGCATGACGGTTAGCATCGCTTTGTGCATTACCTATACCGCTGATTCTGTGTATGACTCTGCCATTAGCATCTTTAATTAACCAAGTACCTGTAAAATCGCCACCACGTGGTGCAGGCTGTGAACGTGCTCTGCGTAGGCCTATACTGCCAGTGTCCATGTCAAATTCTGCGGCTGCTTCCTCGCGATATCTTCGGCCCATTTCTAAAGCCATGTCATCGTTGGCGGCCCAGTAAGTACGCATCACTATGCCTGAACCTCTGTTGAATAATTCATATTTAATGCTGCCTGCTTCGCCTGCTGGCCTTGGATCTGTCACCGAAGGTATATCCTGGAAACGATCTTTGGTGCCACTAGAGGCTTTGCGTACCACTTTGGCTGTAACTCCGGGTTCACCGCGCCATTCTGGATAACCATCTGTTCTTGTGGCTTTGTCAATGGCTTCTTCCTCGGTTTGAGCAATTACATTTATAAGGGCACTGGATCCTTGTTTTCTAACTTCCCATACATAGTCTACACCGGGCTCTAACTTGCCGGCTTTTGCTTTGCGAGTTAGTTGTGCCTGTTTGATAAAACTCTTTAGTGCGCTGAAAGGCAGTTCACCTTTGACAAACTGTGCAAAATAACTCAGTGGATCTTTTTCACTCTTAATTTCAAACAGTTTGTATAATTTTTTCAAGTAGTCCTGTCTGTACTTGTCTGGTTTACAGGCAGCATCTAAGGCCACAACAAAACGTAATACTGTGTTTTTCAGTTTATCAAGGTCCTGGCCTAACCAGTCGCCACCAGGACTACGAAACTCTACATAGTTGTCGTGTATGTTAATGCTGGTGTACTTTGCAGTGGTAGGACCGTGAATGGTTTGACTGGCCATGGTGTTAAGATTGTCGCGCATGTGGTCAAACAGTTGTTTTATTTTGTCAGGATCATTTATGCCACGTTCTTTAATCTTACTGATAGCACTGCGAGCATAGGTGTTGCTACGTCTATCAAATTGATCCAACACATACTCGTCACCGACCAACAGTGCCAGTTTGATATAGTCTAACTTTTCTAAACTAAAGTCAGGAATACTGACGTTCATGTGCAGGCCTGTGCTTTCATTGGTATAGCAACCGTAACTCTTGGCCCACTTGTAGACTTTGGCTAAATCGTTAAGCATTTCATCCACTGTCATGGGAGGACTTACAAATTCTAATCCTGCGTCGTTAGTGTCGTCTGCGTCTAAACTGCTGTCGGGTTCTACAATATAACTTGTGTCATCTCTGCGAGCACCGTGATAACTTCTACTGGCTTTGACGGGTTTATCAATGGCAAGTTCAAAATCGCTGGCCACTGTGTCAACGTCGGTGTCACCACCTCCACTTGTCCAATAAGGCCAGTTTATTTCGAAATTGTTTTCGACATCGCTCATGTAGCGATAGTAAAGGTCTAACCATTCTGATTCATCAGTGTCACCGATTTGATCTTCACGATACAGATCGTATGCTTCTTGCCAGTCTTTGGTCTTTTTGTCTATAGCGTTTTGTACATAGTCGTCAATGACTTTGTTATAAAATTCCTTGTCTCTTTGAAACTTTTCTCTGTCATCTTCTTCGTAATAGCCAGCGTCCATGATGTCGTCGTCGCTGACATTGTTGATGATCCAGTCCTTGACCATTTCATATTCTTCTTCCTGCCAATTTTCGCCAATCTGTTCATCCTCCCACTCCCAGAATTCTTCTTGCATACGTTCAATGAGTCGGCTGACTTCGCGACTGCTGTTGTAGTCACCGTCATAGAAGAAATCTCTGATGTCGGACCAACTGCGTGAGCGCTGATCTTGGTCGTAGTCGGGCTCGTATTCACTGTCTTCGTCCTGTGCATTTGGCACAATCATTTCAAATTCCATACCAGCACGAGCATTGATTTCGCCAGCAAGTTTTTCTAAGTTGCTGGGACTCATGTTAATTTCAAACAGGTCCTCGTCTTCCTGTATCTTGCTTTCTGTGATTCTGTCTTTGTAAGCAGACTTAGGTACACGCCCAAATTTGTTCTTTGTTGTTAGTAGGGGAGGCACACCTGCAGGGTCCGTCGTCCACCCCATCTTCTTGGCCTGTCGCTGTACTTCGCCAGGTTTGATGTCTTGGCTAATGGCCATTTGAAATCTTGGATCACGTGCTTCTGCGTCGTTGACAGGCACATAACCACCAAATTCTTTTAATACTTTTTTTACTTCTTTAAAGCGCATGGTATCGTATTTATAAAAAAAAGGACTTCCACTAAGAAGTCCTTAAAGCATTGAAATTAATGCTGTTTATTATAACTGTCGTCTGCTGTGTTAGAGCAGGGTCAGCATTTAATCACACCAACTCTGCTTTTTCTCGCCGTAGTACTCTCGTGCGTGTCCGTTTGCAATAAGTTCTTTACGTAGGCTTTTACCGTCAACAATTACGTCTCCCAGTACTCTACCTCCAAACTTGTCCCAATCGGAAATAGCAATTTTAATTGATTTACCTTTTTTAATCATGGCCTTTGTAAAAGCAGTGGCAGCATCACCTGCCTTCTTTTCTTTATCACACTGACCACGCCATCCTTTTTCAGGAGTATCTACTCCATAGACCCTAATGCTTAGTTCCTTTTTAATGGGATCTGGCACCCAAGGTGCTTCAAACTTAACAGTGTCGCCGTCCACGACTTTAGTTACTTTCCAGTCATATTCAACCATTTTGACTTCTTTGGCTGACGCTGTAAACGCTAAAAATGATGTTAATAAAATTAGAAAAACTCGCATACTTACTCCTTGATTTTGTATTTAGCAAAAATTGCCCACTAAGTATTATGATGGAATGTAAATTTTTAGAGCACGGCCTTGCCATTGGTTACAATCAAATAGTCAAACCTTGTTGTGCTTGGACGGCAGATGAAAACTATAATAAAAGTTTTCATACTTCTAAGATTAATATTCAAAAGTTCCATAAATTAAAAGAAATATCAGATGCAAGGAATCAGTTAGCAAACAACGAATGGCCAGATTCTTGTGCAGCATGTCGAGACATCGAACAGCAGGGAAGACAAGACAGCATGAGATATAACGCTGAGCAAGCATATGCCGAATTTAGTGACGGAGATATTACACTTGAACTTAGACCAGGTAACACTTGTAACTTTGCTTGCCAAACCTGCTGGCCTGCGGCCAGCAGCAGGGTCAAACAATACTATATCAAACTTAATTTAATCAAAGATACAGATATCAATGAAAATATTACTAATTTTGAATATCTTCTTGAACTTAACGACAGAATAAAAACCATAATCTTATTAGGCGGCGAACCTTTCTATGATAAAAACTGTTTAAGGTTTTTAAAATTTGCAGAAACTAATTTAACTGCCAATATTATAATGTTTACTAATGGTAGTTGTATAGACTATGACTTTATTAAAAACTATAAAGGAACTATAACATTAGTTTTTAGTTTGGACGCAGTTGGTGAATCAGCCGAGTATGTAAGGAATGGGACAGTATGGCAGGAAGTGCTCAACAACTACCTACAATGTAAGAAATATAACAATGTAGAACAACGAGTCAATATAACAACAAGTTCATACAATTATCATTTATTAGAAAAACTAATAGACTTTCTAATAGAAGATTGGCCTAGTGTAGTAAGTTTTGGAGTTGCTCAACAAAAAGAAATGGGTGAAAAGTCTATACCGTTAGAGCACCGAGAACAAATTGTTATTAGTTTAAATCGTATAGTGAAAAAATTGTCTAATAGTTCTATAGAAGAAGGGCAAAGGCACAATGCTATAAATGCAATTGCCAGCATATCAAACAATCTTAGAAATCAACCGTTTGACAAAGAATTATTCAATTCATGGAAATCACTTACCCAGTCATTGGATCAATTAAAAAATCAAAAACCAGACGAGTTTCTTTCAATGATGCTGTCTGTAGAAGTTAATTAAATTACTCATCATTGATGCTGTATTTTTTTGATGACTGATAAGGTTTACAAACTGAGGATTTATGTCTGAGATAAGACGTTTGCTAATATAACTATCAAATATTTGTTTGATTTGAACTTCGTAAGGCATTTGTAAAATTATTTTAAATATTTCTAAATCTCTTAATGGAGTCCACGTGAGAGTATTTTCAATATGCCAATGTTGCCAGTCGTTAATTATAATATTGCACAACTTCCAAATTAATTCTTTTTTATTTAAATTTTTATTCACTTCAAAATCACTAGCAAGATTTTCCACAACCTTTTTATGTTTTGGTAAACTAAAATAAGAATAATGAAGACTTGTAACGTCTTGATTCATTTTTAATAAATCTGTTCCGTTATTTTGTAAAAATATGTTTGCAGTTACAGGACTTCGCAACATAAATTCATCACCTGGAGCACCGCTGGTAAGAATACAAGGATTTATCCAATGATGTATTTGCTTATATCCCCAATTATCTACAATATCTCCTGAATTCATTAACCAAAAGTCAGTATAATCAACATGAGCATACTTTATCAATTTATAGTCTTGTGTATGTTTTTGTAAGAAACTATAAACCAATAAACTGTCAACTCCTCCACTAAGGAAAGTATGTATAGGTTTTCTAAATGCCATCGGCAAAGATGATCGTAAATCTATCAAGGACTTTGTTTTGCGATCTAATATAGATGCAATTGATTCTATCCCATATTCCAATGAAATTGTAGACACATCAATGGTCCCGATAGCATCAAATTTGTTTTCAATTATTTCAAAATTGTCAGTGATGGTTATAAGACTATCAGTCCAGGCTGTTCGATCTTGCTTGACAAGATTTGTAACTTTGTTTCCGTTATTTAGATAGATCGGAAACGATCTATACCTGTCCGATTTAATACTAATTGTATTATCAGTTTTGTGATAAACAATAGCGCAATAGTTACCAGTCCGAGACGGTTCTGTTTCTGTTATTAATTCGTCAAGTAAATCACGCAGATGATGGTAATCCGCATAACCTTTATAAATTACTACATGTTTTTCGGTTTCATAGGTTTCCCAGCCAAAGTCAACTGAAATAAAGAAATTATCAAATTGAAAATCACAGACAAAGTTTTCCTGCTTTGTCTTGTCGATCGAGAAGAACATACAAATAATTATTTTATTTGATTAACACTTGTAGAAATCTTGATGACGAAACCAACGTTTCTGTCCGTAGGCAATTTTTAAACACAGCCCGTATTCAGCAAACCGATCGCGCCAACTGAAAAAACTTGGACCATGGGCACCGCTTAGTCTGGGCATGCCCTTGTTGTATTGAGATTCATATTCAAATCTGTAAACATCCCATTGCCATTGATGTACCATTTCATGTGCCAGAGTGTTTACAAACCACTGAGCACAGAACCATTTATCACTTAATCTAATTTTACAGTGACTACGAGTTGGTTGCAGTTCTTCTTCCCATTCACACATGCCCCAACATTTACGAATAGTGCCTAACCTAATAATAGGGCGCCTTAACTGACCATTAAAAACATAGTAGTTTATTTTGTCGTAATACCACTCCACTTCCCGTTGTGAGGGACGAAAGGATCTGCGGCGTTGATAAGTAATCGAAGGCAATGGACTACTCATCACTGCTTTCAGTGGGTTTGGTCTAGCCATTAAAAAATGCTCCTAGAGTATTTATTGACCCCAGGAGCATTCGTCATACTACCACTTTAAGTGTTGGATTTTGTCTCTTCCGCCAAAGGTTTGAGTGGAGTACCGGGCACAATGGGTTCAACTTTTGCACCGTTCATTGGCTCCGGAGTGGCCTGTACCTGACTTTGCTCAGGAACCACTATCTTTTCACCGGGACTCAACGTTTGACTAGCAGGTACACTTGGCGTAACCGGTAGTGGAGCACTCTGTTTGAGTTGATCTTCCCTGCGTTGTTGTTCTGCCAGTTCACGTTCACGGCGTTCCTGGGTTTGACGTTGCAGTTCTTCAAACGCACGTTGCTGACGAATCTCTGCTTCACGTTTGGCCTGGCGTGCTTCACGCTCTTTACGCAAAGGATTGTTTTCGTCCAATGGTAACGCAACCAACATGTAGACTTTGTATCTGCGCCCATCATATTCTGCATGAGTGTCTACACGTTTCGTACCAATTAACTGTCCGTTAGCAGTTTTCTTTACTACCATTTCGGTAGTTTCGTTTAGACTTTCATCACGCTCAAGAGCATAACTCTTAGTAAGACTTTCAATCTCACTGTTGGCAATTTCTACTAGCCTGCGCTCTGCATACAGCCTTGCTTTGTCGTAGGCCAATTGTTCGTTCATACTGGTAGCAACACCGACCGCAAAAATAGAGTCTGGGGATTCGGGCAAGCGCAAGACCCAACTGGGAGCACCAGTGGTATTTGCTTTTGCTTCTGCATCACGTTGTGCCAATTGTTGTGCTAACTTGGTGTTTTGCTCAATCAAGGCCTGATGCTTGAGATAAAACTCATTGGTTTCAGATGGCGGATTAGCCGGATTAGTTTGTGCTGATACAGTTACACTGACTGCTGTCAATGCGGCTAAGGTTACAAGTTTCAGTTTCATTTACTCTCTCCAAGAGCAGTTAATCGATAAGCAATTATAACAAATCCGTTAAAATTTGTCAATAACTCGCCACGCATTTGGTTGTACTTCACAGATAATTCCTTGGTACTGTACCAAATCTCTTTCTGCCGTTCCGGATTCCAAAAACCAACGACAACGGTTTCCACGATAAGCAAAGTCCTGTTTGATTACGGGATGTTCACGTACCCAACTTTCCCTTACCAAATCTCCAATTCGAACCTGTCGTACAGTCTGCCCGGGTTCTTCAACACAGCGCTCACGTTGATAAGTGCTGATTGAACCATTGGCACTCTGTTCAGTATTACGCTCATACCGACATTCAGTTCTGCCTTCCAGCGTCTGTGCCTCCACGGTAGAGTAAAGGCAGGCAACTACAACCAGTCCTAGTAACAGTTTGTTCTTAGCTGCCATATTTTACTCCGTGCTACTGCATTCAAACGCCTGTCATAGTCATTGAGGTGTTCGGGATGTCTGGGCTGGTTGCCCACTTTACTTTCAATGAAAGCGATGATAACATCCTTCTTCCTGCAATCTAAACCAATGTTGGCGATTTGTTGAAAGTCCACTGCCTGCACTGCTTGATTAACCATGGGCCCTCGGTCTTGATAAACAACGACGTTGGGATTGGTAGGAGGTTGCGGCGGTGCATATCCTAATTGCGGGCCACAGCCATTGATCAAGGTGCAGACAATGCCTGCAACAAAACTGCTCATCGCGATTTATATCCCGTCATGACGTCCTGTAAGGCTGTGGTTGCTACCACAGGTTCGCATTTAGTGTTTTTTACTACATAACGCACAGCCGCTTTCATGTCCATCTGAAAATGAAAAATTGCCTCGTTTGCGTATTTAAGAATTTTGTCCATGTTAGTCCTCGTCTTTCCAAATTGATTTAGGGTCATGCGGTTTTAGATTACGTTCTTCAACGCCGTCTTCGTACCATTCTACAAACTCATCTTCATCCTCCAGTTCTTCTGAATTACGAATATCTTCTGCAATGCCAAAACAGTCGTTTAATTCTTCTGGCAGAATGTCCTCAAGTTCGTCTGCTGAACGCCCGTCAAAGTCATAATGATCTGTGCCAGCCCAACTTGTATAAACGCCAGCAAATCCCACACCAGGTTCGTAGTACATTAGGTCGACATCAAAACCCTGTTCTGTGAGTTCTTCCGCAATTGCGTCTGGAGGTCCCCAGGCAGTGTCAAAGTTTAGATGTACAGTGCTCATGCCCTCTTCGGGGTCGCCGTCATCTATGGTAAATTCGCCAGGATCGGTGTCCCACTTGGTCCCCCAGTTTTCTATGTTCCATCCGTACCAATTTTCTTCTTGGTCAGCAGGACGCGGTTTGATGATGTTAAAAAATGCATCTTCGTCCGCTTTACCAATTCGGTCAAATAAGTCATGAACCTGTTTGCTGGGTCCACGCACTGTCATAGTATTCATACACCAATTAGGCATGTCGTACTCGCTCAATTACTTCACGGGCTTGAGGAAATTCTGTCATTGATTCTGTTTCTTCATCAAGTACAGCCAAGGCCAAGGTTTCTAATAAAGCCAAACCGTACTGAACATCTTCGTGTCCCACAGTTTCTGCAAACTCTCGCATGTCTTCTTTGGTTTCCAAATTCATAATAATCTGCAAATCGGTTATTTGATACTGGTCAAATCCATAACGCCCGTAATCAACTCTTTGTTTCTTGCTCATGTTATTCGCCTCGCAATCTTTTTTCAATTAGTTCTCGCTGACGTTTAATTTCTTCTGCCTGCTCGTCAATCTGTTTTTTCTGATGCTCAATATCTTCTTTCTGTTGTTGAGCATTTTCTCGATTTACGTCTTCCTGTTTCATTTTAACTAAACTCCTTAGTTGATGCCACAGGCACGGAAAAAACGATCTTGATCAAAACGCTGATTGGCTTCCTTGCAGGCACTAGCAACGGCAACTGCCGCTTGCAGACGTGCATTGGTGTCCATCATACTACTGATGTACTTGGCGAGTAGTTCAAAGTGTTTCTTAGACATACTGTGGCTCCTTTTGTTTCAATGTAAGTCAATTATAAGCGAAAATGGTATTTTCGAGCAAGTACTACTTAAGTACTAGCACATGCCCATGCAACTATTTTATGACCTTCGGTCTCTGCCTTAGCCTCTGCCATAGCCTGGGCACTTTCTAAACTCATTGCAAACACTTTGATTTCATACCAAGCGCCAGTCTCAAACTTCACACCGAGTTTATGCCACACAGCCCGCTTACCAATGTTATCATATGCGTACATTTCAAACTCCTTTTGTTTCAATGTAAGTCAATTATAAGCGAAAATGGTATTTTCGAGCAAGTACTACTTTAGTACTAACACATACCCAGGCAAATTACCCAAGCTCCAGGATACATGGACTGTAGTGCTCGGGCACATTCACTGTCACTGTAACCAGACATTGTGGTTTCAATTTCGCCGCCGCCTTGCAGTTTTACTCGATATCTCCAGGTGTACATTTCAAACTCCTTTTGTTTCAATGTAAGTGTATTATAAGCGAAAATGGTATTTTAGAGCAAGTACTACTTTAGTATTACCAAAACCCGGGCCAAGCGCAGTAACGAATAACACGTCTGTATAACCTATGAATGGTTACGGTAAATTCATTGGGGGGTTTGCCCGATTTGTGTTTTCGTTCAATGTTATTGAGCAGCCTTATCATTTCATTGACTTCGTCTCGTGTGATGCTGACACTGGGACTG
>Ga0075477_10000474_pt1 | contig 17499 bp, 13 predicted proteins | sample DEB08_DNA_FD_76338 | JGI IMG/M metagenome (GOLD analysis project Ga0075477, IMG submission 76338) | Aqueous microbial communities from the Delaware River and Bay under freshwater to marine salinity gradient to study organic matter... | ecosystem: Environmental > Aquatic > Marine > Coastal ...
TGGCTGCCCCACCCCGGAGGGAAAAGCCTACGACGAAAAGCTGTTTCCCGGCAAATCGGTTGAGTCGACAGATTGGTGTGTGGCGGCGTTTGAAACCGCTCTAGGGTGTTCTGCGGCGCGGAGACTAGGCTGCCACTGCATGAAACGATCGGAATCACCTGCCACCGTGCCTGCCGACAATGCCGACGTGAGACCACCCGCGTTTGGTTCGGGTGCGATCCGAATAGTCGGCTTCGATCCCGGGCTGAATGTCACCGGCTACGGTGTGATCGAAGTGCACAATGGCCGCACGCAACTGGTCGAGGCCGGCACGGTCCGCTCCAAGGGGGAGGCAATTGAAGATCGGCTGCTGACCATTCACCGTGGTGTTCGGGAAATCCTCACCACGTTTCGGCCGGCCTCGATGGCCCTAGAACAACTTTTTGTTCACTCGCGATTCCCGAAGACAGCCATTTTGATGGGGCATGCCCGTGGCATCATCTGCTTGGCCGCGGCGGAAGCGGGGCTTGCGGTGCATCACTACCTGCCAAACCGAGTCAAAAGCATGCTCACCGGCAGCGGGCATGCCGGGAAGGAACAGATGCAGATGGCTGTTCAGCGAGAACTTCAGCTGCGAAGTCGCCCTGAACCGGCTGACGCGGCAGATGCCCTGGCGATTGCGTTGGCGGACTATCATCTCCGGCTCCGGCCACAACCCGGGCGACGGGTGCGGTTTCGCGAGAACACCTGAAGGCAAACACCCAGCCATGCGCCGCTTAACCTCGTCCGCGTTGACGCGAACCACTGCCACCACGCTCATACAGACACCCCCCCTTCCCTTTTCCTTTTTGGATGTAGGTCCCACGAATGATTCGCAAGATCACAGGAACGCTTGAACGGATTGAGCCGACAGCCATTGAACTGGCTGTCGGTGATCTTGTGCATGAGGTGCTCGTGCCCGACATGGTGCGACGGCAGTTGCAGGAGAAGATTGGCAAGCGGGTGTCGCTGTTCACCCTTGAATACCTTGAGGGAAACCCGACCCGTGGCAACCTCGTGCCCCGACTGGTGGGCTTTCTGTCAGAAGTCGAGCGTGAGTTTTTTGAACTATTTTGTGAGGTCGACGGGGTTGGTGTTCGCAAGGCGTTGCGTGCGATGATTCAGCCGGTTGGTGACGTTGCGAGGGCCATTGAAGAACAGGACGCCACGGGGCTCTCCAAGTTGCCCGGTGTCGGTGGGGCAACGGCTGAGCGGATCATCGCCAAACTCCGTCGGAGAATGCCAAAATTCGCCCTGCTGGTCGCCCGCGATGCCCCTGCTGGGGCTGCCGTTGGCAGCGATGTTCTGACCGAAACCTTCGAGGTGTTGCGGAGTCTTGGCCACTCTGATGCCGATGCCCGTCGGCTGGTTGATGGCCTGCGGGAGAGTCGTCGCAAAGTCTCGGACGTGCAGGTGGCGCTTGAGTTGATCTACCGGCAGACGCATGGCAAGGGCTGAGCCACCGCTGGGCCGGCAACCTGCTACAGTGACGAGAAATGCGGAGAAGGCAGCCGTGAGTGAATTTCGTGAGCCAACGATCGAGCCGCTAGACGACCAGCAACCGGAAGACCGGGCGTTGCGGCCGCAGCGGCTCGGCGAAATGATCGGTCAGCAGGACGTCCATGAACGCCTGTCGATTGCTATCGATGCTGCCCGCAAGCGAAGTGAGCCGCTCGGGCATATTTTGCTCGATGGTCCGCCGGGTCTCGGCAAGACGACCTTTGCCACGTGCATTCCCCACGAACTCGGCACAAGCCTGCAGATTGCCAGTGGGGCGGCGCTAGCTGCCCCCAAAGACCTCCTGCCCTACCTCAGTAATGCGTCGGCTGGATCCGTGTTGTTCGTCGATGAAATTCATCGGCTCCCCATTGCCGTCGAAGAGTTTCTCTACCCGGCCATGGAGGACTTTCGCATTGATATCACGCTTGGCGATGGCATGAGTGCTCGCACCATCAACATGCCTCTGCAGCCATTTACGTTGGTCGGAGCGACCACCCGGGCTGGGCTGATCTCGGCGCCGCTGCGAGACCGTTTTGTCATTCGAGAACACCTTGATTACTACACCGTTCCTGAACTCTCCCACATTGTGGTGCGGTCTGCCGGCAAACTGGAGATGCCGATGGATGACGAAACGGCGGCGGAGATCGCCAGACGCAGCCGGGGGACACCGCGGCTGGCGAATAACCGACTTCGCTGGGTGAGAGACTATTCAACGAGCCGGGCTGGCGGCACGGTTGATCTTGAAGTGGCTCGGACTGCTCTGGAGATGCAAGGAATCGATGAACTTGGGCTGGACGGTTTCGATCGTCGTTATCTCGAAACACTCCAGCGGGTCTTTGCCGGTGGGCCGGCCGGAATTGAGGCTATTGCCCACACGATGAGTGCTGCTGTCGACACCCTGGAGGATGACGTTGAGCCCTTCCTGTTGCGGTACGAACTGATCATCCGCACCCCCCGCGGCCGACGGCTGACCGATCGGGGCCTAGAGCACCTCGGCACTGCCCCCCCCGCTGGGCCGCAGCGGAAACTGTTCTGAGCGGCTGTGGCCGCTCCTGGGGGAGACGGCCCTTGACGACGGGCTCTTGTCGGCATAATTTCTGTGTTTTCGCAGTCCCCGTATGCAGGTTCGTGAGCCATGGCCGTCCCCAAACGTCGACAGTCCAACCGGAAAACCGGGTCCCGCCGGGCCCATGATTTTCTGACGCCCCGGCAGTTGACCTTCTGTTCAACCTGCGGCAAGGCTGTGCCAACCCACCGTGTCTGTGGCAATTGTGGCCACTACATGGGTCGCCCAGTGGTCAAGACCGAGGAATAGTCTTTTGGCGGACGAATCGTTCGCGCTGCTCTTTCCAGGACAGGGCGCACAAACTGTGGGCATGGCCGGAGCGTGGTGCCTGGAGAGCCCCCCTGCTCTCGCAATTTTTGAGCGAGCATCTGCTGTGCTGGGGTATGACCTGCTCGAGGTCTGTCAGAACGGACCGGCTGAACGACTCAATACGACTGCAGTTAGCCAGCCAGCCATTCTGGTCACCAGTCTGGCCATGCTTGAACTCCTGCGGACTCGGGAAGACAGCCCGTTTGTCGCTGGTGCGACGGAAGCGTTAACCGCCGGCCTGTCCCTTGGCGAGTACACCGCGCTGGTTCATGCCGGTGGGCTCGATCTGGAGTCAGCGGTCAAAGTGGTCGATGTTCGAGGACGGGCCATGCAGGCCTGTGCCGAGGCTTCACCAGGTGGCATGGTGGCAATCCTGGGGCTTGATCGCGAGCAGGTTCTCGGCGTGTGTGATGAAGCCCGCGGTGAAGACGTGCTGGCGGTGGCCAATGTGCTCTGTCCCGGCAACATCGTGGTGTCAGGCAGCCGTGCAGCCTGTGAGCGGGTGCCAGCAGTGGCGACCGCCGCAGGAGCGATGAAATGTGTCGCACTTGAAGTTGCCGGAGCCTTCCACACACCATTGATGGAGCCGGCCCGCGAAAAACTGGCTGCCGTCCTCGACGAGGTTGACCTGCGGGTGCCGCGGATTCCGGTGATTAGTAACGTCGATGCACAGCCGCATACCGATCCCAGTGAAATCAGGGCACTTCTGGCCCGGCAGGTCTGCGGTGTTGTCGAGTGGCAGGCCTCGATGGAGCATCTGCTCTCGACGGGGGTTGGGAGGCTATGGGAAGTTGGGCCGGGACGCGTCCTCCGGGGTTTGCTGAAGCGAATTGACAGAAAACGTCCCTGTCTGGGCGTAATCGACGGTTAAAGGGCCATGGTTCTTTGCCGATTCCGATGCCAGTGCAGTCCCTAGTGGGTCGCTATCAGTGATGCATCGGTGATGCTCAATGAATACCGGCATCACGGACGACAATAGGTTTAAGTGAATCGCAAACGCAGTAGAAAGAAAGGGCACCATGGCAGAGAAAGCTGGCAAATCCGACACGAACGAACTGAAACGCAATCAGGCTGATCTTTCTGGCCAGGTGGCCCTGGTCACAGGCGCCAGTCAAGGGATCGGCCGGGCGATCGCCGAGACGCTTGCTGCCAATGGTGCGACGGTCTGCCTCGTGGCCCGCAGTGCCGACAAGTTAGCTGCCGTGGCAGAGACCATTACGGCTGCCGGTGGCAAGGCTGAGCCGCTTACCTGTGATGTCTCGCAGGCCGAGGCGATTGAGCAGGCAGTCGCCGGGGTGGTTGAGCGGCATGGCCGACTCGACATTCTGGTGAACAATGCAGGCGTTACCCGCGACACCCTGCTGCCGCGGATGAGTGACGAGGAGTGGGATCTGGTGCTCACGACCAACCTGCGAGCCCCCTTCCTGTTTATGCGGGCTGCCAGCCGGCCCATGATGCAGCAGCGTTACGGCCGAATCATCAACGTGTCGAGCGTTTCTGGGATGATTGGCAATGCCGGGCAGGCCAATTATTCAGCCTCCAAGGCAGGGCTGATCGGCCTCACGCGGACCGTGGCCAAGGAGTTGGCGGGCCGGAAGGTGACGGTCAATGCCGTTTCGCCTGGCTTTATCGCCAGCGAGATGACCGATGCCCTTGGGCCGGCCATCCTGGACGAGGTGAAGAAGCGGGTGCCCGCAAAAAGGCTCGGCCAACCGGGTGAAATCGCCGAAGCAGTGCTGTTTTTAGCCTCACCAGCAGCGGGGTACATTACGGCTCAGACGCTCGTTGTCGACGGGGGCTTGATCGGCTAGGACCCCCTCGCCTTTGGGCTTTTTTGACGCGAACTGGACAGGGTGTGGCGGAAGTCGGTATATCATCCGCAGTCGAGGCGGCGTCGCATGTCGCAACATCAGTCGGAACGAGATGGTGGAGCCGTCGCCACAAGGCCTGCTCGCTGTCTCGGATCAAGCAAGCAACAAACCAGATATTTTTCTTCAGCGGAGGATCAAACGTGGCATCAGTTCAGGATCGAGTGATCGACATCGTCGCTTCCCAGTTGGGAGTCGGCAAGGAACAGATCACCCCCGAGACCTCGTTCATCAATGATCTCGGTGCCGACTCTCTCGATACCGTGGAACTCGTCATGGAACTCGAGGAAGAATTCGAGATCAACATTCCTGATGATGCGGCTGAAAAGATTCAGACCGTCGGCCAGGCAGTTGAGTTCATCGAAAAGAATCAGGGCTGATTGGCTGTCGTTGGCAGACGAAACAGCAAAGTGCCCAGGTGAGTCAGGCTCGAGTTGGTCAGGGATGATATGAAACGACGGGTGGTGATTACGGGGCTTGGTGTTGTGACTTCTCTCGGTCGTCCAGTCGACCGACTCTGGGAGCGGTTGCTTGCCGGTGACAGTGGTGTCGGTCCGATCAATCTGTTTGATGTGTCGGGCTACCGAGTGCAGTTTGCCGGCGAGGTGCCATGGGATGGTGCCGCCGAAGGCGTTGCCAGCCCGAAAGAACTTCGGCGGCTCGATCGGTTCACCCAGTTTGCCATTGCCGCTGCCGGTGATGCCGTGAAGGACTCTGGGCTCGAGTTCGACAAGGAAGACCCCTATCGCTGTGGCGTGGTGGTGGGCTCTGGTATTGGCGGACTTGCCGAGTTTGAAGCTCAGCATGAGCGACTGCTTACCAAGGGAATCGAGAAGGTTTCCCCATTCACCATTCCCAAGCTCATTGTGAACGCCGCCAGCGGGCATGTGTCATCACGGCATGGCATCAAAGGGCCAAATTTTGCGGTGGCCACGGCCTGTGCGAGTGCGGCCAACTCGATTGGTGAGGCGTTGCGAGCCATCCGCTACGGTGACGCCGATGTCATGGTGGCCGGGGGCAGCGAGGCGGCCCTCACCCCGATGGGACTGGCTGGTTTCCAAAACATGCGGGCCCTCTCCTTTCGGAGCGATGCACCACAGCAGGCGAGCCGGCCCTTTGACGCCGATCGTGACGGGTTTGTGCTGGCGGAGGGCGCCGGCATTGTGGTGCTTGAAGAACTCGAACACGCTCGGCAGCGAGGCGCCAAAATCTATGGCGAACTGAGAGGCTACGGTTCGAGTGGCGACGCAGGGCATATCACCCAGCCGGATGAAGAGGGCCGCGGGGCAGCCCGCGCGATGGCGATGGCGCTGGAGGATGCCGAAATGGCTCCTGACAGGGTTGGCTACATCAACGCCCATGGCACCAGTACCCCCCTTGGAGACAAGGCCGAGACCAAGGCAATCAAAAAGGTGTTTGGTGAGCATGCCCGGCAGTTGGCAGTCTCAAGCATCAAGAGTCATCTGGGGCATTCGCTCGGGGCAAGTGGTGGTATTGAACTGGTTGCCTGTGCGATGACGCTGGAGCGGAATGTGATTCCGCCGACGATCAACCTTGAGACTCCTGATCCAGACTGCGACCTCGACTACATCCCGAATCAGCCGCGAGAGGCGGTGGTGGATGCCGTGATGAGCAACAGTTTCGGGTTTGGGGGGCATAACGCGAGTCTGGTGCTCAGTCGCATGGACTGAAGAATCCGGCCGCTCGCGGGCGGTGCGGTGCGTGCGTCACCCTGGGGGCAGTAAACCGTGGTGAATATTTTTTTTGGTCCTCCGTTTGGATCTGGTCTTGGACCCAAAGCCTGAGTGGGGTCTGGAATGCTGGAGCCGACACGATGCGTCAGCCGGCACCTGCCCGCAGCAGTTGCCCTGTTGAGTTGCTGGCTGATGGGCCCCACCCTGGGGCAGCTGCCGACCGACGGTGGGCAAGTTTGGAAAACCTACGATGTGAGCCGTTTTGTTGAGGCCGCCGGCCCTGGCAGTGAGCAGCACATCGTCAACTGGATTCTGCACCGCACCGGTTACACCGCCTGGCACGGAGAGATCGCGGCCTCACTTTCGGCGAATGGTGGGAAACTCTCGTGCTATCACACGCCTGACATGCAGGCCGATGTTTCGGCAACGGTGCAGCGATTTACGGTAGACGCTGAGACACCGCATCGCTTTCAAGTTCGCGTCATCGGCCTCGGATCGGTCCGTTGGCGTGGGGTGGCGCGGGAAAGGCTGACGCCGATTGCGGCGTCGACGCCCGGGGTTCAGGCCTGGATCGTGCCACGCGAGGCGTCAGGCCCCCTGCTGGCAGATTTGCTTGCCCGGAGCGACGTGGAAGAACTGCCAATCGGGCCCGTCCTAGCCTCCAATGGTGTGCCGGCGTCACTGACAGGAACCCGCGAGCGAACGTATGTAAAAGATTTTTCAATAGGTCCTGGTGTGCCTGGTGGCTGGCAGCCGCTGCAAGGTACTTGTCACGAGGGGCTCAGTGTTGACGTGCAGCCGCTGCTTGAGGCGGATGGCACAACCGTTGAAGCGGTGATTCGCTGTCACATCGACCAGATTGAGAAAATGGTGCCCGTGTCGGTGACGGTCCCCGCTGGCAACCGGCCAACCGTCCGCCTGGAAGTTCCACAGATTGCAGCAGTGCGGATCGGGGAGCGATTCCGCTGGCCGGCCAGTCGCACGCTTATTGTTGGCCTGGGGCTGGTTCCCTGGCCCGTGCCGGGGCAAAATGCAGCCAATCCCACCGCCCTGTTCACCCAGATCAAGCGGACTGATGCCATTGTTATTGTCGAACCCCGCCTGCGAAACGGCCCCGATCCGGAGCCGCCTGGCCCACAGGGCGAGGTTCCAGCCGGAGGGCTAGCCCCGTCCTGACAGCCTGAGCCGCCGCATGCTGGGGCGGAAGCCCGGTATCCTCACCACATTTGAACACGCACACGTAACCCCCATACCCTCTCCTGCGATGACCTCATCCATGCAAGCATCTGATCGGCGACGCGTTGTGATAACTGGCCTGTCGGCCATTTCTCCATTTGGGCTCGATGCGGAGGAACTCTGGCAAGGATTACGCGAAGAGCGTTCTGCCGTCGGGCCGCTGAAGGCTTTTTCGCCGTCGGAGTTGCCGCTTCAGCATGCAGCCGAGGCTGCCGCCTTCACGGGTCACATCAGCGAGTTTGGGGATCTCGACAGCGAGCGAAAGAAGTCGATTCGCAAAGGCCTGAAGGTCATGTGCCGTGAGACGCAGATGGCCGTGGCAGCTGCCCAACGAGCGCTCGTCTCAGCTGGGCTGACTGAGCCTGAGAGCGTTCCTCGTGAGCGATTTGGCTGTGTTTTTGGTTCCGATTACATGCTGACACTGCCCGATGACTTCACCGGAGCCGTTGCCGCCTGTCGCGGCGATGATGGTCAGTTCGTTTTTGATCGGTGGGGTGAAGAGGGGCTGCCGGCAATGACACCGCTGTGGCTGCTCAAGTACCTGCCTAATATGCCGGCCAGTCATATCGCCATCTTCAACGACCTGCGTGGGCCGAGTAACTCCCTCACGGTTCGTGAGGCCAGCGGTCACCTTGCCGTTGGTGAGGCCACCATCACGATCGGCCGTGGGGCTGCAGACGTGATGCTGGTTGGGTCGACTGGCACACGCATCCACCCGATGAAGATGGTCCATGCCCTGCTCAATGAAGAAGTGGCCACCGGCGATGACGATCCGACCAGTTGGAGTCGTCCGTTTGACCGGGATCGCCGAGGCATGGTCCTTGGCGAGGGCTCGGCCGTGTTGATTCTGGAGGAACTTGAGCACGCTCGCCGGCGTGGTGCCACCATTTTGGGTGAGGTTCTTGGCCATGCGGCCGTTGCCAGCAGCGAGGGGGCTGCGGTGGGGCGTCGTCGTGCGGCTGTCGCTGCGGTTGCCCGCAAGACGCTTGCTTCAGCAGACAAAACAGCCGAGTCGATCGGCCACGTTCATGCCCAGGGGCTGGGTACCCGAGTTGGCGATGCGGAGGAGGCTGCCGGGCTGGCGGACGCCCTGGGTCCCAGTCTTGCAGCAGTGCCACTGGTGGCGGCGAAGGCCAATTTTGGCAACCTTGGTGGGGGGAGTGGTCTGGTCGAATGTGTGGCGAGCCTCACGGCTTTTTCCAAGGGCGAGCTCTTTCCGCTGAAGAACTACACAACTCCCGACGAGGCGTGCCCAATTCGGGCCTCTCGGCCCGGTGATTTGCCGGGTGACAGTTTCCTGAGCCTGGCCGTGACTCCGCAGGGGCAGGCCGGAGGGCTCTTGCTCGGCCGGAGTCCGGATGCCGGGTGAGCGGGCTGCTCCTTGACAGTTTGGGGCGGCTGCCGTACCTTTTCCGGATTGACGGGCCGTATTGAGGCGGCCTGTCGTGCATGTGGCGTGCTGGTTTGAGGAAACGCTTGGATCGCTCCTTTAGCGGGTGTGTTTCGACGGCCACGGTGATGTGGAGCGTCGCCTTTTCCGGCACAATGTGCAGGTGCCGGCACCCGTAGTCGTCCCTGTGCGGCACGGCTAGGCGAAGTCCGATTTGACCGATCGGCGAGGCGAGTTCCGAGAAACGTATGAAGCCAGAAGAAATTCTCCGTATCGTCGATGCAATTCATCGCGACAAGAACATCGACAAGGAAATCGTCTTCGGGGCGATTGAGTCGGCCCTGGTGACTGCGTTACTACGCCATTACGGCGAGGACGCCAACGTCGTCATTCAGATTGATCGGGAGTCAGGCCGCATCGATGGAACCCATGATGGCACGGCGATTGACCCCGAGGAAATCACCGGCCGCATTGGAGCTCAGACCGCCAAGCAGGTCATCATTCAAAAGATTCGTGAAGCCGAACGCGACTCGCTCCATGATGAGTTTGAGGAGCAAGTTGGCCAGATGATTTCGGGTGTCGTCACCCGATTTGATGGCGGGGTGGCGACAGTTGCCCTTGGTTCAACCGAAGCGATCCTGCCGCGAAGCGAACAGATTCCTGGGGAAAGCTTTCACGTTAACGAACGCATCCGCGCGACAATCTTCGAGGTGCGGAAGGTCGGCAGCCGAGTCAAAATTATCCTCTCAAGGATTCGCCCCCAACTCGTGCAGCGGCTTTTCGAGCAGGAAATCCCTGAAATCATCGATGGCGTTATTGAGATTCGGGCCATCGCTCGTGAGCCGGGCTATCGCAGTAAAGTTGCTGTGATTAGTTCAGACAATCGGGTGGACTGTGTCGGTGCCTGTGTCGGTGTGCGTGGCAATCGAATCAAAAACATTGTTGATGAACTCGGCGGCGAGCGAATCGACATTGTTCGATGGAACGATGACCTGCAGGTGCTTGTCCCCAACGCCCTGCAGCCCGCTGAGGTCGACGAGGTCATCCTCTGCCAGATGCTCGGGCGTGGCATCGTGCTTGTGCGAGAAGACCAGCTTTCGTTGGCAATCGGTCGGCGTGGCCAGAATGTGCGGCTGGCGAGCAAGCTTTGCGGCTGGGATATCGAGATCATGACCCGCGAAGAACTCGATCAGCAGATCGAGCGTGCGGTGATGGGTTACTCGTCGATCGAGGGCCTGGACGAGTCAGTAGCGGAACGGCTGGTGGGCGAGGGCTTCCTCTCGTATGACGATCTATCGGTGATTGAGCCGGAAGATCTGATGGAGATGGGTGAGCTCTCGGCTGAGGCAGTCGACGCAATCGTTGCTGAAGCTGAGCATCGAGCGAATTTGGCCGAAGAGGCCGCCGCCGACGAACGGCGGAAGCAACGAGAGCAAGAACGGATCGATCAGGCGACAGCCGAGGCCGAAGCCGCTGAGGCGGCTCTTGCTGGTACAGCTGCCGCAGGCGATGCCGGGACGGGTGAGCAGGAGCAGGAGACAGGGTCCGAAGACGAACCTTCAACCGCTGACGAAGCGGCTGAGGGAGATGTCGAGACATCTGTGCCTCCGTCGGCTGGGTCATGATTGGCATGACGGTCGACATGGCGGAAGAGTTTTTGGACAAGGTGAGATTACAGTGTCGCCCAGGGTTATCCTGGCGACCGCAGAGACCCGCAAAGGGTCGGAGAAAAACGCGTGGCGGTTCGCATCTACAGTCTTGCGAAAGAATTGAAGCTCGACAGCAAAGAGTTGGTCGATCTCTGCGCCCGCGCGGGCATTCAGGATAAGGGTTCGGCCCTTGCCAGTCTGAGCGACGAAGAGGTTTCCCGGGTCAAGGAATTCATCGCTGGGAAGTCCAAGACAGCCGAACGACCAGCAGCAACGCGGCCTGCCGCCAAAGCTGCAGCCAAATCGCCAGGTGTCATGCGGCGTGAGGACTATGTCGCTCCCACTGGTGCAGCAGGTCGCAGCCGCCCGCAAGAGTTGAAGACCGGCAAGCCAGCCCCGAAGCCGGCCCCCTTGGGGCGGGCACCGTCCGCTTCAGCCGCAGCCTCGGGCCGTGATGATGCTGGCACCGAAGGCGGTGATGCCGGTCCTCCTCTCCGAGTGCGGCCAGGAATGGGCCGAAGCAGTCGTACGGGAGCCAAGCCAGCTCCAAGGCCGACCTTCAAACTGCCCCCACTGCCGGCGGCAGGTCGGAAGCCAACCGCCCCTCCTCCATCCCAGGAACCTGCGGCCCAAAAACCCGATGTAAAGTTGCCCCTTGATGCTATTCGTAGTGCCAAGGCGGGAGGGACCAAGCCACTTGCCGAGCACATGCGGAAGCATGAGCAGCGGCAGCAGGAGAAACCCTCCAGTCGAACCGACGGCCTCCTCCGCGGAGGAATGGCCGGTGGTGGGCTAGCGCCACCGCTTCCTCCCACGGGGGCTGGCGGCCGGTCACGGAAGGCGGCCAAGGGAAATCAGCGAAATGATGACCTGCTGGGCGGCCGCGAGATGCGGCAGTTGACCCGCAAGCGTCATGACCGCCGGGGGCTCCGTGATGATGACGAGCGTGGCATGCGCCGCCGTCGCCCGCGACAGCGTCGTGGCTCGACGGTGTCGACGGCAGCTCCACGAAAAACCAACGCATCGATTCAGGTCCCCTGCACCGTACGGGCGTTCTCTGAAGCGATTGGGCTCGCGGCAAGTGAGGTCTTGCGGCGGCTGTTAACCTTCGGGCTCGATGCAGTGCCGAATATGAGCACCATGCTCGACCAGGATACGGTTGAGTTGTTGGCTGCCGAACTCGGTGTGCAACTCGACATTAAGACGCCAGAAGATCTCGAGAAGGAACTGCTGGCTGGTTTTGATGCAGTCGATGAAGACCCAGAACTGCAGCAGTCTCGGGCTCCTGTGGTGACCTTTCTTGGTCATGTCGACCACGGCAAGACTTCGCTGCTCGACAAGATCTTGGGGGCGAATGTTGCCGGTCGTGAGCATGGTGGCATCACGCAGCACATGCGGGCCTACACCATCGAGCACAATGGTCAGCCAATTTCTTTTGTCGATACGCCGGGGCACGAGGCATTCACTCAGATGCGGGCCCGCGGGGCGAACGTGACTGACTGTGCGGTGCTCGTGGTTGCGGCCGATGACGGCATCATGCCGCAGACGGAAGAGGCAATCAGCCACGCCCGTGCAGCGAATGTGCCGATTGTTGTCTGTATCAACAAAATCGATTTGCCTGGTGCCGACATCGATCGTGTCTATCAGCAACTGGCTGCGAATGAGTTGTTGCCCACGGAATGGGGTGGCGACACCGAGGTGGTCAAGACGAGCGCCCTCACTGGTGAAGGCGTCAATGATCTGCTCGACATGCTGTTGACGATTGCGGAGTTGCATGACCTTCGTGCCAATCCTGACCGTTTGGCTGCCGGTGTCTGCCTTGATGCCTCGCTGCATGAAGGTCGCGGCGTCGTTGCCTGCCTGCTCGTGCAGAAGGGGACGCTGCGGGTTGGTGATGCGGTTGTCTGCGGAGAGGCTTACGGCACAGTGAAGTCGATGCACGACACCTTGAAGAACCGCCGAGTGAAAGAAGCTGGTCCATCGCGGGCGGTCATGGTGGCCGGTTTTGATGTGCCCCCGGGTGCCGGCGCGCGGTTCCAGGTGGTCGATGAAATTTCAATGGCCCGAGAGGTGGCTGGAAAGCGGGAAGGAATCCGGCGGCAGACCAGCCTGTTGGCCAGGCCCGTCCATGTCACTTTTGAGAATCTGGCAGACCGCCTTGGCACGCAGCAGGTGCCAACGCTCAATCTGATTTTGCGGGCGGACGTTCGAGGTTCAATCGAGGCGATCCTGAAGGAACTTGAGAAGCTCGAGCATCCTGAGGTGCGTGTCCGCGTCTTGCAGGCATCGGTTGGCGGGATCAGTGAGGCTGACGTCCAGTTGGCCGACGCTTCCGATGCCGTTGTGATCGGGTTCAATGTGGTTCCTGACGATCGGGCACGTTCGCTGGCTGACGAGCGGGGCGTGCAGATTCGGCGGTATGACATTATCTACCAGGTCACTGATGATCTGCGGCAGGCCCTTGAGGGCATGCTCGCTCCTGAAAAGCAGGAGGTCGAACTTGGTCGAGCAGTTGTTCAGCGAACCTTCTCGATCAGTCGGATTGGAGTTATTGCGGGTTGTCGCGTAATCGGTGGCATCATTTCGCGAAATGGCCGTCTCCGAATCATTCGCGATAGCCGGGTGATTGGTGACTACCCAGTCGAAACCCTCCGGCGTGAAAAAGATGACGCCAAGGAGGTTCGTGATGGCCTTGAGTGCGGCATCAAGGTTGCTGGCTTCAATGATGTGAAGGAGGGCGACATTCTCGAGTGCTACAAGATCGAGGAAGTCGCACGGACGCTCTCGTGAGTACTCGCAGACTTCTCAAGGCGGCAGAAGCGGTCCGGGAAGTGGTCAGTATGGCCATTCTCACGGAAGTACGGGATCCACGCGTGCAGGACGTGACGGTCACCGGTGTGGAAATGGCACCAGATATGCGGTCAGCAAAGGTTTCAGTCTCCATCATGGGGAGCCCTGCCAAGCAGGAACTCGCGCTCCGGGGTTTGGCCAACTCAGCCGGCTTCTTGCAGTCGCGCATCGCCGACAGAATTGACACTCGGTATATCCCTCGGTTGCGGTTTGAACTTGATGCTGGGGTCAAGCACGCGCTTGACATCGCGCGTGTTCTGGGAGAGGTCCTGCCGGAAGCGGGTGCAGTCGACGCGTCAGCGCCAGACTCGTCGGCATCGCCAGCGGTTCAGGAATCAGGCACACAGGATGATGTTGAAGGAAACGTATGACCAAGAAGAAGACAACGGCAGCGAAGACGGTCAAGCAAGCCAAGACGACGAAGGCTGCCAAGGCAGCAAAGAAGCCCGGTGCCAAGGCGGCCCCGAAGGCCCCGAAAGAAGCTAAGTCAGCAGCCAAGACAGCGGCCAAGCCCAAAGCTAAGGCAAAGCAGGCTGCTGGAGCGAAGGCAAAACCAAAGCCTGCCGCTAAAAAGAAGGCATCCGCAAAGCCGACTGCGGCGGCACCCAAGGCCAGCAAGCCGGTCAAGCAGAAGAAACAGGCCGAGTCGGCCAAGCCAGCCGCCGCAGAAAAGACGGTGGAAAAAGCAGCTCCGGCCGCACCAGTTTTGACCACTGCGCAACGACAAAAACTGGTTGCCAAGATCCATAAGGTGCTCAAGAGCCACTACACACCAAGGCTCCCCGACACGTCGCGGCCACTGCTTGAGCAAGTGCTGTTTGCCTGCTGTCTCGAAAACGCCCATTACGAGGACGCTGAAAAAGCCCTGACCGGGCTGCTTGAGAACTCGTTTGATCTCAATGAGGTGCGGGTTACGACGGTGGCAGAACTGGCCGAGTTGCTCACTGGTTTGCCTGATCCCTCCCGAGCGGCACTATCCTTGCGTCGGGTGCTGCAGAGTGTTTTTGAGGCGACGTACAACTTTACTCTGGACCATGTGAAGAAGCAGTCTGTCTCGCAGGGTGTGAAAACGCTCGAGAGTTTGCAGGCGCTTACGCCCTTCACCCTGGTCTACATCAACTCAACCGCCCTCGGCGGGCATGGGGTGCCTCTGGATCAGGGCAGCCTGGCTGCTCTTTACTTGGTCGGGCTGATTTCACTCGAAGAGCATCAGCAGGCGGCCGCACCCGGGCTTGATCGGCTCGTGACAAAGAAGATCGGCCGCGAGTTTAGTTCATTGCTGCACCAGTTTGGTGCTGATCTGTTTGCGTCCTTGCACGGCACCAAGGTGAAGACGATCCTTGCGGAGATCAGCAGTGATGTGAAGGATCGGATGCCCAAGCGAGGTGAGCCTTTGCCGGTGCCAGAGTTACCACCGGTAGCACAGCGTGATGATGCTGGCGTGGCAGAAAAACATCGCCCCGCAGGGCCACAGGCGGCTGCCCGGCCAGCCGGGAAGACGCCACAACCGCCCCCTGGCTCTGGCCCCAAGCGAGATGCCGACGGGACTCCTATTGGGCCTCGTTCGGGTCCCAAGCCCTTTGTCGTCAAGCCCAACATGGCACGATCAATCACGATCAAGCCAGAATTGGCCGCCAAGCGTGCTGCTGCAGAAGAGGCCGCAGCGAAGAAGGCCAAGGCAGCGGCCAAGCCGAAAGGGGCAGCGAAGACACCCAAGGCTTCCGCTGCCAAGCCAAAGAAATCTTCCTCGGGTTCTGGTGACGGGCCCACGCGAAAACTAGCCAAGAAGAAACCCCGCTAATTTGGCTGCGTCTGGTCTTTGGCTTCGAGAGCGAAAACAGGGTGCTTGCCAGACGGCGCCGACGTCAAGAGAGGATAAGTCGTGGCAGGTCATTCCCATTGGGCAAATATTGCCCGGAAGAAATCACTAGTCGACGCCAAGCGGGGCAAACTTTGGAGCAAGCTCGCGAAGGCCATTATCGTGGCTGCCAAGCATGGTGGCCCCGACCCAGATGCCAATCTCAAATTACGGTATGCCATAGACGCGGCCAAAGCGGTGAGCATGCCCAAAGACAATATCCAGCGAGCGATTAAGGCGGGCTGCGGAGAACTCAAGGGAGGCAATCTCGAAGAGTCGGTCTACGAAGGCTATGCCGCCGGTGGTGTCGCCGTGCTCTGCGAGATTCTCACCGACAATCGAAATCGTACGGCTCCGGAAATCCGTAAGATCTTCGAGGTCTGTGACGGCAAGTTAGGAGCCACTGGCTGCGTGGCCTATCTGTTCACCCGCACCGGCGTTGTCCGGGTGCCACAGGACGCCTGCGGTGAGGAGCAACTGCTTGAACTGGCGGTGGAGGCGGGTGCCGAAGACGTGAGCGGTGCTGACGACCACTGGGAAGTTAGTTGTGATCCTCAGGCGATGAGCGACGTGGTCGCCGCGGTGACAGCTGCCGGCCTACCAGTAGAATCGAATCAGATCGTGCGAATTCCATCAAACACGGTTGAAATTGAAGACATCGACATGGCCCGAAAAGTGCTCACCCTCATGGAGCGGCTTGACGACCATGATGATGTGCAGAGCGTTTCGGCCAATTTCAGTATCCCCGACGAAGCATTGGCCCAGCTAGGCTGAGCTGCTTTGCGGTGGGCGGGTGGCTGGCTGCCTTATTCGGCCCCTTCGGTATGATCGACTGCTGGCCAGTACTCGTCGAAATCGAACGCCGGGCTGTTATCGAGGTCGTGGCATTCCAGACAGTTGTTGACCGCCTTCTGCCTCCCTTCCGGGGTGTCAATGGAGAGGACCAGCTCCTCACGCAGCCGATCTCGTTCGGTGGCACTGGCACGAACATCGCCACGTTCCACTGCGGCATGGGCGGCTGCCGGTCCATGGCAGTTTTCACAACCGTTATGAGCGAGGTGCGGGGTCTTATCCATGCTGAGGAAACCTCCCTCGAATGGTTCAAAACGCTGAGCCGCCCAGCCGACGACATGACAGGAAAGGCATTCCGGGTCGGAGTCACGCCGAGGATCTTGTTCTTCAAGTGTGGTCAGGGCAAAGGCGTGGGATGAGCCTTCCCACACCTCGTAGGCATATTCGTGGCACTCGCTGCAGGCAGCACTGCCAGCGAATCGCCGCCCCGTAGGGTGGCGAACCGCAGAGAGTCGCAGCCCTTCGAGTCCGAGCGACTCAAGTTGACGTTGGTAACTGCCCAAAAGCTGGATCATGTCATTCGCCTCTCCCCAGCGGGCATCGAGGGGAACCCGCTGACTCTTGAGAGGCTGGTCTGACCCGGGAAAGAAACCGATGGCAACGGCAAACATTCCCTTGTGGCCCAGTTCAACGAGTCGACTCCCACTCGGGAGGGTTGGCAGTTCTGCGGGCGGCTCATCTCCTCCGCCAGCGGTAACCACAATGTCGAATTGCGGAAAGTCAGCTGCCAGTTCTCGCGTGTCGGCAGGGCTCGCCCAGCAGAGCAAGATCTGATGGTCGCAGTCACCCTGCGCCATGAGATTGGCAACATCAGTCAGGGCGGACCGGGCAGGTGCCATTTCGACAGCTGGATTGCGAATGTCTTTTTGCAGCCGATCACCGAGGACCGCCGTGATGCCAATGCGGAGGCCGCCGATTTCAACGACACGAAACCGCGGGGTAAGATTCGCGTCGAGGCCAAGCAGCCCCACATTGGCGCAGAGAAAGGGAGTCGGTTCGTTGCCGACCGAGGCCACCGCAGCAACGAGTTCCTCAGCTGGTAGCCTGAGATCAGCAGGCCCAAAGCCGATGCCGCTGTAGTTCATCTGGCGGAGGCCGTCAGCAATCGATTGATACTTGACCTCTGCCTGGCGGCCGAAACGTTTGACCTGGCCACCCAAATCAACGGCCACAACAGGCCAGCCTGCAGCCTTGAGTGCCTGAAGAAAG
>Ga0075477_10000487_pt1 | contig 17232 bp, 37 predicted proteins | sample DEB08_DNA_FD_76338 | JGI IMG/M metagenome (GOLD analysis project Ga0075477, IMG submission 76338) | Aqueous microbial communities from the Delaware River and Bay under freshwater to marine salinity gradient to study organic matter... | ecosystem: Environmental > Aquatic > Marine > Coastal ...
ACAATATAATAAAAAACTATAGGAGATAATAATTATGCCTAGAAGTACAGAAAACATAAGACACAACGTAGACGAAACACCGGACTCATTGAGTTCGGTGCGTAGTTCGCACAGTGTCTTTGTAGTACACGAAAATACTATTGCTCTACCAGCTGGTAGAAGAAATGGTAAATGCTCTACGGAGCAAGCAACAAAGAATATCCAAAAAAGATACTGGAAAACTGGTATCCCTATGGGTATGGAATTGGAAGCAGAGTATGATGGTCCCGAATGTAGCTGTGATTGCGGTTACTGTGACGAAGCTGACCATGGTTACTGTGACTATGATTGCGATAACGGAAGCATACATGAATGGGTTCCTGTTCAAGATATCATTACTAAATCTAATGAATATCTTTACAAGCACATGCGTGAATATGCTATAAGTAAGGGTAGAGAAACATATCCTTACATCAATCCAGTAATAGCAAAATATGATGGCTCACTTGACTGTGGTGTTGAATTTAACTTTCAACCTATGACAGTTGAGTCATTCAGACCATTTGCACAGATTGTCCAAGACAATGCAGGTGGCTTGTCTGGCTATCACAATGACAGTGCAGGTATACATATACATATGCCTAAAGCTGCCTTTACAGATGCGGAACTTTACTTGTTCCTAGTTCTGTGGAGAACCTTTGAACTATATGTTGACGATGACGGTAAACCGTTCTTGGAAATCATATGTCAAAGGTCTGAAAACCAATGGTGCCATTACAATGTACCATTCGATAGAGAATCTGATAGAGAAGACCTGATTGAAGGTAAGCTCGGTAAGATATTCTACGATGTCATTAAGAACGGAAGAAGGTCGCATGCCAATAGATATTCCGCACTAAACCTTAATGGTCATGGTACAACAATGGAAGTTAGGGCATTCAACTCTAACTTACGTGCAGATAGACTAATTAAGAACATGGCATTCTTAGACGCATGTTGGAGATATGTACATCTTCTTTCAGACTTATTGAATGAAGGTAGATATAAAGAGGCTCTACAATATGTAACTAACTTACATTCGTTTGTAGGTTATTGTAAGAATCCACTTAGAAAGGGCTTCAATGAAGAACTTGCTAGGTTCTTAGATAGTAATTGGGACGATTCAGATTCTCATAAACAGCAATCGCTTATTTATGGAACTGACTTGTTGCCATATCTAATACAAATAAATGAAGAAGACAACTACGGAGGTACTGAATAATGAAAACATTATCAGCTATTCTTGCTTGGTTGTTAGTACCTACAGCAACTGACTATCATACACACCCAGGTTTATTCTGGGTTAAGTCTATGATAGCTGGTACCTTTCTTGCCTTTGCAATTATGGGTATTGCTGGTGGTATCTACTTTTACTTCAGCCCAGACTTTGATGACTGGAATGAAGACAGGTAAGTAGCGCTTCTATTTAGGGGGTATCTTCGGGTACCCCTTATAATACAAGCCTCTTAACACATACTTGATTTCTAGGCTCGCGGTGAGCTATATCCAATAATTCAATTTTGACCCTAGCACCCCCCCTGAGTAACTTTCAGGCATAAGGACGGGGTGGGAGAGCTGTATCTAAAATTGGGAATTGCCATTTCCATATGGGAATTTACATCTCTATATGGGAATTTGGGAATTAGTCTGTATTTATAGGGTTTAATGTCGGTCTTCTGGGAACCTGATGCTTCTTTGCTGGCTCGATACCAGAGAACAGTAATGCTAGTAAATAAAGGGATTTTGAGTATTTATAGCGAAATTTTCAATGTTTGCGGGGTTTAATGTTTGTCTGGCATCTTCTCTTCCAGAACTCTAGATTTGTGTAAAAGCCCAATGTTTATAGGGTTTGATGTAGTTGGTGCCAGCAGCGAGAATAAGACTGTAAGAGTTTTTAGGATTTTTTAGAATTTTTTAGAATTTTTTTATTTCCCCACCTATCTTTACTATACAGGTCTTTAATATCTGTATCACTTTCGCAGGGAAGTCCGTCGGGATAATGTTTAAAGAATTTAGCACCACAAACTAAACACGGCTCGTGTCTGTTGTAATCATACTCAACAATAGCCATAAGAGATTGTAAATTTAAGGCAAGTTCTCTACCTTTTTTGTCTATATCAGTATTTTTTTCCACGATATACATATTTTATTTGATGATTTTTATGTTCATGTAAATCACAAGTTTCAGTATCTATTATCCAATTTTCCTCGTGTCTAAGTGTCCAAATTAGTGCAGAACCACGAGGTATATACTCTTTTAATATATCAGTAGAGCAAACACCATAGATATTTTCTATCAACATACCTTTAAGTATGTCCATTTGAGTAAACTTGTTATCGTGAGTTTCAGATTCTACAACAGAGATGTTTTCTTCCTCCTCTGCCCACGATAACAAATCTTTACTTACCATTTTAAAATGGAGCCTCTCCGTCAGCATAATTAGTTCTTGCTACCGGTTCCGGTACTTTTTCAACTGCACCCAATACGTCTTTAGCCATTTCAGTATTGCTTGTGTATGTATTTTCATTTTTAGCACTTGCTTGATATGTAATACCACTTACAGTTTGATAGTCCATGCAGATTGCAATTTGGTCAGCAGTAACAACAAGTTCTCGTCTTTCATTACCAGTCTTGTCAGTCCACTTTTCTTCTTGTAATCTACCTGTAACAATAACCCTTACAGTTTTTTGTCCGTCGGGGAATGAAAAGTTAAAGTTATCTGCTAGGTTTTCCCACATATTTACAGATACCCACATATCATCTCCGTCTCCGGAAGTTTTAACAACCATACGGGCTTTTGCAACTGTTTTACCAGTTCTTGTTTGTCTAATCTCCGGTTGCATAATTTGTCCAACCAAGATTGTGTTATTGTTAGTCGCCATTATAAACGCTCCTCTATTTGTTAACTTTAGATTCTTCCTCACGCTTTTTTTCTAATTGCTCAATGGTCAGTTCCTTGCCGAACATTTGAGTCCAATTAGGTTTAGCAGAAGTCCAATCTTCCTCTGTATCCCATGACAAATCATCAGTAGGTGTTGCTTTACCACTTCTAATTCGTTTCATGGTTACATCCCAAACTGCATGAGCAAAGCTTTCATATCCATTTAATTTAAGATACTCAATCAATCCGCCTTTATCACGACGCATTACTTCTCCCATGCCTATTGCTTTTTGTTTGTTGTCAAGGTTTCTAAGGTAGTCATTATATTCCTCAATACAAATCTTCCTTAACTCAACAACGTTAAAGAACTTACTACCACTATCGTAATAAGTCTGCATAGCTCTCCACATTACATCTTCCGGGAATTGTGCGAAGTCCGGATATAATGCTTTAATTTTTTCGTCATCTAACTTTGCGTTATCCCAACGAAAATTTAGCCATTCTACCACTTCTATCCATTGTTTCTTGGACAGTCCGTCTTCAAGTCTCATAAATTACCAGACCTTTCCCAGATGCGAAGTACAATGGATATTGAACCCTTTATTAATTGAGGTTTACCCATTATTAGCACTCCTAGTAATATCAAATTGCTCTCCCAATAAAATAAACAAATCCTTCTGAACTCTTAACAGAAAACTTATAATCGTTCTTATACAATTTGCTATACTTTACTGCTCTGTTTGCAAGACGGCTATGTGTAGTAGTGTTTAAAGGTAACTTTTCTAATACTACATTTTTACCGTCTGCTTGATTCATAGAGCTGAACCACTGCGGATTTTCGTCCCCTAAAGAACGTCTACCTCTACCTGTTGGGAAGTTATTTAACTCATCATCAGATAAAATTGCACCCACTTCTACTTCTTTAGTCATCATGCTATTTCCCCTCTGAACTTGGCTTTTTCTTTTTCAAGCTCACTAAATAATTTATGCTCAGAACCAAATATCATATTAGATTTTATATATGAATATATATCTTCAACATTCTTCATATAAGTACCCATACGATAATTTTTTCTGTATTTAGACTCTAAAGGTAAATCCTTTTTCAATATTCTAAATACTCTTGCACTTGCCTCAGCTATTTCATGTACTTCCTTTTCTTCTAAGTCAAGCAAAGAACATACCATAGCTAAATGAAGGCTAGCGTCTCTAGTCCTAGCATTGTTAGGTATTTTTTGTTTTGCGACAAAGTCTCTGACAGGTTGAGTAATCATTACACACCTACCAAAGAATGTACTTTATCTGTTATAGGATTTTCAATACCAAGTAATGTTTTACTTGCTAATTTTTCCTCACGACTTGCTTTACCTCTAATACTTGCCTTCCATTGTTCATAATTAGAAGTTGCATTAATTAATGCCCATGCAGTATTTTTTTGAGTAGCAAATTCGGGATTATTAAATAGACTAGTAATCTCCCCACGTTGATTAGTTATCCTAGTAACTGCTTTGACGTTTTCAGTTGTTGGTTCCGGAATTGGTAAAACTGTATCCATGATTTCTACAAACCTTTGATTTGTGATTTCTGTGTCCAAAAGTTTTTCCATTTCTAACTGGAACTCATCAATGTATTCATAACTTCCAGTTAATATACTTCTAGCTTGTGCAACTTTACCCTGTAAGTTCTTAGTATGTCTAAAAGCAAAACTATTCTTTTTTCCATTAAGAGCCATTCTTAAAGTATTTGCACATACAACTCTAATCGGTGTAGTCAAACCTTTTAAGCTTGAACTACCGTCATGAGAGTTAGTAAGAAGTAAGTAATTATGTGTTATATCCTCATCAACCTTTACAGGCTTATTAAGGTTTAACAACATCCATACAACTTTTCCTCCAAATAAACTACCTGCTGTTTCATAAGTAGCTTCACTATCATCTACAACTGTGTCCATAAAATCAAAACATTCAATGTTCTGTATTGGTGTATATCTATTACCAACAACACCCAAAACACTATTGTCACTTTCACGAATAGTAGCAAAATGATTTGGAACATCTACCCCGTATTCTTCTCCACCAGCGTCAGTAACCCCAGTAAATAAAGGATTTAAAGTAACTGTCCAATCCAATCCTGCTTTTTCTATTGCCTCAGTAGATGTCAATGCACCCTTAGTCACAACACCAAGTTGGTGCCATGCAGGTATATTCGCACTAAACATTGTTTCAACTTCAGAAGGCATTTGTCTCTCCTGCGTCAATCATTTCTTTTTCAACAATATCTTTAGCGTATTTCAACCCGTCTAATGAACCAACCATTACACCTTTGTCAAATGCCTCTTGGCATTCAACTGTGTTCTGTATTTGCTTATTAGTTAGAATGTTTCCACTAATGTTGTACCTAGTGCTAAGTATTTCAGAGACTTTAGCAATTTGACGTTCTATTTGTTTAAATACGTCTTTCATATACTCATCTCCTCTCCGTCATTAAGACTTTGATACTTTTTAGGTGCTTTATTCTCGGGAACAATCGCAACATCTCCTGTTACAACAGTTTCAAATAAACTGTCAAATATAACAAAAGGATTGTCTCCACGTTCTTTAGCAATAGCTCTGATTGCTGAAGTTCTAAAAGCAGGTCTAACTGCTATCTTCCAATCGTCTCCCAAGTAATCAAGCACTTTGTCTACGTCATATGGTTTATAGGTATTAGTACCTTTACCAATGACAATTTCATTACCAACTCTTGTAGCTTTGCCCTGTAAGTCATAAGCTAATTTGTTTTTGAGTTCGGTTTCTAATAAAGTAACGGCTCTCTTTACAGATTTTACTTTGTAAAGTAAGTCCATTACTCCTTGTGTGCTTTGAGGGAAGTTAGCTTTAACTTCCTCCAAAGACTCATCGCGTGTGTCTGTTTCAACATACTGTAAAGCAGTAATTTCTTCTACTGTTTCAAGTATGTCTGATACATTTTTCATTTCTTTTTCTTGCATAAAAGACCTCCTCTCACTCGCTTGTACTTCCACGTTATTAATTAAAATAACTTAACCAATATATCACATTTAAACTATATGCAAATAATATAATGAATTATTTTTATAAATCAGAATCGTCGTAATTACCTATAAAGTCAACATTAATAAGGTTTGATGTCCCTTCTTCGACTTTTGGCTTCTTTCCTAGTAAAAAATTTTGTGCAGATTCGTAAGACAATTTGTATTTATTACGACCTGTAGCATTAGCCCAATCAATAATAGTTTTAAGTGTCCAGATTCTTGTTTTCATATCATTAATGTACCAATCTGGTTTTGGTAAATTATTGCGAAGTTGCCATGATGAAACTGTATCTGGTTTCACTTTTAAAATTTTTGCAATTTCACTTACACCTAAAGGTGTGTTTTCTGCGTTATACATTTTATCTCCTTATAAGCACCACACTAAGCTGAAGTGAATAAGGGCGAAACTACTAACCCACCCGTTTTTTTTTATCAAAGGCTTCGGGCACCTCAGCTTAGTGTGCTACCTACCTATAAGCGTTTCCCACGCCCTACTTATAGTTCAAACTCGCTAATGTGGTGCGAACTAATTTATAGATAGCTTGCACTTGGCGGGCAGAACAGGAAAGTAAATCTGTTTATACTGCCTTTCATCACTTGCGTGATTTCCTGACTTGTAAACCAAGTGTTAATACACTATGAACTATATTACACATCTTAATAGTATTGTCAAGTTTATATGTGCAAAATACCTTTTTTTTATTTCTGAGTGCTATATAATTAGTATATGCGAGATATATTGACTAGCGTCAATACACAAGAGGACGTGTCCTTTTGGTTTGATGAGTATTATGTTGTCGTTTCTTGGAACGAGTTAATACTTGGATATGACGCTAATATTTATAGACAAACAATGGACGGAGAGTTAATCCATTACACAACAACAGGTGGTAAATCTCCTAAAAGTGCGTCTATGAATGCAAGACAAATTATATTAGGTAAGTTAGAAAGAATATAACTTGACACAAATATAACTAATTCGTTATACTAGGGAACTAGCGAACGAGGAGGTTTTATTATGATTACAAGTTGCATTATATTTCTAGCTACTTTAGGCACTCCAACTACAAGTGGAGAGTCTGATAGTTATTACCTATCCAATTATCTAAATTGTAAAGATAATGTCCCTGCGTCTATGTGGGAATACGCACCTCTATACTATGAATTTTATGATGAAGAAAACATTGATACTGCTATTCGTATTGGTTGGTGTGAAAGTCGTGGTAAAGAAAAAGCAGTAAGAACTGCTGAGGGTAACTACGATACAGGCGTTATGCAGTTTGTTTCATGGACTTGGAATTGGTTAGCAGACATGGAATACGTACCTTATTGGAACGAATGGGTTGTGCTAAAAAATGAAAGACCTTATTTGGAACAAAAAGTCTCTAAAACAAGTTTTGGCTTTTCTTTTGTACAAGCACAGAAGTCAGCTTATTGGAACATCTATGCTAGTTCTGTTTTAGCTGAAGATGTTTATGGTAGAACTCAATGGCGAGATTGGAGTTCTAGTCAATGGTGTTGGAAAGATGAAAAAAAATTCAAAATAAAGTGGACAAGTGAGAACTATTAAACTATATTGATATCAGTATAAGACGAACAAGGAGGTGCTTTATGAAAAACTTTTTAAACAACTTAATAAAAGAAGTAATTTCTAGGGTAAAGTTTATGCTTGAACTTAGAGGTTACGAGAAACAAAAAAGGAACGAGGACTTATGGGTTGCTCGTGAAGAAAATACAACGGAGGAAGAATAATGATAGTTTATAGCGTTGACGGATTTTATAACGACAACAAAGAAACCTTTAATGAATTTCTGATTACTAACACAAATGATAGTGTTGATGAATTATCAATAGACTTATCAGATGATGACATATTTTATTATGGGTTAGATGTTCCAAATGTAAAAGATTGTGGAGAATTTACAATTACAGATTGGGAGATTTATGCAACTTATACGGAAGAAGAAAAATGCTGAAGTCACTGTACCAATATTCATTAGTGGCTTTAGATAAACTTGATAGCCGAGATACTTTTATCACAAGGCTCGGCTACAAGTTTGCATATAAAATTTATATAAGGTCTTACAAAGAATTATTTGGAATTTCGCCATACGACATAGAAGCAATGGACGCCCATGATAGATACCAAGAAATGCAAGAGTATAATGCTCGCATGAGTGTAGAGGAAGAACTCTAATGCACGTTGATAACTGGAAATATTTTGACGCAGATGATTATGTAATTGTAGTGAATACATTTCAAGAAGAAGAAGAAAGTGAATCTCAACAAAATGTTTATGTTGCTCTTAAAAAAGATATTGAGAAAAATGTAAGCGTTCATGATGTAATGGTTGAATGTTTGGAGATGAAATAATGCAAGAACATTACCCATTTATAGTTGATTACACACAAGAAGGGCAACCTATTTGGTCTAAATGGTGCCCCAAGTGTAATAGTTACAGTGACTATTCACAAACAAACGACATGAAGTATGTTACTGATTGTTGTTTAGTAATTTTAGATGAAGACGAGGAGGACGAATATGTCTAATGTTTATATGAGTGGTAGCAAAACAAGATACGCTACTAGAAAAAGTAAAGTTTACGATGAGGGAAGAACCTGTAGCGAAAAAGGTTGTGAAGTTACATTATCAAAATATAATGAGCGAACTGAATGTTTTGTACATTACAAATATAAGCAACCAAGAGTTCGTGGTAGAGAAGATGCTAGGAACAAAAAGTAATGCCTAATATTGTACACAACACACTTGAAATATCTTTTGAAGCAGAAAATGATATGAGCTCATTTAGAAAAATGATTAAAGTTCATGAACATGAAAATATGGAAGGACATCTCGCATTATCCGAATCTTTGTATCCAATTCCCGAAGATTGTGAAGATAGATACAACTGGACTATTGCTAACTATGGTAGTAAGTGGGGAGATTGGCACACAGAGGAATTAGTTAACTACAGAGAAAACAAAGTTACTTACAGATTTGACAGTGCTTGGGCTCCACTTGTAACTCTTGTTTATAGAATAAATCAAGATTACAAACTTGATATAGACTTTAAACATTTTTCGATTGAAAACATGCAAGAGGGACAACTTATATTAAGTAAAGACGGAGAAGTTATAAAAGATTGGTGTAAAGATTTAGACTATGACGAGCTATTTGGGGAAGATGTGGTAGATTGATTATATGAGAAATCAAAGATGTCGAGTCTGTGGCTCACTAGCAAAAAATTTACACCACCCTTCATGTCCTATTGGTAAATCTGAAGAAATGGATTTTAATATGGAACAACCGGAAGAAATGTTTGTCGTTAATGAAGAAATGCTACAGTGGATATCTCATGCAATAGCAATAGCAGGTGCTCAATACACAGAGTATATGTCTGATAAAAGTGAAGAGAAAATTCTTACTGAAAGAGTTGCACAATTTCAAAATGATTACATAGAGTTATCAGACTTCGCAGAAGCTTTGTTAAATGTAGGATTCTTATTAAACGCAGATGATGTAGTTTATTTATTTAGAAACCCTCAAAAATACACACAATATTATATGTTATGGCTTGAATTATCAAGACCTATAACAAGTAACGATGAAACTTTTGAAATATGGAAAACTGAAGTGTGGGAGAGGAAACAAGTTGGTAAACAAACCAAAAATACAGGGAACTAAATTTGAAACAGGAACAGTAAACCTATTAAAGTCTTGGGGGTATAAAGCTTATAGGTTAGCTGAAGGTGGATTAAAAGATGAGGGAGATGTTCAAGTAGAGTTACCTAAAGAAATTATATTTGAATGTAAAGCTAGACAAAATCTAAATATTCATCAAACATATTACAAAGCTAAACAAAAAGCAGGAGACAAACCTTTGGTACTTGCATGGAAAAAGCTAGTAAACAAAGGGTCTAATGCTCGTAGGTCTGCAGACGGTGTATCAACACTATATATAGTAGATGAAGAATTTTTAAAGGATTTACTTGAAAACTATGGATAACTCAACAAGAGAACGCTTAGATAAGCTACGTAAAGAGCTTGTTAGACAACAAAACTCTAAAAATAGAGTTGAGGGTAGAGCAAGTCAAGACAGAGCTAAGAAATTATTAGGTGTTCCCGACTCTGAACTAGGTAAAGATAGTGATGAAGAGTTTTGGAATACAGATAATTTGCGTTTAGAAGTTAAAAGTGGTAAACAGGTAAGTAACACAGTTTCTTTATTTGAGAAAGCTGAAACACAATCGTGGGATTACGAACTAACAAGAGATAATCCTAAAGAGTTATTTGGTCTAATGGCTATGCCCGACGGAACAAGAGACGGATTGTTTATTTGTAGGCTATCTGAGATTAAAGAAGTTGTAGAACAATTAAACAAAATGTGGACAAAGGAGAACAAGTAATGGCTTGGATTAAATCAGAACAGGCATTAGCTTCTCATCCAAAAGTTCATTTATTAGCGAAAGACTTGGGGGTTAATGTTCCCCAAGCAGTAGGGCACTTACATCTTTTATGGTGGTGGGCTCTCGATTACGCTGATGACGGAAACTTAACTAGGTATAGAGATTTTATTCCTAGTGCAAGTCAATGGACAGGCGATGAGGAACTATTTATAGAAAGTCTTATCAAACATGGTTGGCTAGACAAAAAAGATAGTGAATTATTTATTCACGATTGGCTTGACTACACAGGAGCTTTGATAGAGACTAGGGAAAAAGACGCTGAGAGAAAAAGGCGATATAGACAATCTAAAGTCGCTAAAACTTCAGCTAATCGTGATGTTTGGTCAGAATCTAGTGAAAATGATACTACTAGGCTTGAACAAGCGTCCGGTGGACGTCCGGAGGACATCCCTAGCCCGTCCGACGTAGACAAGACTAGACTAGAGAAGACTAGACTAGACAAGACTAATAGTGGTAATTCTAAAGAATTACAACAAACAGATACTATTAAGACAGATAATAAAGTTATTTTTAGTGCTTTATGTAATGTTTTAGAGTATGACACAAATGGACTAACTCAAAGTGCAAGAGGACAACTAAACAAAGCTAGTAAAGAACTAGCAGAAGTTGGTGCTACACCTCACGATATTGAGGTAAGAGCTAAGAACTTTGCTTTAAGTTTTGGTTGGAAACCTACACCAACTGCTTTAGTAAAGCATTGGGCAAGTATGGTTAAACCACAACCTAAGTTAAGTCCGGAACAATTATCAAAGCTACAAACTTCAATGCGAACTGCAAGTGCATTGACAGATTGGGCTGATGATGATAATATCAGTAAGTAAACGAAGAAAGGGGGTGCTTTATGTCTCAATTATACGAATTAAGCAGGAAATTTCCTGAAAAATTTATCCATAAAAATCCAACAGGATTTGGGGATTATATACAACACTCAGTTATCAGACAAAGGCTTTTAAGCGTAGTAGGTGCTTATTCGCAAGAAGTTAAACACATTATACGTGAAAAGTTAACTGATAAGCAGGGTGTAGAAAAAGAAGTTGTAACTGGAGTAATCTTAGCATTAACAGTTGAGATTGACGGAGAGCTTGTAACTATAGAAGAAGCAGGCGACGTTGAACAACCATTTAACTGGAGAACAGACGGTGCAAGACTGAAAGACGCAGTATCTGACGCAGTTAAAAGATGTTCAATGGCTATGGGTGTAGGTTTACATCTTTGGTCACAGTTTGACGGTCAAAGTGAATATTTCTTAGAAGAACAGTTGAAGAAAGATACAGATGTTTGACGAAGAAAATGATTTTGGCGAATTAACTTCTATGCTTGATGAATCAAGAAGTCATTTAAGAACTTCGCTAAATGAACTTAATATGATTTATAAAGCCTCTAAAGAGGATTGGAACTCCAATACTCGTAGAGAAATAGCTAAAGAGATATCAAATCTTATCGAGCCACTTTTAGTTTTGGAGGATTACTTCCTTCAATATGAAGAGGAATAATAGGGTTTGATGTCGCCTGCAGCGAAGGGCGTGACAGGGATAGACTTATTGTTTTGCGGGACAGCGTTACAAGAAGTAACTGGGGTTCAATTCCCCACACGTCCACTAAGTGTGCTACTTTGGTTTAGTGGTAGCATACTAGGAGGAGAGTTAGGTACTAAATTCTAAGTGCCCTTTCGTGAGTATCTTTCTCTCCTCCGTTTTTTTTTAATATAACTTGCACAATATTTTCAACATGTTATATTTATTACATACATATTAATAATACGACTATAGGAGGCACTTAAAATGTCAAGTCTAAATGAAAATACAAGTGGGGCTACATCCCCTAAAACTGTAGATACAAGTAAATGGGATGTCTATGAATATGACAACTCAGATGATTACAAACAAAAATACAACGAGCTTAGTGTTACTTTCTACTTTGATACAGATGTAACAAAAGAAAAATCAGTTAAAGAAATTGCAAAATTCTTAAACGATTCGCAGTATCAATATTCAGTAGATATGTTCTCTCTTGGATATAAGGATACAGAGTAATGAATAAGTATACATTTACTATCGACTTTGAAGTAACAATGACTGCAAGCAATTACGAACAAGCTATGGAGTATTTAAATAATAAATACTTTAATGGCAGTTCTGAAACCTGTAACTTTGTCAATATTCCTGTTGATAATGTTAGTGTTTATCCAAACTCTGACACAGTTAATGAAATGACTATTAGAGGAGAAGATACTAATGAGTAATAAAACAAGATACGATTTAGCTACTGATGTAGATACTTTCTATAATTGGCTAGATACTTGCCCTGTTCATTGGAGACACAGAGTGGCTGACGGAGACTATATAGAGATTGGTTTCTTTTCAGTATTGGAGGGAGAATAATGCAGGTATTGTACAACGATTGGGATATGGTATATAAATTATGGTGTCCACATTGTGACCAATGTTTAGAGTTAGGTCACATGAATTGGACTGCAATATTGTGTAAGTTTTGTAATAAACAGATAGACAATAAGGAGAAAGAATAATGACAGATAGTAAATATGTTTTTGTATACGGCTCTTTGCGTAAAGGCAAAGGTTTATCGGGTGTGATGTCTATTGCACTTGATGATTTAGGCGTGTATAAATCAAAACCAAAATACAATATGTATAATCTTGGAGCATTCCCATGTATTACTAAGAATGGTAATACAAGTATTGTTGGAGAGGTTTACGAAATTGATAGCGACTTAGAACGAAGACTAGACGCTATTGAGGGCGTACCTACTTTATACATTAAAGATGACATTGAGTTGGAAGGCTTTGATAAGCCTGTTTATGCCTACTTTATGAAATCTAAGGAAGTACAGGGTTTACGAATTAAAGACAATGGAGATTGGTTATCATGAAGATGACAATACAAAAAGCAGTAGAATTTGCACGAGATGAAAATCTTGGGTATAAAAAGCATATGGATAAACATGGTGCAAGTATGCCTTCGTCTATTACTTTTTATTCTAAAGAAATAGACCTTCCTTTAATGAATGTACAAATACCACCGGATTTAATGACAGCACCATTGAAGCAAATTGCTCATGGTAGTGCATTAGCTTTGGGTTCATTTATTGGAATAGATTATGTGACTATTTCTACAGACACATTTGTTTCTAAAGTAGATGCTACTGATGAAGAAAAGCAAAAACTTAAAGACGGTAAAAATGTAAGACCTAGCGAAGACGTTGAAGCACAAGAAGCAATTATGATTTTAGGTGTTTCTAAAGAAGGCAAAGTCATTAACAACATAAACATGTATGGTAGAGATGACTTAGGTAATATGTTCTTTAAAGAACAACACACTGTTGAACACGACCTTAACGACGATGAAGACAAAGAGTTCAGAAGTTGGATGTTGGACTTTTCTATGCAAGCATTTAATGGAGAAGAACAGTTCAAGAAATTGAAGGTTGACTTCGACGCAGAATCTAGACTAGCGTTGTTAATGGGTGGTATGACTTCGTTAGCAGAAATGGATTACCTGTTTGCTTTTACAGAGCCTATGAAAGATTACTTTATAAATCAATTAGGAGAAGAAAATGTTACTGATGAGATGAGAAATCTTATTGAAGAAACATTTGGTGCTCCTACAGAGGACGGAGAGTAAAATTATGTTATCTATTTTGGACGTTATTGATACAACAGTTATTTACGGAAACGTAATTAATAAAAGAATGATGTTGATTGATAAGATGAAACAACTTGAATCTAAGTATGACATGACCAAAACTTCTTTTGAAGATATCAAAAAAGTAAGTATGGTTGATTATCAACTTGCTAAAGATGTTGAAAGGTCTTATTCAGAAATAGGTAACGACGACGTAACATTCAATGTGAAATACAGGCAGTCTTTAAAAAAGCTGATACAAGCTAATGGATTGCCTGTTCACATTAATGCTTTTGATATACACGCACATAACATTGATATTGATAGCATACAAGATGTAAAAGATTCTTTTGAAAAAGGAGATGAATTTACAATTATAGATATGTTTGATGATAAATCACATCCTGCATTTAGTAACGCACCTTACAACTTTTGTTTCTTACAAATAGAAAACAAAGAGACATATGCAAAAGGTATTGGCGAAGTAATAAAAGCTTCAAACGAAAAGAATACTACTTATCTTAAAAGATTAAAAGAACAAGGGCTTACAGATGAACAATTAGAGAACTTCATAGATATGAGTGACTCTGAAATGTATGCAGTTGTACAACATTATTCTATTGATGAGTACATAGATTATTTGCATGTATTTACTAAAGGAAATGTTGGAATAAATGTTAAAGGTACTATTTTTGATGCTTTTGATGGAAAAGGAGACGAAACCTTTGAAAGTTTTAGAGAAGAAGTAGCTTATATACAAATATTTGATTTATTAAACAACAGAGATGATGGATTAATTCTAGAGGAGCAGATTATTACTTGGCTTGATAGTAATGGTACTCCTGTTATACAAAAGTGCAGTATGTTTTTAGATGTTGATGATACAGAAGTAACATCTAACTCTAATTTTTACGTGACTGCATGTGAAAAGATATTCCAATGGTGGAACTCAGACAATGACCTTTTGGAGCAAGCTGACATTAAACTTAGTAATAGGTGGTCTAAAAAGATAAGGAACACTTACAAAGGTAAGAATAAACCTAGTTTATTGTATAAAACTTTGAGAGTAAACTCTAAAATAAAAGTAATTGATGGGTTTGGTGTCGAGAGGAGCCCGCTTCTTCGTGAAATAGCACAACACACTAGGCGTGGGCATTGGGCTCACTATGGTATCAATGGTAATGGTAAGTTATTTGGTAAATATACTAAGAGTGTTTATCGCAAACCTAAAACTATTGGTAAGTTATCTAATGGTTTAATAATTAAAGATTATACATTGGAGAAGTCTAGTTAATGTACATGTACTCAGAAAAACAAATTCAGAAAGCAACTTCTTTAGGTGCAGTTCTTGAACCTGTAATGGTCAAAGAATTGCAGAAGTGGGATTTAGTTTTTTATGAGAATAGAATTGACGAAGTACGCGGAGATTGGATGCAGTTTATTAGGTGGACTATGTCTTATGATTGTCATTGTCATATTGATATTAAATATACTGAACGTAGATTAAAGCATATAGCGACTATGGTTGATGAAAATGGCGAAGAGTTTAAAGATAAAAGTTTAGATTCTGCTTATAAAATGGGTGCAATTCATGGTCTACACAAATTAACTTCAATGAGATATAGTGGCGACGAAGTGTATAAGTACCCTACTAAAACACATATTACTCATGTTAATTATGATATAGAGGGAGACCCAATGTACACTCAGTTTTATAAAGATGATATAGTTTTTGTATTGAGAAATAATCCACAAGACTTAGATTGTCTTGTATCTATTGACGGTAATAGTGAGTTGGAATATTTATCTAATGAATTTTCTGAAGAACTACATAGCCCTAGAGCGTTTCACGATTGGATATTAAAAGATGTTAGTAAAAAATGTATTAGGTGTGATGAAATTGGTGTCAATAGTTACTCTAAACAACAAGAAGAGGGTGGTTACTTTGGTTTAATTGAGTGGGATTCTATATGGAATAACAAAATATCTACTTGGGTTTCTAATAAGGAATATATACATAGATTGTTAAATAAAAAAGATTACACAAATGAAACTTTTACTTTTCAAGATGAAGATTGTGCAGATTTATATTATTTATTGAAAGGTATGTTAAATGATAAAGAATCAGAATCTTTAGGAAAGAATGCAACTGAAGTAAATACATTTGAAGTTATGTTAAAAATGTTGGATATGTTTGAGGACAAATTAGATAGATTTAATGAAATTTACAATATATATCAAGAAAACAAGTTGACTGTAGATATTTGGTTTAACTTTTACTATGGCGACAATATAAAACGAAAAAGCAGAAAGGTGGTAAACTGTTAGCATGGAAATATTAGGATTTTTCTTGCTAGTCTATATAATATCTAAAATCATATGATAGAAATAGAATATATAGACTTAGATGACATAATTGAAGCTGATAGTAACCCTAAAGACCACGATATTGGTGTTATATATCAATCTATAAAGCGTTTCGGATTTAATAATCCAATAATGTTAAATGAAGCTACAGGAAAGCTACTTGCGGGACATGGACGACTTCAAACCCTTAAAATGATGAAGGATAATGGAGAGCCTGCACCCGATAGGATAAATGTAGAAAAAGATTTAGAAGATGACCGAATAGAATTTTGGTATGTTCCTGTTTTAAAAGGCGTAAGTATTGAAAATGTGGCTGAGGCACAAGCATATTTGCTTGCAGATAACCGTATTACTGAGCTTGGTGGTTGGCAACCAATGGATTTAATGGAGAGTTTGACTGATATTATAGAGCAAACAGGCAATTTAGAAGGAACTGGTTACGATTTAGAGGACGTTGAGACAATACTTGGCGATATGGAGACCACTACATTTGAAGTAGATGACAAACAAATCTCTGAGGTAAAGGACGAAACTGAAGTAACTGTTGCAGTTGGGCGTTATAAATTCAAAGTTCCCGCTGATGACTTCTATGATTGGGAAGAAATGGTACAAAGTTCTACTAATTCTAAAGATGTTGTAGATATTTCACTTTGGATTAAAGAAAGTCTGGGACTTAATTAGTCACCAGAGCTGGCACCAACTACATCAAACCCTATAAACATTGGGCTTTTACACAAATCTAGAGTTCTGGAAGAGAAGATGCCAGACAAACATTAAACCCCGCAAACATTGAAAATTTCGCTATA
>Ga0075477_10000489_pt1 | contig 17191 bp, 9 predicted proteins | sample DEB08_DNA_FD_76338 | JGI IMG/M metagenome (GOLD analysis project Ga0075477, IMG submission 76338) | Aqueous microbial communities from the Delaware River and Bay under freshwater to marine salinity gradient to study organic matter... | ecosystem: Environmental > Aquatic > Marine > Coastal ...
TGTCCCTCAACGTGCGTCTATGAACACTGCGACACCGCTCGATCTGTCTCTTTTCTCTCGTTCGCCAATGGCCGTGCCACCGTTGGCCCGGAATACTGCTGGTGAACTCGACGAGGCAGCCAACGCCGCGATCATTCGACATCTCGAGGCAGGTGGGATCGAACTCTTGCTCTACGGCGGCAATGCCGTGCTCTACCACCTGCCGCTTGGTGAGTACGAGCCGCTGCTGGAAATGCTCGCAGGTCTCGCAGGTCCAGCCTCGGTGGTGGTGCCGGCGGTCGGGCCTACCTACGGGCTGATGATGGAGCACGCCAGGCTGCTGCAAGGCACGTCCTTTGCCACCGCGATGGTGCTGCCACATCAGGGGATCACGACCAGTTCAGGCGTGGCGACGGGTGTGCGGCGGTTCGTCGAAGCGGCGGGCATGCCAGCCCTGGTCTACATCAAACATGAGGGATTTCTGGAGCCGGAGGATGCCGCAGCGCTGTGTCGTGATGGCCTCGTCTCGGCGATCAAGTATGCGATCGTTCGCGAGAATCCAGCCGAAGACCCCACGCTGCGGCGGCTGGTGGATCTCGTGGATCCGGCGATGGTGATCAGTGGCATTGGAGAGCAGCCGGCAATCGTGCACATGCGAGACTTTGGCCTGGGTGGATTTACCACTGGCTGTGGCTGCGTGTCGCCGAAGCTCTCGGTGGCGCTGCGGCAGGCGGCTGCTCGTGGTGACTGGGCGGAGGCTGAACGGCTGCGGGCACTCTTTGAGCCACTTGAAGACCTCCGCAACGCGATCAGCCCGATCTGCGTTTTGCACGAGGCCGTCGCTGCCGCCGGCATCGCCGATACTGGCCCCCTGCTGCCGCTCCTTGATCGCGTGCCTGTCGGGCACAGGGCAGCGATCCAGATGGCCGCTTCCGCACTTGCCGCTGTGGAGTGCTGATACGGTTCTCACCGCGTGTGCTGGTCCGGGTGAGATGCTATCGTCATGGGATGCCGCCGGTTGCAGCGGTTGCCTTTGAACGAGAGTGAACTCATGAACCCAGCTGGTCACCTTCGCCGTTTGTTCTGCCATGCGCGTTTCGTTCTCTGCCTGAGTGTCGCTGTGGCGACCAGCCTGGAGGCATCTCAGGCATCCGCCGCAGATGCGGCCAACACGCTCACGCTGACCGAGGAACGGCTCGGCTGGCAGTTGTTGTTTGACGGGGAATCGCTGGAGAACTTCCGCGGCTATCGCCAGGAGCAGCCTGGTGCTGGCTGGGCTGTGGAAGATGGAACAATTGTTCGCAAGGCGAACGGTGCAGGCGATCTGATCACTCGCGAGCAGTTCGACAGTTTTGAACTGCAGCTGGAGTATCGCATCTCACCAGCTGGCAACAGCGGGCTGATGTTTCATGTCACCGAAGACAACAACACGCCATGGAAGAGCGGTCCGGAAGTGCAGATCATCGACAATGTCGATGGCAAGGATCCGCAGAAGGCGGGCTGGCTCTATCAGCTCTACCAGCCGGCCAAGCCACGCTGGGTCAGCGCCTTTGAGCGACGAGCTGGCCTCGTCAGCGGTGATACCTACGATGCGACCCGGCCTGCCGGCGAGTGGAACCATCTCTATCTGCGGGTCACTCCACAGGCAGGCGAGGTCTGCCTCAACGGTGTGAAGTACTACAACTTCGTTGTCGGTTCAGACGACTGGAACCGGCGGGTGGCTCAGAGCAAGTTTGCTGACATGGAAGGCTTTGGCAAGGCTGGCCGGGGACACATCGCGCTGCAGGACCATGGCGACGAGGTTGCCTTCCGTTCACTCAAGGTACGGCTGCTCCCGGATGGGGAGGCAACACGGCCGGTTGATCAGAAGATCGCTGTCATTGCGGAGCCTGCGTTTCCTGAGATGGAATGGGAAGGCTGGTCGCCAACCGGGGAGGACGGGAAGCCGGCCCAGCCCATGCGGCCGCTGCTGGTGACGCATGCGGGCGATGGGACTGGCCGCCGCTTCGTGCTTGACCAGGCCGGTATGGTGCATGTAATCGCCAAAGATGATCAGACCCAAGCGTCGCTCTTTCTGGACCTGCGTCCACAGACAGCTCCCTGGGGGAAGGCCAACGAAGAAGGATTGCTCGGCTTGGCGTTCCATCCGAAGTTTGCCGAGAACGGAGAGTTCTTCCTTTGCTACTCAGTGAAGCCAGATGACGATCCATCCGTGCGACGGGAGCATGTTTCCCGTTTCCGAGTGAGTGAAGATGATCCCAATCGGGCTGATCCGGCGAGTGAAGAGGTGTTGATTACCTTTGAGCAGCCGTTTGAGAACCACAACGGTGGCTCCATCACGTTTGGAAATGATGGCTACCTCTACATCGCCCTAGGCGATGGTGGCAGTGCCAACGACCCGCTGGGGAATGGTCAGAACCTGGCCAACCTCAACGGCTCCGTGGTGCGGATTGATGTCGATCACACCAGCGACGGACGGGCCTATGCGATCCCCTCCGACAACCCATTTGTCGATGTCGAAGGTGCCCGGCCAGAGATTTTTGCCTACGGATTTCGCAACATCTGGCAGATCTCCAATGACCCGAAGACAGGCCACATCTGGGTTGGCGATGTCGGGCAAGACCTCTGGGAAGAGGTCAACATTGTCGAGCGTGGCGGTAACTACGGCTGGTCGATTCGTGAAGGAACGCAGCCATTTAGTGGTGTGGTTTCAGCCGTGGAGACCGTCGATCCGGTCTGGATCTACGACCATCGTGAAGGCAAGTCGATCACCGGCGGTCATGTCTACAACGGCAGTGAGCTGCCGATGCTCAGCGGCCGGTATGTGTTCGGAGATTACGTTTCAGGTCGTGTCTGGGCACTCGCGCTCGATCCCGAAACCGGTAAGGCAGACAACCAGGAGATCAGCTGGAACGGCCTGCCAGTGTACGGCTTTGGTGTCGATGAAGCTGGCGAGATGTATGTCACGACTGCCTCGCCCACCGGTCAGGGCGTGTATCGGCTGGTGCGGGATGCGTCGGTGGTGCCCGTCGGCATCAACGACAACTTCCTGGATCCCGAGCTTGACGCGGAAGCCTGGATGAAGCGATTTGAGGTGGAGAGCCGCGAGGTCTTTGCGGGACGTGTTGAGGTGATGAAGGCTCTGGGGCTTGAGCCAGGCGACCGCATCGCGGACATCGGGAGTGGGACGGGGCTCTATCTCTCGGCATTCTCCGGCGCGGTCGGAAAGGAAGGCGGGGTCTATGCCGTTGATATTTCTCCCAAGTTCATCGAGTTCATTCGGCGTCGGGTGGTCGATGAGAACCTGAAGAATGTGCGAGTGGTCGCGTCAACAGAGCGGTCTGCGTCCTTGGCTGCTGAGAGCGTCGACCATGTCTTCATCTGCGACACGTACCACCACTTCTCCTACTACGGCGAGATGCTCGACTCAATCCGAGAGGGGCTGGCTCCCGGCGGGCAACTCGTTGTGATCGACTTTGAGAGAATCCCAGGCACGTCGCGCGACTGGCTGCTGACTCACGTGCGGGCAGGCAAGGAGCAGGTGCGGGCCGAGATCGAGCAGGCGGGTTTTGAGTTTGTCGAAGAGGTTGAGGTGCCAGCCTTCGCAGAGAACTATCTGCTGCGGTTTCGCAAGCCCATTCGCTAAAGCGGTTCGGATGATTGGAGGATAAAGATCCTGTGAGTCCTACCGAGTTGCTGCAACTGAGAAGAGTTTGGCTTAGTTTGTGATGTCGTTTCTTTCCCGTTAAATCTTGGAGCCAGTGACGTTTGTCGCGGAGAGCCCATGAGCGTCGTCACTATTTATCTTTGCGGCACTGGCAAGCATCGAGACCGTCCTGAATATTTGATTGGTCATCTGCACGACCTTGACGCTGCAGATGCTTCGACCCCAGATCGGAACGGCCGCAAACTTGTTCTCGACGGCCCTGGGGCTGGGGCAGGTCATGCGATTAAGGCAATCAAGGATGCTGTCGAAGGCGCCGCCGATCCTGCCAATCTGCCGAGTCGTCGTAACTTGTCGGGGATAACATCTGGCTTAGGCTGGGCAGACAATACGCACTTTGCAATGCAATGGCTGCTCGCGGTTGATGCGGAGAGTCGGCGGGGCGGGCATCCTATTACAGTGGTCAATATGGTTGGTCACAGCCGAGGCGCCGTGACTGCAACCATGATCGCACACCTCATGCATCGTGAGCGACCGGCATGGCGGGCCAACATTTTTGCAGTCGATCCGGTGCCCGGAGGCGATGCTCGTAGCTTTACGACAGGAACAGGAATGCCCGGAAGTCCGTTTGTGATTCCGGCCAATGTTGGTTCGTACGCGACGATTCTGATGGAACATGTGCCTTCAACTGGCAAGGATGTGTGTTTTCAGCCCGTACCCCTCGATCAGTTGGGGTTCGAAGGTGACACGATCGTCCGAATGTGGCCGATGCCCGGAAAACACGGCGACGCTGTGAAGCAGGACTTCACAGAATACCCTTTAAGTTTTATTTCTGCCCATCTGATTTCGTCTTGGTTGCAGTATTATGGCACCCATATTGATGCACGATATATACGTACCAATGAGCAGTTGCTTGAACAGTACGCCACAGTTTTTCTGAAGCGGCTGACTGGTAAGAAAAGTAAAGCGGCCTCAAGTCTTCGTGATGGCTGGGGGGCCAATCCCTTTCGCTGGAGTTTGGGAACTCAGTGGCTTAATGACAGAGCACGGCTGATCGATAATCCGACGCGTGAACATCCGTATTATCTCAATCTGCATCATGCTTCGTTGTTTCAGCTGGCGTTTGGTGATGCGACACGGCGTCTTGATGAACAGCAATGGTTGCGGTCCTTTGAAGTTGCACCATTTGCTCGCCAGTTCCCTAAGAGCGTTGAGTTGCTGAGGAAGCTGCGGCTCGTAGCAGATGATGACCTTGCGGATCGATTGGAAGATATGATCCGGCGGTACAAGTCAAGAACGACTGGTGTCAAAGGCTTTTTTTCCAAGCAGAGCGACACTTCGGTGGCTGCCATCGATGGGCTCGAGCAGGTGCTGCGAGAATTTCGTCACGCGCCGTTCAATTTGGAAAAGCCCGTGATCTTCTTGCTTCACGGTCGCTATGTGGGGTCGATACCGGTTGTTGGCGTGACGCAGTTAAAGAACGGGTCGCGTTTGCATGGCATGCTTGCCGAGACGTACAGCGGTTGGAGACGCGACTGGCGAGTGCGGGTCTTGGGTTGAGGTGTGAACTGCGAGAGACTTCGGCTAAGGATTCGTGGGTTTGCACGGTAACTGTACGCGCGGCTAGCGGCTCTGCCAAACGTAAACGCCGATCGCGGCGGTCATCAGGGCTGCGGCGATGACCCGCTTGATCAGCATCTGACGATCGACACGGGTCTCAAGCTCATGCCAGCCGTGATGAGCCAGGGCCGCTCCGAGCACGACAGACATGATGCCACGGGTGGACTGCAGAATCGTGCTGAGAATCACTCCGACGCTGCCGATGCAGGCGTAGAGGGTGACCATCGCTGCCATCCATGCTGCGGAATACTCAGCTGCTGCTCTCCAGTCTGCCGTGACGGGCCGAGGCAGCCGGCGGTACTGGGCAATGACAAACGGAATCATCAGGAGTGCCCCGAGCACGTAGGTCAGCGACATCGCCAGACTGCCTGCTTGTAGGCGGCTGACAGGAATCGCGTCTTCAATGCCATTGATCAGCGAGAGAATCCCAAGATCTGCGACTGCAAACCCAAAGCAGCTCATGGAGAGCAGCACGAGGATTCGCAGCTGCACCCCTGAACTGCCTTGCTGTAGCACAACCGCCGCACCTCCACAGAGCAGCACCGCCAGCCACTGCAGTGGTGCGAGTGACTGCCGCATCACCAGCGTGAGTAACACGGCCTGAGCGACGATCTTGAGGCCCAGCAGGGGGGACAGCTTCGACGCATCTGCTCTGGTGAGCAGGTGAAATAGGCAGGCCTGACCCGCGAAGTAGCTCAGGGTGGAGATTAGGCAGGGCTGCCAGACGGTGGGCTTCACGAGCGCGGTCAGACTCTGACGTGTCGCCGGCAGGAGCCACCAGGTGACCGGCACGCAGCCGACACCCATCAGGAAGTGGGCCAGCACGAGCAGCCGTCGGCTCCCGCCGGGTCGGCGTGTGCCGTGGTGCCGGGAGACGAGGTAGGAGACGGAGCTGAAAAAGGCCGCAGCCAGGCCGGCCGCGATACCAAAGGCGAGTGGGGTCACGAGCGGCATGCTACCCGACGGCGGTGTTTGGCCAAGCCCATCAACGCTGGTGCATGCTACGATCCATTTTGGTGATGGGGAGTTCGGCTGTCGTCTACCGGGAGAGCGTGATGCTGATCCAAGGACTGTGCTCGTCGCGAGTGAGAATGCTGCTGTGTGGTGGAGTGGTGCTCCTGCTGCTTGGCTGCAGTGGCGGTGAGGGGGACTCTCAGGCAAACCGGCCGCAGCAGCAGCCGGCAGAGCAGGGCCTACCGATGCCGATGCAGACACGTCCTGAGCCCCCACGTGAGCCGATCGCCCGTGGCGAAGCAGCGGCTCCTGCTGTCGCCGCGACGCCAGCGGTGCCTGCGACCCCACTGGTTCCGCCAAAGCCCGTAGAAGGAGCCGGCGATGTCGCTCCTCTTGCAGAGAAGCTCGGCATAGGGGATCCCGCTCCCGAGATTGCGATCGCTACCTGGGTGGCCGGTGAACCGATCGAAGGCTTTGAGCCTGGCAGTGTGACCGTTGTCGAGTTTTGGGCGACCTGGTGTGGCCCCTGCCGCACGAGCATGCCGCACATCAGCGAACTCCAAGAGCAGTATGGCGAGGCCGTACGGTTTGTCGGTGTGACTCGTGAGGAGCTCGAGGTGGTCGAAGAGTTTCTTGGGCAGGAGCAGAGCGAAGGGAAGACCTGGCAAGAGGCGATCACGTACCGGCTCGCCATCGACGAGGCGGACACCACCAACACCGCCTACATGCGGGCAGCGGGACAGAACGGGATTCCCTGCGCCTTCATCGTGGGCAAAGACGGGCATGTGGAATGGATTGGCCATCCGATGCAGATCGATGAGCCGCTCACAGCAGTGGTCAATGACAGCTACGACCGCGAGGCTGCCGTGGCAGAGTTTGCCGCAGCTCAGAAGCTCAAGGAGATGCAGCGACAGCTGATGACGCTGCAGCGTGAGCAGAAGTGGGATGAGGCTCTCGCGATCGTTGAAGAACTGGAAAGTGAGATGGGCCAGGCATTTGGTCTGATGAGCCTGAAGCTCCAGCTGCTCACAAGAGCGGGTCGGAGTGATGAGGCGACCACATTGCTTGGAGAACTCGTCGACTCTGGATGGGAAGACGCTCAGATGCTCAATGCGCTTGCGTGGAATGCAGTGACTGCAAACGCTGCCTCAGCCACAGACCTGGAGGTCGCCCTGAAAGCAGCCACCCGTGCTGCTGAGTTGACCGACCAGACCGACGGCAGCATCCTCGACACCCTTGCCCGGGTGTACTTCGTGATGGGTGATCTCGATCAGGCGATTGCGTTGCAGGAGAAGGCTGTTGCGCATGGCCAAGGCAACGCGTCGATTGAGCGTGCCCTTGAAGAGTATCGCAAAGCCAAAGAGAACACCAAAACTGACGAGTCCGAAGAGCCTCAGCCGGCTGCTGGTGCTGCAGATCCGGCGTAGGCTTTCATCTCATGCCGACAGGTTCCAGGCCCCGGCTACTTCCACGGGGAGTAGTCGGTGGGCTTGAGGAACTCAGCGACAACACCGTTTTTCTTTTCAGTCAGAGAGCCTCCCGCCTTCTCCTCGGAAGCTTTGCGGGCCGCAGTCCATGCAGGGTCTTTGCGGAAGGCTGCAAACGACTCAGCAGCGGCTTCCTCGCTGGCGTGGCCGATGAGGTAGACGAGCATCCTGTCAGCATGCGGTTCACTCGCTGCCCGGTGCCAGTAGATCAGGTTCTCGATGCCATGCTTGGCGAAGAGGTCGATCGTGTGGTCCCGGAACCGGGCGTCGAGGGAGGGCAGGTTGCCTTCGGTCGCGGTGTAGGTGCGGAGTTGCACGACTCGGTCACCTGCAGCCTTGTTTGCAAGCCCATCTGCTGGTGAGAAGTCGGTCGTTTCCAAAAAACTCTGGGTGACATTTTTCACCAGTCGGCCTTCGGCAGTGGAAGCCTTGTAGGCGGCCTGCCAGTCGGGATCTGCAAGAAACGCCTTCCAGGCGGCGTCGCGTGCCTCGCGGTCTGGGTAGGCGAGAAAGTAGACGAGCTTCTGCTCGGGGTTGTCACCGGTCGGCACGAAGTAACCCACGTTGGTCATGCCGTGCTTCTCGAAGAGGGCCATCGTGTGATCGCGAAAGCGGGCGTGCAGGGCGTCGAGCTTTCCCTCGTTGGTGTAGTAGACCCGCATCTCATAGAGGCCGGGCTCGGCAGCGAGGCTATCGGTGGAAAGCGAGGTGAGCATCGTGGCAACCGCGGCAAACATCAGAAAACGAAGGAAAGACATGGGAAACTCCGCAGAGGAAAACATTTCAGGAAGGGTGTATGAGCAACGCGACTCGTCAAGCTGTCAGAGGTTCTCCACTTCAAACCCATCACGGTAGGTGCGTCGCAGCAGAGCCTCTGCCGCGTCGTGGCCGGGGATCTTCATCGCTTCTGGCTCCCAGCGGAGGGTGTCGCCGGGGAAGCGGTTGGCGATCGTACCCAGCAGGACGGCTTCGGTGAGCGGTCCTGCGTAGTCAAAGCCACAGGTTGTTGCCGCCCCGCCCAGGCAGGCATCGACGAACAGATGGTAATGGTTGCCATTTTCGGCCTGCTCAATCTCCGTCTCAGCGAACTGTGCCGCTGGCAGCAGCATCGGCATGCCGACATGCGGCAGCAGGATGGCCCCATCCGTGCCCACAAACATGGAGCCCTGGCCTGGCAGGTTCATCCGCTGGCCATCAGCGGTGTCGAGAGGCCACTCGGAGGTGTCTGGCATGCGGCCGCCGTCATACCAAGTGAGGCGGAAGTCGTCGGTGGTGAAGGGGGTCTTCTTGGCAAAAGTGAAGTTGGTCTCGTTCTGCATGCCATACGAGTGTGACGGTGGTGCAGAACTGGCGGAGACGATCTCGCTTGGCGCACCGAGTGCCAGTGCGGAGAAGACAGGATCGAGAATGTGGATCGCCATGTCGCCCATCGTGCCACAACCGAAGTCATACCAGCGTCGCCAGTTGCCGGGGTGGTACTGACCGGGGCAGAAGGGGCGTTCGGCGGCGGTGCCGAGCCAGAGATTCCAGCGGAGATTGGCCGGCACCTCGCCAGTCTCGGGATCCGGGCCGTCGTAGCCCCAGGTCTTGCCGCTCCAGGAGTGCACCTCACGGACCGGGCCGATCACTCCGGACTGCACGAGTTTGACGGCCGTCCTGTAAGGAGTGGTCGAATGAATCTGCGTGCCCATCTGAGTGACCAAGCCGGTCTTGGCAGCCACCCGCCGCAGCTGCCGCGACTCATAGACATCGTGCGTCAGCGGCTTCTGGCAGTAGACATGCTTGCCAAGATTGAGCGCTGTCATCGCAGCGGCCGCATGCGTGTGGTCGGGAGTGGAGACGTGAACGGCATCGATCGAGTCGCCAAGCTTTTCAAACAGTTCACGAAAGTCGGCAAACCGCTCCGCCCCAGGATGCTTCTCTCCGGCCGCAGCGAGGTTGCCACTGTCGACATCGCAGAGGCCGACGACTTCGACACTACCGTGAGAACTCAGCGAGGCGAGGTCGCTACCGCCCATGCCGCCCACACCAATGCCTGCCAGCCGCAGCCGGTCGTTGGCGGCCGCTCGCAGTCCTCGGGGTCCGACGGCCAGCCAAGAGGCGGCAGCCACGCCTCCGCTCTGAAGCAGGCGACGGCGAGTGATCGGTGTATTCAGGCTGGTCATCGAGTGTTCTCCCTCTGTGAGCTTGTGGCGACGGTGCCGGGACAGCGAGTCGCGAGCAAAACGCCGCTTTCGGCCACCCCAACCCGTAGGTGTCATCCGGCGACATGATCAACCCCGTCGATCCTTCCGTCAAACAGTGGATTGTCGCTGGTTGACTGCTATCGCAGGAATGGTGGGTTTCTGGCGGGTATGCTCTCTGGCTTCTGGGATAACTCGGCTGGCGTGAACGCACACGGGCTTTGCCACAACGCAGTGGCTCAAGGAAAGGGAACACGATGCGACGACTGATGGTCTCGATGATGCTGGTGGCTCTGCTCGCAGGCGTTGTTGCCGAGACATCTGCGGAGATTCCTGGGAACCGTTGGGCACACTGGCGGGGACCGCTGGGAACAGGCGAGGCGCCAACGGCCACGCCGCCCCTGGAGTTTGGGGTGGAGAAGAATGTCCGCTGGAAGGTGGAGATTCCTGGCAGTGGTTCGTCTTCGCCTGTGGTCTGGGATGACCGGGTGTTTGTGACCACCGGCGTGCAAAAGGCCGACGGGCAGACCTGGTCGTTTCATCTGTTCTGCTTCGACAGGGGCAGTGGCAAGCAGCTCTGGGAACAGACTGCCGTAGAGGCGGTGCCACACGAAGGCACGCATCAGACCAATACGTTTGCGTCGGCCTCTCCCTGTACCGACGGTGAGCATGTCTATGCCTCCTTCGGCTCTCGAGGCCTGTTCTGCTACACGCTCGATGGAGAGCTCGTCTGGAGCCGTGACTTCGGTGACATGACGATCCGTCGCGGCTTTGGCGAAGGCAGTTCGCCCACGCTGGTTGATGACCTCGTGATCATGCCGTGGGATCATGAGGGGCCGTCGATGCTGTATGCCCTCAACAAGAAGACGGGGGAGACCGTTTGGGAAACGCCCCGCGACGAGCCGACCTGCTGGGCCACGCCGCTGGTGGCAGCGAGCAGCAGCGGTGAACTCCAGGTCGTGATGAACGGTCAGACCGCGGCTCGCGGCTACGACCTGAAGACGGGGAAGGAGCTCTGGCGGTGTGGTGGGCAGACCGAGCGGCCCTGTGCTTCCGCGGTGGCAGAAGGCGGAGTGGTCTATGTGATGAGTGGATTTCGCGGCGCGTTTGCCGGAGCCTTTGATCTCGAAGGCCGTGGTGATCTTGCTGGCAGCAAGGCTGTCCTCTGGAGTCTCAGTCGCGACACTCCCGACGTGGCGTCGCCGCTGCTGACTGATGGCAAACTCTACTTCTATAAGGAGAAGACCGGCCTGCTGACCTGCGTCGAGGCGGCTACGGGTGAGCCGATCTACGAAACGCAGCGGATTCCCGGCATCGGCCGCACCTATGCCTCACCAACGGCTGCCAACGGCCACATCTACCTCACCGATCGTGGTGGCGTGATTACGGTGATCACCACGGGTGCCAATCCGCAGGTGGTGGCGTCGAACGACATGGGCGAGGGAGTCGATGCGACGCCGGCCGCCGACGGCAACGACCTCTTCATCAGAGGTGAACGACATCTGTTCTGCGTGTCCACGCAGAAGTGACACGGCGCGGCATCGAGTTTGTTTTTCCGCAGCATGTAGGGAGAGATCGAGAAATGGCGGTACCAGCAGAAGCCATGATGGTGACGACGCGGACTCGTTTCTTCGTCGTGATGATCGCCGTGGCGGTGTGCGGAGGCTTTGGATGGAGATCAACGATGACTGAGGCCACAGCTGCGGAAACAGACGTCACCGATCCCAACTACGATGAAGAGGCTGTGCGGTCGTTTACGCTGCCAAACATTCTCGAGGGCCCCGATGGCGTGGCGGCAGATTCCGTCGCAGCCTGGGAGAAGACGAGCCGGCCCTATCAGTTCCGGCAGCTCCAGCGTTTTGTGTACGGTGAGCAGCTTCCTGCGGCGCCGGTCCAAGTTGTCGGTGAGGTCCAGCGCAAGGAGGTGCAGCTGGCAGGCCCAGGGGGTGGCACGACCGCTGCCGTCCGACTGCAGGCTCGCTTACGACTCGGCACCGCCGCGAATGCTCGCGAGACAGAGGTGCTGGTCTACCTGCCAGCTGCAGCCAAGGAGCCGGTGCCGACGTTTCTGAAGCTCAACTTTGCGGGCAACCAGGCTGAGACGGCAGACCCGGAGGTCTGGATGACCGACTCGTGGATGCGAAGCGGCGACGGGGTCGAAGACCACAAGGCCACCGACGCCACCCGCGGCATCAACGCTCGTCGATTTCCAGCGGCCGAAATGCTCTCACGTGGCTACGGCATGGCAACGGCCTACTGCGGCGATATCTTCCCGGACCACCCTGAAGGACGAGCCGAGAGCGTGCTGCCCTCGCTTGGACGGCCAGTCGAGGGTGAGCTGGCGGCCAATGAGCCTGGAGCCATCACTGCCTGGGCATGGGGACTCTCCAGAATTCTCGACTGGCTCGTGACGCTGCCTGCGGTTGATGGTGAAGGGGTGATCGTGGTCGGGCACTCGCGGCTGGGCAAGACAGCACTCTGGGCGGGAGCCTGCGACCAGCGGTTCGCGATGGTGGTCTCCAATGAATCCGGCTGCGGTGGCGCGGCCCTCTCTCGACGGAACTACGGTGAGACTGTCGGCGTGATCACGTCACGGTTTCCACACTGGTTCTGCCCGAGCTTTGGCAGTTATGCCGGCCGAGAGCTGGAACTGCCTGTCGATCAGCACACACTGCTGGCGATGATCGCGCCACGGCCACTCTATGTGGCGAGTGCTGAGGGAGACCGCTGGGCGGATCCGCGTGGTGAGTTCCTCTCAGCGGAGGCTGTCGGACCAGTCTGGAAACTCTACGGCCGTGAGGGCTTAGGCAGACGCGACTATCCAGCTCTGGGCGAATCGGTGGGTGACTTTGTCCGCTATCACGTCCGCGGCGGCAAACATGACCTGCTACTGGAAGACTGGCAGCACTTCGCCGACATGGCGGACGCCACTCTGCGGGCTGAGAAGACGTCCTCTCGATAGTCCGCGTTCTCCTGCTACTTCGACACGTGTCTGCTGCTGCACAACAGGGGGTCTCTGATGCCAAACCATCGGCTGCTGCTCATGACGGCTGCCTTCCTGGGGCTGTGTGCTGGTGTGGTGAGGTCAGGGGCTGCTGCGGAGAGGCCAAACATCCTCTTCATCATCGTCGACGACCAGTCGCCTTTTGATTTCCGTTTCTACAACCCGCGTTCCACCCTTGATGCGCCTGTGATTGAGCGGCTGGCCGCGGAAGGCATGGTGTTTGACGCGGCCTATCAGATGGGGTCGTTCTCAGGTGCCGTCTGCACGCCGAGCCGCCACATGGTGATGAGTGGCCGTACCGTCTGGCATCTGCCGATTCATCCGAGTGTGCCGCGACGAAAAAAGGGGGAACAATCGCCGCCGGTTGCCGCTCCCCACTGTCCGTCAGGTCTCGAGGCCCACACTCTCGCAGCCGTGTTCAACGCAGCAGGGTACGACACGATGCGGACCTGCAAGACAGGAAATAGCTACGAGGGGGCGAATCGGCAGTTCACGGTTCGGCATGACGCGAGCAAGCGTGGCGGAACACCAGAGACGGGGAGCGGCTGGCATGGTGACCAGGTGATGGCGTATCTCGCTGACCGTGAGGCGACCGCTGACGACGACCCATTCTTCATCTACTACGGCTTCTCGCATCCGCATGACACCCGCGACGGAACGCCGGCACTCTTGGAGAAGTATGGAGCCACCAATCATGCCGATCGGGACACCCTGCCGGCAGCCAACGCACGGCAGCCGTCGCTGCCTGTGAACTGGCTTGCGGAGCATCCCTTTGACCATGGGCACATGGATGTGCGGGATGAAGTCGCGGTCAGCGGTGTCTGGAAGAATCGCGATGAACAGACGATTCGCAACGAACTTGGACGAGAGTTTGCCTGTAGCGAGAACATCGACCAGCAGATAGGCCGCGTGCTCGACAAGCTGGCTGCGATGGGAGAGCTCGACAACACCTGGATCTTCTACACGGCCGACCATGGAATGGCGATCGGCCGCCATGGCCTGCAGGGGAAGCAGAACCTCTACGAACACACCTGGCGGGTGCCGTTTGTGGTCAAAGGGCCCGGCGTGGCTGCTGGAAGCCGCGCGACGGGCAACATCTACCTTGGTGACGCCCTGGCGACCCTCTGTGGTGTTGCTGGGATTGAGCCACCAATGACGAACGAGGGAGTGAGCTTCCTGCCTGTGCTACGGGGTGAGCAGCAGACGGTGCGGGACGTGCTTTACGGTGTCTACTGCGGTGGGCAGAAGCCAGGGATGCGGAGTGTGCGAAAAGGGGATTGGAAGCTGATCAAGTACGAGTCACCAAGCGGCGGCCTACATACCCAGCTGTTTAACCTCCGTGAGAACCCGCATGAGTTTCTTGCAGAACACCACACGGCGTTGGCAGGCAGCTCGGCAGCATCGGCACTCACGCCTCACCAGAGGAATCTTGCGGAGCTGCCCGACTATGCAGCAGAACGGGTCGAGATGGAGGCTGTACTGCTTGAGCAGATGCAGCAGCATGACGACCCCTATCGTTTTTCCGATCAGGCAGGTCTGCAGTAAAGACTGCAAGATGAAGGGAGCGTGGAGTGAGCGTGCGGAGAGCAGGCTGGTGGTTCGTGGTGTGTGTCGTGGCAGGCTGTGTTGTTGGGGGACGCGGCTATGCGGCAGATGATGAACTCGCCCAGTACGCCCTGTTTCTCGCAACCGCTCCACGTCCAGAGGCCTGTGAGTCGGCTGCCACGCCGCTGCCGTTGCAGCTCGAGCAGGGCGATCGCATCTGTCTGATCGGCAATACGCTGCTTGAGAGAGCACAGCTCTATGGGCATCTGCCTGCCGTCATGCAGGCGGGCTTTCCGACGCATGAACTGACGATCCGCACGCTGGCCTGGTCAGCAGATGAGGTCGGACTCATGCCGAGACCGGAGAACTTCGCCGATCTTGAGCAGCACCTCTTCTCTGCCAAAGCCGATGTGATTCTTGCCGCTTACGGCTTTAACGAGTCCTTTGCCGGTGAGGCGGGGCTGGCCTCATTCGAGCAGCGGCTGAAGGCATTCCTCAGAGGACTTCAGACGAGGGCCTTCAATGGCGAGTCGGCGGCACGGATCGTGCTGCTCTCACCGATCCCGAATGAGAATGTGGCCGGTGTTGCTGCTGCTGATCGCAACAATGCTGCCATCGCCTTGTATACCGAGGCGATGCGAAAGGTGGCGGCATCGCAGGGTGTGGGCTTTGTCGATCTCTACACACCGATGCTGGCGGCGGTTGCCGCTCCCGGAAACCTTACCCGCAACGGCTGTCATCTCACCGATGCCGGCTATGCAGAGCTGGCGGGTGTGCTCTATCGAGGCCTGTTCGCCACTGATCCGCCCGTGGTGAGTGATCCGCTGCGGGAAGCAGTGGTCGATCTCGAGCGGCAGTTCTTCCGTCGCTACCGCCCGCTGAACACCTTCTACTACACCGGTGGCCGCAACGAGGCGTATGGATATCTCGACTTTCTGCCCGCCATGCGGAACTTCGAGATCATGTGTGAAAACCGTGATCGACGTATCTGGGATCTGGCTGCAGGACGGCCGGTATCTGCTGAGATTGACGACTCCAATCTGCCCTCGTTGCCGGCAGTCAACGAGACCCGTGGTGCCAATGAATGGCTCTCGGCAGCTGAGGAGCAGAAGGCCTTCCAGGTCGATCCGCGATTTGAGGTGCAGCTGTTCGCTGGCGAGGAAGAGTTTCCCGAAATCGCCAACCCGATTCAGGTCCGCTGGGATACCCGCGGGCGGATGTGGGTCTGTACGTCTCAGGCCTATCCGCATGTCTATCCGGGCCAAGAGCCACACGACCGGCTGGTGATCCTGGAAGACATCGACGGCGACGGAAAGGCTGATCGGTCAAAGATCTTTGCGGATGACCTGCATGTGCCGCTCTCGTTTGAGTTTGGCGATGGCGGCGTTTACGTCTCGGAGCAGCCGAACCTGACGTTTCTGGCAGACACCGATGGGGATGACCGTGCGGATGTGCACGAGGTGCTGCTTTCAGGTTTTGGTACCGAAGACTCGCACCACTCGCTGCATGACTTCATCTGGGCCCCCGACGGAGCCCTGCTGTTTCGCGAGTCGATCTTTCATCACAGCCAAGTCGAAACACCCTACGGCCCAGTGCGGCAGCAGAACAGCGGCTGGTTTCGCTATGAGCCGCGAAAGCATCGCCTGACCGCCATGGGGAGCTATCCCAGCACGAATCCCTGGGGCGTGACCTTCGATCCCTGGGGCAACCATGTGGCGAGCCACCCGATTTTTGCCGAGGCCTTCCACAGCCTCGACCCACCCTATCCCCAGCAGCATGCCCGGCCGCAGGGCTTGCAAGCCTACTCGGGCACCTGCGGACAAGCGTTTGTCGATGCTCCAGGCTTTCCCGAGGAGCTGCAGGGTGGCTTCATCAAGGCTCGCTACAAGCCGACCAACCGAATTGAGATCCATCGCTGGGTGGAGAACGCGTTTGGCTACAACGAGCAGTATGTCAGCGACCTGATCTTCTCCACGAACCTCAGCTTTATTCCGGTCGACCTGCACTTCGGCCCTCGTGGAGATCTGTATGTCGTCGACTGGTACAACCCGGTGAAGGGGCATGCCCAGTATTCGCTGCGGGATTCTCGCCGCGACCGGGGCTCAGGACGCATCTGGCGGGTGACGGCCAAGGCGAACGCCAACGAGGGCACTGGGCAGGGTGTTGCTGGCCAGATGCCCCCGATCGCCAACGCCAGTGATGACGCGGTGGCAGCGCTGCTTGGGCATCGTGAGTTTCGCATCCGCTATCTGGCCACCCGTGAGCTCGCCAGCCGCCGCCCTGATGCCGCGGCCAAGGCCGTCGATCGCTGGCTCTCGGGGCTGGCTGAAGATGATCCGCAGCGGCTCCGCCACCAGGCCGAAGGGATGGTGGCCCTTTCCACGATTGGTGTGGTCCGTCCAGAGCTGCTGGAAGAGCTGGCAGCGAGTGACGACCACCATGCCAGGGCCGCGGCGGTGCGGCAGTTGCGATACTGGCACGCAGCAGTTCCAGACCGGCACGAACTGCTCAACCGTGCGGCGGTCGATGCCTCAGGCCTTGTTCGCCTGGAGGCCGCGATCGCGGCGAGCTGGATCGGGACCCCAGAGGCGCTCGAGGCGGTGATCCGCATTTTCCGACAGCCACTCGGTGGTCATCTGGCATACGCAGCGGTCTGTGCGCTTGAGTCCGCACCGCTTGCGGCGCACTGGCGTGGCGATGACGCGAGTCCGGTGCCGGCGCTGCTGGCTCGTGGGCGACGTTCGCTGGAGATCGT
>Ga0075477_10000495_pt1 | contig 17130 bp, 10 predicted proteins | sample DEB08_DNA_FD_76338 | JGI IMG/M metagenome (GOLD analysis project Ga0075477, IMG submission 76338) | Aqueous microbial communities from the Delaware River and Bay under freshwater to marine salinity gradient to study organic matter... | ecosystem: Environmental > Aquatic > Marine > Coastal ...
TTTCCCGTCGATCGCCTGATCGAACGGCTCGCCGACGACCATCCGGGCCTGCCGATCGTTGGCGGAATGCTCAGCGGGGCAACCGAGCCCGGCGGAAACGTCTTGGCCCTCGACTCCCACACCTATGACTGCGGGGCCGTGGGGGTAGTGATCGGCGGTGGCGTGCAGGTGCGTCCTGTCGTCTCTCAGGGCTGCCGGCCGATCGGCCGCACCTTCGTGATCACAAAGGCTGAGGAAAACATCCTCGTCGAACTTGGCGGGAAGCCGGCCTTGGAGCAGCTCCGTTCGATCTACGGGGACCTCAGTGACAACGACCGCGACCTTGTGCGGAAGAGCCTGCATGTGGGCCGCGTCGCCAGCGAATACCAGGATCGATTTCAGCGGGGCGACTTCCTGGTCCGCAATGTGATCGGCGCAGACCCCGAGTCAGGTGTGATCGGTGTCGGCGACACCCTGCGTGTCGGCCAGACCGTGCAGTTTCACGTGCGGGATGCGGCCAGTGCCAACGAAGACCTGACCACCCTGCTCGCGGCCCAGCCGTCCACGACGGCCCCGGTCGGCAGCCTTGTGTTCACCTGCAACGGCCGCGGGAGCCGTCTGTTTGAAACCGCTGACCACGATGCGACCTGCCTGCAGGAGCGTTTTGCCGGACTTCCGGCCGCAGGCTTTTTTGCCCAAGGCGAGATCGGGCCCATCGGCCAGCAGAACTGCCTGCATGGCTTCACAGCGAGCATTGCCCTGTTTGAACCGGCCGATCCCAGGAATCGCGGCGAGGGGAGCCGCTGAGGGAAATGCCGGCCGTCCAGGCCGCACTGTCGCTGTTTTTCCTGCGAAAAAACCCACGTTTCTGCGGCTTGCTCTCTCCCTTGACGCTGACAGGGGCGGAGCCCTACCGTCCTGCCTCCCCGGGGATGACCCGGCTAAATCGGTTGGTGAGAGCCCCCTGGAGACTGCGTTTTATGCAGCGTCAGCCCTGGTTTCTTGTCGCATCGCTTGCGGTCCTTGCCTGCAGTGGCTGTGCCCACCATCGCCTCGGCAGCAACGGCTACGCCTACGAGCCCCCCTTGGCACCGGCGGTCTACCCGCAGCCAGTCGATGCCAGCCAGCCGGTCGCCCCGGTGGTGACCACAGGTGTCCCCACGATTTCGCAGACAGCCGTGCCACCACAGGTGGTGATGCAGCAGCCAGTTGCCGGCCAGCCGGTCTACAGCCCGGTGGTGGGTGGCCCTGCCACGATGGTTCCCTGCGATCCCGCCACCATGACGGCCCCTCTCCAGACGCAGCCCTGCCCACCGCCGGCCCTCTGAGCCCGCCAAGCCCCCCACGCGACTCAAGCCCACGGGCCAGCGGGTGCCAGTCACCTCTCTCGGCACACGCCGCGCGGACTTCTACAATCCGCTCGCCACGGCGGTGACCGTGGCCCCCTTCCTGGAGACTGCCGAGTGGAGCTGCCCCAACATCTGCAACGCCGTGTCGCCATCGACCGCGTGGGGCCCGAGGTCGATGGCGGACGCTTTGCCGTCAAACGCATCCAAGGCGAGACGGTAACCGTCACCGCCGACATCATCTGCGATGGCCACGATGAACTCGAGTGCCGGCTGCTCGTGCGACACGGCTCGTTTGGTCAGTGGCAATCGCTGCCGATGGTCTGCCGGGGCAACGATCTCTGGCAGGCGTCCTTCACGGTCGATCGGATCGGCTGCTGGCACTACCAGATTGCCGCACGGGTTGACACTTTTGCCACCTGGCGACGCGACCTGAGAAAACGTGCCGATGCCGGAGAAGATCTGACCACAGAACTCGCTGCCGGCAGTGACCTGGTGCGCGAAGCCACCCACCGGGCAGGCCCGGCAACGGCCGTGGAAATGACTTCACTCGCCGCCGAGCTGGGTCGCGACACATCCCTGGCGATTGCGGAGAGCCCACGGCTCGCCGAACTGATGCTCGCCCACGCAGACCGCCGCGACGAGACACGGCTCGAGCTTCCACGCCCCGTCTGGGTCGATCGGCCCCGAGCCCAGGTGAGCAGTTGGTACGAACTCTTTCCGCGATCCTGGGGGTCCACACCCGGCCGACATGGCAGCTTTCGCGACCTCGCCAATCGGCTCGACTATGTGCAGCAGCTTGGCTTCGATGTGGTCTACATGCCACCGATCCATCCGATTGGCCTGGCATTTCGCAAAGGACGCAACAACACGCTGACCGCCGACGCCAACGATGTGGGAAGTCCGTGGGCGATCGGCTCCAACGACGGTGGACACACGGCCATCCATCCTCAGCTCGGTTCGTTTGACGACTTTGAAGAACTACGGAAGCGGGCTGAGAGTCTCGGCCTCGAGCTGGCGCTCGACTTCGCCTTACAGTGTTCGCCCGACCATCCCTGGGTGCGCGAACACCCTGAGTGGTTTCGCTGGAGGAGCGACGGCACGATTCGCTACGCGGAAAACCCACCGAAGAAATACCAAGACATCGTGCCGATCGACTTCGGCTGTGAGGCGTGGCGGAGCCTGTGGCAGGCCATCGAGGAGGTGGTGCGATTCTGGGTCGACCGCGGCGTGAAAATCTTTCGCGTCGACAACCCGCACACCAAGCCTTTTGCCTTTTGGGAATGGCTGATCTCCAGCATCCATCGCACACACCCTGAGGTGCTGTTTCTCTCGGAAGCCTTCACACGCCCAAAGACGATGTACCGCCTCGCCAAGCTCGGTTTCACCCAGAGCTACACCTACTTCACCTGGCGTGTGGAGAAGCAGGAACTCGCGGACTATTTCGAAGAGGTCACGCAGCCTCCGGTCGCGGAGTTCTTCCGGCCCAACTTCTGGCCGAACACGCCCGACATTCTGCACGCGACGCTCCAAGAGGGCGGGCGGCCAATGTTTATCACGAGGCTGGTGCTGGCAGCCTTGAGTGTCGGCAACTGGGGCATCTACGGCCCCGCCTTTGAGCTGCTTGATGCAGATCCCCGCGAGCCAGAAAGCGAAGAGTATCTCAACAGCGAGAAGTACGAACTCAAGGCCTGGAAGCTCGATGACCCTGGCAGCCTCGCGCCCCTGATCAGCCAGCTCAATGCCCTCCGACGCAGTGAGCCTGCCCTGGCCACTGCTGCGGCACCACAGATCGAGTCGATCGACCATCCACAGCTGCTGGCCTGGAGCAAGCATGATGAGGCGAGTGGCAACCGGCTGGTGGTTGTCGTCTGCCTTGAGCCGAGCGGCACAGCATCCGGCAGGCTGTTGCTTGATCTTGATCGTCTCGGCCTGCCGTCCGACGCGTCGCTCACCGCTGAAGAACTCCTCACCGGCGCGACGGATCGCTGGCCAGCAGGAGCGGCGTCGATCAGCCTGGGGCCACAACGACCAGCTGCCGTCTTCCGAATCCACGCGAGTGAGCCACTCACGCTGTCGCAGCCGGCTGCCCCGGAGCCTGTGGCCCCATGACGCTTTTTGGCAGTGACGACACGCTGGTGGCTGCCCTGGCAGGGTGGCTGCCTACCACCCGCTGGTTTCCATCAAAGTCACAGCGTCTTGCGGCGATCACCATCGTCGACCGCATTCGCCTGCCGCTCACGCAGCCCACGGAGTTTGTCGTTGTCGACCTGACGCTCACGAGCACGTCCCTCAGCGACACTTCCCCCAACGACACTGCCGCGTCGCATCGTCTGGCGGTGCCGCTCTGCTGGCAGGCCGGCGGCCCAGTCGATGCTGCCGCCTCGCCGGAGGTTGTCGGCTGGCTCACACAGGCGGCACTCACCGGCGCAGCGGCCGAAGGATGCCACACGAGAATCACCGGTGTGCCGGTATCGGCCTCGGTCGCACTCAGTGAAACTGCAGTTTCGAGCACCGACACGCCGCAGGTCACGCCCCTGACGGCTGACTCCTCGAACACCGTGCTGCATGTCTGTTTCGGCGGTGCGGCAGCCGAGATCGGCGTCGTCTGCAAACTCCTGCGACAGGTACGCCATGGTCTTCCGCCCGATGTGGAGATCGGCCGTTTTCTCGCAGGCGACACCGAGTGGCGACAGACACCGCCCTTGCTCGGTTTTCTTCAATGGCACGGCCCGACAGGGGAGCCGGCTGTGGTCGCGGTGGTGCACGCCCAGGTGCCAGCGGCCACGAGTCTGTGGGATGAACTGCTGACACGGCTTGGCGGCATGAGCCTCGCTGGTGATCACAGCAGGGGAGGGGAGTCGCTTCGCCAGGAGGTCATGCCGGTTCTGATCGCGTTGGGCCAGACCACCGCAGACATGCACCGTGCGCTCGCTGCCCAACGGGATGATGCGGCCTTCGGCAGCGAGCCCTGGACGGCAGATATGCAGGCTGCCGCCACGCACGCGATGACCACTCATGCCCAGCAGGTCTTCGCTCGTCTTCGCCGCCTCAAGCCACCACTGCCTGCCGCAACGCTGACGCTGCTCGATGAGGTGTGTGCCCACGAGGCGGTCTGCCTCGCGCGACTGGCGAGCCTCAACAGCCAGACCTGGCAGAGTCGGCGGATTCGCGTTCATGGCGACTACCACCTGGGGCAGGTGCTCTTCTCGCGCGGCCGCCACGACGGCCTCGTTCTCGAACAGCTGCAGGTGATCGATTTCGAAGGAGAGCCGGCTCGCTCACTCGCTGAACGCCGAGAGAAGCATGCCGCGGCCAAGGATGTCGCCGGCATGCTCCGCTCCCTCGACTACCTGATCCGCGTGGCCCATCGCCAGGCCGTGGTGAATCTTCCCGCCGACGCCTACGAGCAGTTTGCCGGCTGGTTTCTGGGAAGCTACACGGCCGCCGCCCACTCCAGCAGCTTCTGGCCAGCGGATCCCGAGGAAGCAGGGCGAATGCTCGCGATTTACTGTCTCGACAAGGCGATCTACGAGGTGGCCTACGAGGCTGACAATCGTCCAGACTGGCTCGACGTGCCTCTCACCGCGTTGCTGCAGATCGTGGCGACCGATCCCTGAGACGAATTGTGCCCGCCGAGGGTCACCTGCTAGGTTCTTTGGAGTGACATTCAAGACAAACAGCGACTCGGCGGATCGCTCACGCGACAAGCCGAGTGATGACGTGCAAAACGACGATTCTCAGCATGGCAATGGCGACCTTGTTGTTGTTGCCAATCGACTTCCTGTTCACCGCAGTTGCCCAGAAAGCCCGTGGGAAACCAGCCCGGGCGGGCTCGTGTCAGCGTTGATGCCGATCCTGCGTGAACACCATGGCGTCTGGATCGGCTGGGCAGGCTCACTGGAAGCGGCCAGCGATCCCTTTTCGCACGAAGGGCTGTTTAATGTTCCCGTTCCGATCTCTCCCGACGAGGTCGAGAACTACTACGAAGGCTTTTCCAACAGCAGTCTCTGGCCGCTCTACCACGACGCCTGTCAGCCCCCGCACTACCACCGCCACTGGTGGAATCCCTACGTCAAAGTCAACAGGCGGTTTGCGGAACGAACGGCCGAGTGCGCGGCCCCGAATGCCCGCGTGCTCGTGCAGGACTACCACCTGCAGCTGGTACCCGGGATGCTCCGCGAACTGCGGCCCGACCTCCGCATTGGATTCTTTCTGCACATTCCTTTTCCGCCGGTAGAACTGTTCGCACAGCTGCCGTGGCGACAGCAGATTCTCGAAGGCTTGCTCGGTGCTGATGTCGTCGGCTTTCAAACCCGCGCGGGAGCACAGAACTTCATCCGCCTCGTCAATCGCTACACCTCACACCGGGGCGTGGGCCAAGCGATCATGGTCGGACAACGACATGTGCAGGCCCGTGAGTTTCCCATCTCGATCGACTTCGATCGTTTTGAGCAGCTTGCCCAGGATCCGGCCATCATTGACCGGGCTGAGGAAATCCGCGCTGAAGTTGGAGAGCACCGCACGATCCTGCTTGGGGTCGATCGTCTCGACTACACCAAAGGTATCGACCTGCGATTGAGGGCAGTCGACGAACTGCTCAAGAGCGACCGTCACACAGTCAACGACCTCGCGCTCGTGCAGGTAAGCGTGCCGTCTCGTGAGAGTGTTGATGAGTATGTCGAGGTCCGCAGCCGAATCGAAGAGCTCGTCGGCCAGATCAATGGTGCACACGGCGAGGTCGGGCAGATGCCGGTGCACTATCTCCGTCGCAATCTGCCGATCGAAGAGCTCGTGGCTAACTACCTCGCAGCCGATGTGATGCTCGTCACCCCATTTCGCGACGGCATGAACCTCGTAGCCAAGGAATACATCGCCTGTCGCCTGCACGACACCGGCGTGCTCGTGCTCTCCGAGTTCACCGGAGCGGCCCGCGAACTAGACCGCGCGGTCCTCGTCAATCCGCATGACATTGACGGCATGGCCAGCGCGATTGAGCGGGCGATCACGATGACAAAGACCGAACAAGCCCGGCGTATTCGCAGCATGCGGCAGAAGATCCGCCGCCGCACTGTGTTTGACTGGGCCAACGACTTTCTTGGGGCGGTTGATGCAGCCTCCTCGTTCTCCATGACAGCTGGCGGTGGAACAAGAGACACCTCATGACGACTTCGTGTGCACAACCTGTTCTCTCCGGTGATGAACTCGATCACGCCATCGAAGCGGCTGCAAAGTCACCGGTCCTGCTCGTTGCCACCGACTACGACGGCACCCTCGCTCCCATCGTTGAAGATCCGGCTGAAGCCAAGCCGCTGCGTGAGTCGTTGATCGCCTTGCGTGCATTGGCTGCGATGCCCGGCACGTCGGCCGCGGTCATTTCGGGCCGGGCGCTCTCCGACCTCGCGTCGATGACGACTCTTGATGGCCAGGTGATGCTCGTAGGCAGCCACGGCAGTGAGTTTGATCAAGACTTCGCGCAGACCCTCACATCTGCTCAAACCGAACTGCGGCAACGGGTGATCGATGAAATGCACCGCATCGCTGCTGCCGACCCGGGCTTTCGCGTTGAGACCAAGCCCGCTTCGGTGGCATTCCACTACCGCAGTGTGAGTGACACAGTCGCTGAACACGCGGTGCAGGAACTGATGCAGGGTGCTGCCTCCTGGGAACATGTGCGACTCAAGCGAGGCAAGATGGTCCTTGAGTTGGCCGTCGTCGACACGTCCAAAGGGGATGCACTCGATGCCCTGCGGCATCGCGTTGGTGCCAGCGCAGTCGTTTTTCTTGGCGACGATGTGACCGACGAAGACGCCTTCTCGCGGATGCACGGCCCAGACCTGGCGATCAAGGTGGGGGCCGGCGATACCGCTGCCGGCTACCGAATTAGCGATCCCACGGAGGTCGCCCGGCGACTGGCCCAGATTGCCGGTGTGCGTCAGGCATGGCTTGCCGGAGCCGAAGCGGTGCCGATTGAAGAGCATGCCATGCTCTCGGATGGCCGGGTGATGGCATTGGTTGCTCCGGCTGCCAGGCTGGTCTGGATGTGTGCCCCGCGGATCGACAGCCCGGCCCTGTTTGCCGAGCTTCTCGGTGGACCAGCTGCAGGCCACTTTACCGTTTCGCCGGTCAATGAGACCGGCAAACCAGTGACCCGCTACGACGGCAGTTCACTCGTGCTTCGCACCGAATGGTCGAAGATTGCCGTCACCGACTTCCTGGACTGTTCCGCCGGGAAGCCCACTCAGCGGGCTGGCCGAACTGAACTTCTCCGTACCGTGGAGGGTCGCGGCGAGGTCGAGATCGTGTTTGCCCCGCGGCTCGACTTTGGGCGAACCACCACGAGGCTCTGCCTGCGTGATGATGGCCTCGAGATCGACGACACGATCGACCCCATTGTGTTGCGGGCTCCCGGTGTCACCTGGGAGCTGCACGAAGAAGGCCCCCACCAAACAGCAGTCGGCCGAGTGACCCTGCGTGGTGAACCGCTGCGGCTCGAGCTGCGGTATGGCACTGGCTCGCTCCGCGAAAACCAGGTGATTACCTCTGACGAACGATATCGGCTAACGAAGGCTTACTGGGAAAGCTGGGCTGACCGGCTGGTGCTGCCGAAGCGTGAGAGCCGTTTGGTCCGTCGCAGCGCATTAATACTGAAGGGCCTCTGTTATGGGCCGACTGGCGGCATCGTGGCCGCAGCCACAACAAGTCTTCCAGAGGACCTCGGTGGCGTTCGCAACTGGGACTACCGATACTGCTGGCTACGGGACGCGTCGATGTCGGCGACGGCGCTGGTCAAGCTCGGTAGTTTCACCGAGGCGATGGGCTTTCTTGACTGGATGCTGGGCGTGATCGACCGGGCAGCTGCCCCCGAGCGGCTTATGCCGCTCTACACCGTGACGGGCCATGAATGTGGTGCTGAGGCAGAGATCGCTGAACTCGCAGGCTATGCCGGCAGCCGACCGGTGCGGGTCGGCAACGCGGCTCGCGGACAGGTGCAGCTTGACGTATTTGGCCCGATCGCCGAACTCATCTGGCAGCTGCTGCTGGCAGAGGCCCCGCTCTCAAGTGAACACTGGCGTCTCGCGGAAGCGCTGGTGCATGCGGTTGAGGCCCGCTGGCATGAGCCTGACCATGGCATCTGGGAGATCCGCAAACCACGCCGTCACCATGTGCATTCAAAGGTGATGTGCTGGCTGACAGTCGACCGTGGCATTCGGATCTCGGAGCGTTTTCTCGACCGGCCGCGACCGGGCTGGGAGCAGCTGCGCGACCAGATTGCCAAAGACATCCTGGCCAATGCCTGGAACGAAAAAACCGCCGCCTACACCGCTGCTTACGGTTCGGACGAGCTCGACGCCTCCAGCCTCTGGATCGGCCTCAGCGGCCTGGTGGACTGCACCGACGAGCGGTTCATCAGCACGATCAACGCAGTGAACACGGGGCTCCGCTCGGGCCCGACGGTCTACCGCTACCTCTCAGAAGATGGGCTGCCGGGGCGTGAGGGCGGCTTCTTCATCTGCGCGTCGTGGCTTGTGGAATCGTTGTTCCGTGCGGGTCGTCGCCAGGAAGCGGATGCACTCTTCGCTGACTTGATCGAACTCTCAGACACCACTGGCCTCTATCCAGAAGAGTTCGATCCGCTGATCGGCAAGACACTCGGCAATCACCCACAGGCCTACAGCCATCTGGGCATCATCGAGAATGCGATCACCCTCTCCTCCGAATGAGCCGAGGGTTGGCGGTCTCTCTGACACCGAAAACTTTCAGTCCGCAGAGACTAGGCATAGGGTGGGGGTATGCCCCACGACGATGCCATTCTCGAACAGGCACTCGCGGAGCTGGCTGAACTCAGCCGCCGCGTTGCTGACCTGACTGCAACCGTCTCTGTGCTCGCGGCACGCGAGCACTCCCCCTCCTCCCTGTTGAGCCCAAGAGCAGACGAGAGCCCGGTGGCCCAGTCGCCGCACGCATCAGCAGCGTGCCAGCCACAGGCATTCCTTCCACCGGCGTTTCAGTCGCAGGCATTCCAGCAACAGAGCCCCTCGACAACAGCTTCAACGGCTCCAGGATCGTCCACTGCAGCCTGGCCACCGTGGCCATACTGGCCCATGCCGCCGATGTATCTGCCTCCCGGGCAGCCAGTCGCAGGCCCACGTGCGGCCCCAGCGGCCTGCCCAGCCGGCGTGCCGTCATTAGCCGGCGTCCCATCCTCAGCCTGTGAGCCGTCGTCTAGCTGCGAGCCACCGGTAGATCCAGCGACGCTCCCGGTTGAGGATCCGCCCGTCGTCGTTCGCTTCGATGGGCACGCGGCATGCGATCTGCCTGACCCTGTCCACGATGAGGTCACCACAGACGCAGCGGTTCCGGAGACCCTCGCCTCTTCCAGCACGTCCAAACCGGCAGCAGCCAAAGGCTCTCGGAAGCGTTCGCGGCAACGGACCAGTCGTCGCCGCTCTTCACGTCGCTCGCGTCCCCACGCTGCAGACACCGCCACACCCACACCTGCCACCACCGCACACTCCTCAGACCTGCCGAGCACCGGCTCAGAGACCCGTCATCCGCAGCGACGTCGTCGCCTCGGCCCACTCCTGATGAGCAGCACCCTCCACGTGGTCGCCTTGCTTGCCTTGGCAATGGTCTTTGTCGCTCGAGAGCCAGAGCCGGAGCCGCTTGTGATCAGTTCCGGGCTTGCCGCTGAGCCCATCCTGGACGATGTCGTCGAGCTCGACATGACACCACCCGAGATGCCTGAACCGCTTCCCGAAATTCCGGCAGAGCCGATCGTTCCCGACCTCGCCGATCTGGAGCCAGCGGGGCCCCCGCTTGAGAGTCTTCCGGCGGCCGGCGATCTCCCCACGGTCGAAACGGTCAGCCTACTTGAGAGTGGCCTCCTGACAGGGCCCACAACTGCCGAACTGCTCGCGCCTCTTGGCGCAGCCTCGGCCACAGGAAACGGCGGTGGTGGCGTGACCGCTGGCATGCCGTCTGCCGGATCGATGTTTTTCGGTACGCCGGGCGGTGGTGCGAGCATCTGCTATCTCTGCGACAACTCCCGCAGTTACAAGCCGGGCGGCTTTGAAACAGTGGTCAGAGAACTGGTCCGCTCGATCCACAGTCTGAAGCCCGAGCAGTCGTTCTTCGTTGTTTTCTTCAGCGACGAGGCGTATCCGCTGTTCTATCCCGACACCGCTCACGAACTGCTACCCGCAACTCCGGAGAACAAGCAGCAGGTGCAGCAGTGGCTCTCCGGCGTTGAGACACGAACAGGCGGTCAGGGACTTCGCGACGCGATCGAGCTGGTGGAGTCGCTGCAGCCGGCAAGTGTCTGCCTGTTGTCGGATGGCGACCACTCTGAGAGCCTCGTCGACCGGCTCGTCTCAGCCGATCTCGGCGAGGCGGTTGTCAACACCTTCGGCATGCAGAACCTGCCTGCCAGTCGCGGCAGCCTGACGCCCGCACGGCTGCAAAAGCAGCAGCAGCACAATCAGAATCTGATCGATATCGCTTTGGCCCACGGTGGCGTGTTCACACCGGTCATGATGCAGCCGTAGGAGAAAAGTCCCGAGCAGAGCGACCGCCTACGCAGCGACACTGGCGCGACGATCGTGGTGGGGCGTCGACTTCAGCAGCACGCACCCTTGCAACACCTCAGGCTGCCCAGGGGCACCGACAGCCGCCGTTGGACAGGCCACCAGGCCATGCAGCCGCTGCCACTCATGATGCAAGGCATGCGGAACCGAGCAGGCACTCACATTCCCGGTATGTCGTGTGAGCCCGTTGACCAGTTCGCTCTCGATGCCGAGCCCTTCAAGCTGCATGCCAGTGAAACGGACAATCCCGGAGCCTGCTTGATGCGGTACGACAAACTGGAGCTCACTCGCAGCGAAGCCCGTTTCGCCGAGCGCCTCAGCGACCGCCGCTGACATCGCCCGCGGGGCAGTCTCAGCGATCCCCATACCATCAAGGGAATAGACAAGTCGGTTGGACTCACGCTCACGCTGGCCAGCTGGCCCAGGCACAGGGACATCCTCCTCGATGTGAAAATCAAAGAATGGTCGCTCTGCCGGCTGACGATCCGCCTGGGCATGCACAAGTTCGAAGTGGACGGGATGTCGACGGCTGGTGAGTGGCGAGATCATTGTGGCCGAGGCCATGTCGCCAAACAGCCCACCCGTCTTGCTACAGCCATAGTTGGTGATCCGGCTGATGCGATTGGCGACCACCACCAGGATGTATTCGCTGTCGGCGAGCCGCAGCCGGCTCCCGAGATGCCGCTGCACCACCCCCAAGGCTCTACTGTAGCCGCAGCAAAACCAGTTCAGGCCGCGGATATGACAGTTGGAGAGTTCGAGCTGTTGAGCGAGCCGCTGGGCAACATCGCTCGGCCGCTCGCGACGAGCTGCCTCGGGCGAGAGGTGTCGTCGGGCGATCGTGGGTGGAATCAGGGAAGGTGAGACGAACACCAGCCCGCGGCAGTCTGACAGGTCACAGCCAGCTTCCCGCTGCAGACGCGTCACCGCATCGATGCCCATACTCAGCTCATCATCGAAGGAGACCCGTCGCTCCTCGATGCCGGTGTGCTTTCCAAACTTGCGAGGCATGGCCGCCCCAAACCAGTCGTTGGGCAGTTGACAGGCCGGCTGAACGATTGAAATGGCAGCGAGACCCAACGGCTGAGAGGACATGGTTGCCATGGCAGGATGACCTTCTAGGAAAGCTGGGGGCAACGGGGCGGCGGATCATGGCAGGTTGCGTCGTTTGGGGCCAGCCGAGAATCCGGCGAACCCCACAACCTTCTTTTTCCAGGGTAGTTCGACCTTCTGCTGATTTCTTGCCAGCCCGCCACCGCCCGTTTTTGCCGTTATTTGCCTGTTTTTTGGCGTATCTGCATGAAGCTGGGGTATGCTGCGAGGGAACGCAGTCGCCGAGAGGGTCGCTCCCATGCCGCCTCCGTCTCCCTCATCCACACGCGGATCTTCACCAGCGCCCGAGGCCTGGAGCTGGCACCTGCTCGGGCTCATCAATCCGTTGGTGGTGATCGTCGGCAACCTCGCCGGTGGCCCATGGGTGGGCGTCGGTGTCGTCTACATGCTCGGGCTTGGCCCACTGCTCGATCTCGCTTTGGGCAAAGCAGACCGCCCACGGCCGCCGCGTGAATCCGGCCGCCCCTTTGAGGCTCTGCTCTATGCCCATGCCCTGCTGCAGCTGGTGGCTGTGGGGACGCTGCTGAGGCTCGCGGTGGGAACGGCCAGTCTCGAGACGGTACTGCTCGCTGCCGTCAGCACCGGCGTCAACTCTGGGGCGTCGGGCCTGATCGTGGCCCATGAGCTTGGGCATCGCCGCAAGAACTCATTTCCCTGGTGGGTTGCTCGGCTGAACCTTCTCTCGGTGCTCTACCTGCACTTCACCACGGAACACAATCGGACCCACCACAAGCATGTCGCGACAGCCGCCGATCCTGCGACTGCCCGCTACGGCGAATCAGTCTGGTGGTTTATCGCTCGCACCGTACCTGGCCAGTTTCTCGATGCCTGGAGGCTCCACGCCGCGCGAGGGCATTCGCTCTTCACCAATCCGGTGACGCGTGGGGCAGGCCTTCAGCTGCTTCTGCTCGCGGCGATTGGCCTCCTGCTCGGTCCACTCGCGTTCGCAGCTTTCCTTCTCCAGGCGACGTTTGCCGTGTTTCTGCTTGAGTACATCAACTACCTGAGGCACTACGGCCTGCAGCGGGAGGTCGGCGCTCGCCAGACGGCCGCGCATTCCTGGCAGTCGGAGCACCGCTGGTCGCGCTGGACGTTGCTTGAGCTGACCCGCCATCCGGCCCACCACCTGGAAGCGAGCAAGCCCTTTTGGCAGCTGCAACCCTACGACGGAGCTCCAGAGCTTCCCACAGGCTACTACGGATGCTTCTGGGTCACGCTCGTGCCGCCGCTCTGGCGTCGCTTGATCCATCCACGCATGCCGACTCTCAAGCCAGGCCAGGGCTGACGCTGTCTGTGAGGTCGGCCTTAGCCGCCATACTGCAGACGTGCAGCGGCCTTATGGCGTTTGGCGATCGCGTGCACCGACCGCTTGATGTCGCGGAGCTGCAGCACACGCTGATACGTAGCCACGGCTCCGCCTGGGGGGAGTTGCGGCGAGAGCTGTCGCAGTAGCAGCTGTCCCATCACCTCACCATCACGCTCGTCCGTCGATGGCAACGCGACCGCGGCGGCGTCTCTCGCGTCTCCATGGGAGTCGCCGAGAAGGAGATGCTCAAACAAGACCGTTGCCCGTCTGATCTGCCCACGGATTTCCTCGGTGCTCGCAGTTCGGTTTCGCATCAGCCAGTTCAGGCGGTGACGGGTGAGGCGATAGTCGGTCGTCAGTCGGCTTTCCACGACACCACGAGCTTCTTGAAAAGAGACGGTGTCACTCGTGGAGTGAATCCGATCCCACTCGCGGCAGAGCTCCTGCAGACGGACGGCATTCTTCGCCCGGGCCTCAATCGCGGTCGAGTCCTCCAAGCCACCGTAGTTTTGGATCTGACGTGAGATCTCCTCTGCTCGCTCTTCGCAGGCACGCATCTCACCGGTGTAATACCGTCGCACCGCTTCAGCAGCGTTCTCGCTGCCGAAGGTGGCCCGCATCCGGTCGTTCACCACAAACTCAGGAAGTTCGTACTTGTCATTCACAAACAGCAGACGGAACCACTGGGTCACTCCATCCCGGACCCACAGATAGACACTCGCCGTGGCAAAGCCGATCAGCAGACCGGGCATCATCAGCAGGAAGATCGCCAGGCTCGGTAGCTGCAGTGAGTCGATCAGCAGGAAGCCCGCCGCTGACACCACACTGACAATCGTCGCCGGCATCCAGTAGCGGAAGACACGCTTGAAGAAGCCGTCCTTGGAGACGTAGATATCCTGATACTCATCGATAATCGGCGAGATCACGGTGGAGGTAATGCCACCGAAGACGTGTGAGATCCTCTCAAAGACCGTCTGAAACCGACTCGTCACCAGCACATTGCCGATCAGCGAGTAGTCGTTTTCTGTGTTGATGCTGGCAAAGCCCTGCAGCAACAGGAACGTATCAAGAAAGCGGGCCACCCGCCGGCTGGCAAACCGGTAGGCCCCAGATTTGCCAATCGCCTTGAAGGGCTTCATGGCGACCGACTTCACGGCCATCGATGTGAGCCCAGGAAACTCGCGATCCGCTTCGCGGGTATCGAGGAGTTGTGTTGATACACATTCACAGATCGCCTGCTCATAGTGGCTCAGCAGCGGACGCACGACAGGGCGGCGGCCCTCAAGAAGTGCGTACAGCAGACAGCGGGCGAGGGCACCGGCGTACTCGGCGTTGAGCTTGTCGGTACGAGCGGGGAAGGCAAGCCGTGAGGTGCCTTCATTAAGGGCGTCTTCAATCAGTGGGGCCAGGGCGGGGGCGAGCGTGTGCACCAGGTCGCGGACCGCAATCGGCTGCGCCTGCCTGGCGTCGAGGGCCGCCTGAAAACGCCGGGCAATGTCGGCAATCACCCGCTCGCGAGCGGCGGGCTCAAGCGACTGCAGCATGCCAAGGTCATGCTCAAGCCTGCTGGCAATGCTCTCGGCAAGACTCCGCGTATGGGCGGCGATCTGATCATCCAAAGCGATCACCGCTGAGTCCTGCGGCGTGGAGAGCGCGACGGTTGGCAGATCGTCGGCCCCATACCGCATCGTCAGCGGTCGGGCTCGAGCAGCGGCTCGATAGCGGTCGATGGCCGCGGAGACCGCTCGTTCATGCTCAGCGTTGAGATGCAGGCTCGGGGCATCGGTGTGCAGAGTCGCGGCGGCGGCTTCGGCTGCACGGAGATGAGGAGCCACGTCGAGCAGTGCGAGATAAAACCGAGTGCCCTGTGGCGTGGCGGCGTGGGCCCGCTGCTGAGCGGCGGGCAGCAGGGCAAAGCCGGGATAGTAGCTGCGGAGCACATGACGCTTGAGAGCGGCAAGAGCGGCATGCAGGTGTGGCGAACCTTCAGGCTGCGGGTCGTTCATCAGCCCAGGCAGGTGCTCGGCGACATACATGTCACAGGCGGCGGCAGCCTGTTGGTGCGCAGCCTGCTGCGTGGCGGGAGCGGCGTAGGCAGGGGCGGTGGGAACAACAACGCGTCGCGAAGCATGCAGGGCCGCTAGGCCACGGCCAAACGACGACTCGACGAGCGTCCGCGTGTGGACCTCGCTCAGAGCCGAGAAGCCCGGCAGGTGCTGAGAAAGAAGCTGTGCTGCTGTCATGAATACGCCGCTGCACGGTCCACCGAAGCGCCGCAGCGATTCAACAGGTCGCTGATGCCGTCGATCGTCAGGTCAGCCCCACATGCCGCCGCAGAGGACTCACCTTCAATCGCCGCACTCCCTGCGAGCCCGCCACGGGCACAACAGGAAACCGCCACACGCTCTCGGAAAAACCGTCCTTCTCACTCTACCTCACCCCCTTTGAGTGGCCCAGGAATCGGGCCTACGAAAGGCGTGTGGGTGGCAACGGTCGTAACGGTTCAACGGGCCAGAGCGGCCAAAGAAAGCGGAGGGCATGGGATTCGAACCCACAATCGGTTTCCCGACACCACAATTCCAATGTGGCTGCTAGCCAATTCGCGTACCCTCCAGCACGTGTTTGGGCTTTCCGACCTCGGCCGCCCGAGGGGCCGCGGCGAAAAGTCCACAAGACGCGTGGACCCCCGCAGTATACCCGCGCCGCCACCAACTCAATGCCCCACCGGTTTTCTGGTTTCCTCCAGCCCCACAGGCTGGTGCCGGCTAGAGCACCCGGATGCGGTCACTTAGGAAAGCCCGCCACGATCCATCTTCGTAGTGTGCGGCAAGCTGCTTCCACCGCTGGCCATTTGAAATCACCGGCCAGCCTTCCGCCCGCAGCATGTCGTTGATGGTTTTCTTCGCCGGCCGCGACGGAAACGACCAGCTGTAGGGCCAGGAAACCATTTTCAGCCGCTCATTCGAGCCCACGATCACGAGGCTCTTAATCTTCTTGGCCCGCATTCCAGACCTCCTGTCTCCGAGACTCTCCAGATGCTCTTAGGGCATTGTATGAGGCTGTGTCGCAGGCGGCTGTGTTGTATGTGGCTGTGTCGCAGGCGGCGGTGTCACTGCCTGGCCAATGAGGTAGCCCGCTGTCGCCGCAGCGAGCCCCCAGAAGTCAGACGGCACAGTGGTGATCGCAGCAAAGACCGCCTCTGGTATCTGCCCTTCATCGTGCTCGATCGTGAAGGTGACCAGCCATGCCGAGAAGCCCATCAGCATGGAGAACACCGCTGGCTTCGGTCCGCGTGGCCTGCCATAGATACCCATCAACACCGGCACAAATAGGGCCGTCAACTGAATCGAGAGCGCCACATCAAGCAGCTCCATCAACGACTTGCCCCACAACGCCAAGGCAATGCCTCCCAGCGAGACAAGCACCACGCATAGCCGGTCGCGCAGCAGCGGAGCGCGATCAAAGCCGGGGATCCGCCCCAACAGGTTGTGTCCCAGGATCGTGGCGGGCGCAAGCACCGCACTGGTCGCCGTTGAGACCACCATCGAGACCACCGCCACCACAAAAATCACAAGCATCGTTGGGGAGAGATACTCACCCGCGAGAAACGCTACCGGATCGATGTCGCCTGCCGGATGTGTGACCAAGGACGCCAGCCCGAGCGTGACGGGAATCATGCCAAACATGAGATACAGCACGCCGGCCAGAATGCAGGCTCGCATGGCCGTGTCCGGACTTTTGGCAGCAAACACCCGCTGCTGCAGATCCTGACCAGGAATATTGCCAAACAGGCCCGTCG
>Ga0075477_10000503_pt1 | contig 16979 bp, 15 predicted proteins | sample DEB08_DNA_FD_76338 | JGI IMG/M metagenome (GOLD analysis project Ga0075477, IMG submission 76338) | Aqueous microbial communities from the Delaware River and Bay under freshwater to marine salinity gradient to study organic matter... | ecosystem: Environmental > Aquatic > Marine > Coastal ...
TCGTCAAGTTCTAATAACTCAGATTCATCATCGTCTTCATAGGGCTCTGATAGATCAGCAAGACTATGTTGATAATAATCTTTTAGCATTTCATTAGGCTCTGCATGAGCTACAATTTGCTGTTTATGAATAGAAAAGGATGTTTCTTCTGTTTCCATCCACTGTTGAGCCACAAGCGTACCTTCACCTCCGCTGCCTTTATACATCATAGTAAACTGTACAGGGTCATCAATCTGCACAAATGGTGATCTTTCCATGAGACTCATTTTACCTACTATAGTTTCACCTGAGGTTAATTTAATAACTCTGATGGCTTGCATTATAGTTACTCCAATTTTATTTTATAAATCTTATATTGGAACTGCTCTTCGTTATATATTTTTACTCTTTCATATAAATGTCTAAGTGTATAATTAACTTTTTTCTTATACTGTAAATCATCAGCTATATCATACAATGTCATAGCTTCTTTTGTTTCAGATTTTCGAAGACCTCTACCGATAGATTGTAAGTTTCGGATACGGGATTTAGAAGGTGACGCAAATATAACGTTGTGTAAATTTTTGATGTTGACGCCGGTACTAAACGTTCCATAAGATGCAATAATGACTGCATCGTTTTCACGCTCTGCGATTCGTCTAACACTCTCTCTTGACTCGGCATCAACACCACCAAAAACGAAAAATACCTTTCTTTTATTATTTAGGTTTTGCTCAATCTGAGCGTATAACTCTTTACCATGTTTCTCTACATACTGGAATAGAATTAATGTATTACCATCTAACGATTTAGCTAGGTTTGTTATAAATTTATTACGTTTATTATTACGAACAATAAAATCCATTTCATCTTGAAACTTATTATCTTTATTCATTTTAGCTGTTTCTTCAGCATATTTCAAGACTAATATTTTTATTTTTAAGTCTGCTACTGTACCTTGCTCAATTAAATCTTTTGTTTTTACAAAGCTTTTAACAGCGCCAAATAAACCTTCCAGTACTAGTTTGTGAGTTTCTGTACCGTCTAATGTACCAGTAAAACCAAAACGATACTTACAACCGGTTAGCTTAGTCATTATAGAGGTGAGAGATTTAGCTTTAAATAAATGAGCTTCATCACCAATAACAACATTAAACTGATCAAACCATTGTTTAGGCATTTTATAAATCGATTGCCAAGTTGTTACAGTTATACGCTCATCAATTACTTCTTTATCAACACCAGCGGTGATTAATTTACATTCTTCCTTATAACCATAATCTCTAAAATCTCCGTTCATTTGCTGAACAAGAGAGACGGTCGGTACTATAATTAATGTTTTTTGTTCTTGATAAAATTGAGTGAGTAAGTATATAATAAGAGACTTACCGGAAGCTGTAGGAGATAGAATCATAGACCGATTCTCACGTATACAATGAGCTACTGCTTCTACTTGATAATCTCTAGGTTCAAATGGTAAGTTTAGAGTACTAGCAAAATCTTTTACTTCTGATAAAGAGCACTCATTAGAGATTTCTAAGTTCTCATCAAACTCTAAATCATAATCTCTATCTTTGCAAAATGCTTTTATATAAGGAAGTAAGCCGAGATACGTAGTATTCTTATTACCATCAAACAGACGTATTTTACCGTCCCAGAACTTGTTACGATAAGCTGGCATGAATTTATATCCAGGAGCATAGAATGAGAAGAATTCGTTCAACTCACGTCTCACACCACCCGATCCATCTACCTTCAGGTATGTCTCATTCACTTTAGATAATGTAATCAATTCTCTATATACCGAAGTTGGTAAGCTTTCTCCACTCGATTGCATTTTTTATATGGAAGGTCCTATTATTAATATTCTTCATTATATCTTCCAATAACAAAACCACCTCCTCTTGATATGCAATCTTCGTAAGGAGCTTAATCATTTCTTCATCACTATCTACATAACTATTTATATCTTGCTTGAGAATGGTGCGAGACCATGGTTCTCGCTGGATCTCCTTAAGGTCCTCAGGGTTATTTAGATCACCCTTGTAGTACTCTGCGAGTACCTTCACTAAAGTTTTTCTTTGTATATTTAGTTTACGGAGCTTAAGTTTTTGTTGGTATAGTATCTTTAAATACTTAGCATGGAGGTTAGGAACACTGAGACTTTCTCGATCGAGATCAACATCATCAATCTTTGCATCTTGAGTCCACATATCCATAATCTCTTCAATATTCATAATATATATCCAGTCTTAAAAACACTACACGTTCATTATATACTTAAAGTACTGGCAGTGCAACTATATTTTAGTTATAGTATATACATAATATCTAAAAGTTACTGAAGCTTCTAGATACTCAATATCAGCTAATGAAGCATCAAAATTTAATTCTGTTAACGCGATAGGAAACATTCTTTTAAAATTAATTTGTAAGTTTACATTTTGATGACTTGATAAAACTAAAAGAGTTCCATCAGAATATATATCACCAGACCTATAAGCAGAAGCAGTTTTAGCAGCCGGGCCTTTATAGGCGGATTGATCAAATGATTCAGGATAGCCTAGAGATACGAGCCAGTCATGAATTTCCATATAGTTTTTTAGATCTTCATCTACTCGAAAACGAATAGTTAAAGGCTCATATCTAAGCTTATCACCTGCATACGGTAAACGTACTAACGGGTTTTCAGCATCGTATTCACCTAACGTTAAAGTTGGAATAGGAACGTTATATAGAAAATAATTTAAATTCGGGGTCCTAGATAAAGTAAATCTAAAACCTGTAGGTGAAAGTAAATTTTTATTTTCTGGTGTTGTGTCAATAGCCGACATAAATTCGTCCTTCGAAGTTATATCTTATATTTAGGCTACGCTCTATTAAATAAATCCGCAGCGTTACATTGTGGTTGGCTTCTACAATCTCTTACATTATGTTGCCATAATAGATCACTAGGCATCCAATCAAATTCTGGAAAGTTACTTATTACTTCACTAGAATTACAGCCGGTTAAAAATAAGCATAGAATAATTATTTTTTTCATATAGAATATCCTCATTAAACAAAAAAAAAGGGCCCCGTGAGGGGCCCGTGTGAAGGTAGGTTTTAATCCTACTCTTATTATTACATAAGGTTAGATACGTTAACCAGTCTGTAGTAAACGTTCTTATCAGCGAAGGCAATAGAACCGTTACCAGCTGTTGCACCCTTAGCAAATGGGTTAGCAACCATACCGTAACGAGTCTTAAAGCCAATTTTTGGCTGGAAGGTGTCTTCACCAACTGCACGTACCATCTGCAGAGGTACATATGGGCAATAGAACAGACCAGCGTCAAATGCGCTAGAACCTTTATAACCTACAGTCATGTACTGGTTACCAGATGCACTTGAGAAGTAAGGATCGATGTATACTCTAATACGACCGTTCAATACACCTGCAAATGTGTTACCAGTGTCATCAACGTTAAGGTTAGTAGAAAGTGCTGGTGTATAATCCAATACGCCTGCCATTTGAAGTGCTGATGCAACGTCAGAAGAACAGATCAGGATATTACCTTTCCCTCTACGAGTATCTTTTGCGATTTGGTTCGCTTCGCGCTCGATTTGGAAGATCAATCCTTTGAAACGCTCAACCGACCAACGACCATTAGAATCAACATCAAGGTTAAATGTACCAGATGTTGCAACGTTATCTTGAGCACCTGCTGTAGCAGTGTAGTTAATAGTACGAACTACTTCACGGTTAATTTCAGCAAGAATCTCAGCTGACAAGATGTTTGCCAACTCAGTTTCAGCATCCAAGCCGTGTACTGCGCGAAGATCTTGAGCAAGTTCCATTGTGTACTCAGCTTTCAGAGCACGTGAAACCGCTGTTACAGATACCTTCTCAATGCTAAATGCCATTTCTTGGAATGCATTGTTTGACGCATCGCCAAGAGCTTCAGCTTGAGCAGTTGTCATACCAGTTGCTACTGTATAGCCGTTTGCAGAAGCGCGAGCTGTTGGATCAGTACCAGTATGGCCAGTTGTTACACCGTCAGTTGTTGATTCATCAATTGCGAATCCTGATAATGTGTTGCCAGCAGCTGATTTAGAGAAGTCAGTATCAGCTTCGTTGTACAATGCTTCAGCACCAGTCGACTGGTTGCTGTAGCGTGCACGCATCGCGAAGATAAGACCAGTTGGTCCAGTCATTGGCTGAACACCAGCAATATCATAAGCGATAAGGTTTGGCATTGAACGGCGTACTAATGAGATTAGTACTGGGTCAAAAATATCTACTGAGCCGTCTCCAGCAGTAGATGACGAAGCACCCATTGCGTTAGTAGGCGCAGCCTCGCCCAAGAGTGAAGGCATTGAATAACCGCCTGATCCTTGAGCTGCTTCTCTCGAAGCGTTTTGTTGGTTTTCGAGAAGTGTAGCGGTTACAGAACGACGATGAGCGTCTTTGATCTCAGGAAGATCATTATGCTCGAGAACTGGCTGCCACTTCTGCATTAGTTCTTCAGATACATATTGCATTTGATTTCTCCTTTAGGGTTTTCCAAAATCTAATATTATTTATAATTTTTACTTTTTCAATGTTCTTGAAATGGCATTGACATATGCTGACATCTCTGGCTCTATACGAGGCTCTTTTACTTCCTCTTCTAAAGGCTCAGAATCGTCAAAATCACTCACCGAAGTCGCGTTCTCTACAGATTCACTAAAATAGCTTTTCTTAAGAGTGTCAAGTTTCTCAACATACTTTTCTTCATTTACAAAATCGATTCCTTCAACAAGGGACTTAAATTTTTCTTTTTGAGTCTCTGTTAAAGATTCGCAGGCTTCTGCGAATAAGTCAGCTTTCAAGTGCTCAGATATTTCGGCTTTGAAAGCAGCATTCTTTTTAATCTCTTCATCTAGACGAGCTTCTAACTCTTCAGCACGAACAGCTAGCTCTTCTACTACATCCACTTTATCATCAGGAATTTCGATGTAGTGTTCATTGAACAGATCTTTAAGACCATTAATGAAATCGTCAACCAGCTCGGACTTAACTCCATGTTCTACAGCTAGCTTGTTTTCTTCCATCCAATTCTCAACTACATAGTCAAGATATTGGTCTAGCTTAGCAGACATTTCTTCTTCTAGACGAGCTTTTTCTTCGTTAAGTTCAGATTCAATATCAACCACGTATTTTTCTAACTGCTCATTTACTTTTGAAACAACAGCGGCTTCAAAAATAGTAGTAGCAGCTTCTTTAAACTCTTCTGAGAGCTCTTCATCATTAGCAAAAACTGCAGCGATATGTTCTTGAATATCAATATCCTCTGCACTAATCTTATGACCGGCTCTTACTACTTCAACAGTTTCTTCAACTGAATCATCATCTGTGTCTACATCTTCTTTTTGCATTGCAGCAGTCAGTTTACCATATGAAGCTTGAAGATCAGCTTTCTTCATACCATTCATACGATCAACCATAGCTTGAATCATACCCATTTTAGTTTTGGGTTCTTGACCTTTTTCAGGCTTGACTGCTGTAGGAGCATCAGCCGGGTCATCAGTAACATTTTTTGATTTGCCCGGAGCCTTGGCTTTAGAGCCTGTTGGCTCTGGCACCTCAGACGGGTCACCCATAGAAGCTTTGAACTCATCAAGTTGCTCTTCTTCTGCAACGACGAGGTCTTCTTCTCTCATTTCTAGATCTTGATCAGACATCGTTTTTCTCCTTTGATGGAATATTCTCTATTATTTATAATATTAAAGTTTTGAGATGAAGTCCTCAAAGATTCGCATTTTAGTTTCTGCTAAATCTTTAGATGAGGTCTTTTTAATAGTTTGTTCATAATCTGAGATAACTTTCTCACGTAAAATTCCGTTCTCCCAAATCCATTCCTTACCTTCCATAATACCTTCAACAAAAGCATTTGGAGCAGATGGGTCTGCGACAATATCAGCTGCTGTAGCGAGATAGAAGTCTTTCTGTACTTCAGCTACACCACCTCTTTCTTTTAATGATCCCATACCGCGCGATGAAACACCTATTGTAGCGCCTTCATTCATTAAATTCTTAACAATGTTGCCCATAGGTGTATCTAAAATTTTAGCTTCACCGATAATATTATCTCCGTCAGGAGTTAAACCGGTAATCATATGAGACACTCTATCTAGGTTAATAGTTGGGCCCTGGGGGTGACCCAACTCACCAAAAGCACGGTTTTTATCAATATATTCTTTTTGATACCGTTTTACTTCTTTGAGTAAAACATCCATAGGGTATCTTCTACCGTTACGATTGGTAATATTGCCTTGCATAAAAATACCTTTAATTTTATGCGTCTTACCTGCTTCGGCGTCTTCGGCAATATATTCTAATTCTTCGTTTATTTCGCAGATAAGTTTCATATTAGTATCTCGCTACTTTTGTTGCTTTTACTGCGGCTGTTGCAACAAGTGTATCTGTTGGCTCTTTTAAAACAATTTCTGTTTGACCAGCTTCTAAGACAAACGAGCCTGATGTACCACCACCATTTTCTGGTCCAACGGTATTAGCTACAGTGACTGTTTGTTCAGCAGAATCTGTATTAACAACACGAACAAAGGTAGCATTGCCCATATTATTAGCAACGCCTAGACTAGCTGAGTCACCTAATATCTTAATCGTCGCCATTATTATCAACCTTTACCCAGTTTGAGAAACTCTCTCTAACTTTAGATGTGCCCTGCATTACTGGTGTAGTTTCTCCACCAGCATGCTTTTTACCACCTTTATGACCATCAGGATTTCCTGCGTCGTTAGTGCCTTTAAACTGCGCTTGAGTAGCTACTGGATGACCAGCAACATCTACTGTATGCGATTTAGCAAAATCTTCTTCGCCTTTCGAGCGAGGTTTGTAACCTTTCACCTCTTGCTCATCATCCTTTTCGCGTTTATTATCTTGCGCAGGAGAGCCCGGAGCCTCCATAAGTTCCTTAAACCTCTTCATCTGATTCTCCGTCAATCTCTGTTTCTAGTTCTTCAGGAGCTTCATCAGCGTCTTCAGGCTCATTAAACATGTTTTGAGCAACTGAAACTTTCTCTACACCGATTCGTTCACGTAACTTGTCAGCAAGAATATCATTAATTGCATCTTGAAATGCTGCAGTATTATCATTAGATGCAGCATTAATTGCATCTCTTACTTCATATGGCATTATTATCTCCCAATATATTTATACATTATTTATAATATTTCTTAACTCATCTATCTGCTGTTTTTGTTCTTTAATAGCTTCTATTAATAGACCTATTACAGCCCCATAATTAACACCTTTTACCCCATTAGCCTCACTAACAACTTCAGGTATAATTTGCTCTATCTCTTGAGCGATAACACCCATTGCATACTCACCGTTTTCTTTCCAATTAAAATTTACACCTCTTAATGAGTCTACTTTACCAATTGGATCGTCAATAGTTTTTATATTTTCTTTTAAATTAATATCTGATGACGATACAAAGTCACCAGCATTAAGAGTTCCTGTAGACGGGTTATATGTAAGCGCCGTGTTATCTATACCAGCTAATGCTTGAATACCAGATGTCTCATTAGTGAAGACTATATTATAATTTACATTATCTGATTTATCTGTTACTGTTGCGCCCGCATTAAGCCCAGTTAGTTGAGATCCATCTACAGCAGGTAGTCTAGCAGATCCGTCTAATTGAACGATTTTATTTGCAGTAGTACCTACATCAACATTAAATGTTCTTGATGCAGCAATTGTACCGCCACCAGTAAGACCTGTGCCAGCAGTTAAAGTTACACTGCTGTGATCAATATGTTCGTTTGCTACAAATCCACTTAAATTACCGTGAACTATTTGACTATCATTAGTACTAATTGCATTTTCGGCAACTGTAATACCAGTACCTTGTCCAATATTAAAAGTTCTATTAGATGCTAAAGTACCGCCACCTGTTAACCCGTTACCAGCAGTCATTTGTGTAGCTGCTGCCGCAACATATGTGTTCGCGGCTGCGTATGCTTTAGTTGCAAACGTAGCATTTACATATGTGTTAGCAGCTTTTGTTCCTAGAGATGTTGCTGTAGTTGTTGCGAAGTTAGCATCATCACCTAACGCTGCAGCTAATTCATTTAATGTGTTTAAAGTTTCAGGTGCTGAATCAACAACCCCGGCTACCTGCGTGTCGACATATGTTTTTGTAGCAGCATCTTGTGCAGCAGTTGGATCTCCTAGACCTGTGATTTTATTAGTACCCATAGCAAGAGCACCAGCCATTGTGTCACCTGACACATTTACAAATAATGAAGCTGCATTAGATACTTGTAGTCTATCTAATATTAAACTGTTCTGAGCATTATTTGATGATAGAGCAACCGCTTTAGTTTCATATGTTGTATCGGTATAATTTCTAATATTCGTATTAGAAGCGCCAATTTCTGCGTCAACATATAATCTAATATTTGTATTTGAAGCACCTATCTGTGCATTTACGTATGAGTTAGCAGCTGCATACTCTTGTGTTGCAATGACCCCGCTTGTTGTAGGCAGTGTTAAATCAATATTACCTGAATAATCTAAATGAGCAGCGGATTTTACACGAGCTCGATGTGTATTACCTCCCTCACAATAAAAATCTATATAAGCAGGAGTGCCGCTATTTGCAAATATAGTGACAGAACCATCCTTAACATGCGTTCCAGTAGTAGCATTAGTGCTGTTTATTCTTAATTCACCTGCTGTATTTTGTACTGATGAACTAGTTTTTTGAAGATAGTTAGCAACAATGTATGTATTTGTCGCTAGTGTACCACCTGCTTCTAAAACATTTAATCTACTGTTAGTATTAGCAAGAGCAGCTCTTTCTATAGCTATAGTTTGATATAAAGCTGCAGCATTAGCAACTTGTAATCTATCATTAATTAATCCTATCAAAGCATTATTAGAAGCAAGAGCTACTGCTTTTGTTTCATAAGTAGCGTCTGTATACGATCTTATATTAGTATTAGAGGAGCCTATTTCAGCATCAATATAATTTCTAATATTAGTATTAGAGGAGCCTATCTCTGCATCAATATAATTTCTAATATTAGTATTTGATGCACCTATTTCAGCATCAACGTATAATCTTATACTAGTGTTTGAAGCACCTATCTGTGCATTTACGTATGTATTAGATGCTTTAGTAGCTAAGCTAGTAGTAATGGTAGTAGCAAAATTAGCGTCATCTCCGATAGCTGCAGCCAACTCATTAAGAGTATCTAATGCTCCTGGAGCTCCATCTAATACAGTGTTAATTTGTGTAGTAACTAATGACTGTACATTAGCAACTTGCATTCTATCATTAATTAAATTAATTATTGCGTTATTAGTAGTAACAGCGGTAGACTTAGTTACATAGTTAATATTAGCATTAGATACGGTAATATAAGGATTTAAATTTACTGAGGTTTTATTACCCCACTCTAAACCATCTGCTCCTGAATTTACTTGAAGTACTTGACCTGCGCTTCCTAAAGCACCAAGACCGGTTCCGCCATGCGCATAACCTACCAGTTCACCAGATTGAAATTCAGACAAGCCTATAGCATTATTAGCTGCATCATAAACCGTTCTAATAGGTACTTTAATCGACATTAGTAATTACCTTAGAATAAAAATTGTGCTGTTTTACCAGTTTTAGTTAATTTGGTACCATTATTTAGGAAGAAACTATCAAACAGTCTCGCATTAGTATCTGCTTTCATAACGAAGGTATTTGCTGGGACTGTTAAACCAGTAGCTTGAGTATACAGTGGTACAAATTGTTCAACGACACCTTCTTCACTTACTGTAGCAAGAGTTTTTTCTAGTCCGGAAACTTGAACTCTCGAATTAGCTGGTAAAACAGCTCCTGCGCCAGAGATAGATATTTGTCCTGTACCATCTGATGAAATAGTAGCTCCGCCTAAATTAATAGTTTGACCAGATAAGTATAAATCTCTCCAGCGAAGCTCTGTTGTACCTATATCTAGATTATTATTTGATGTCGGTACAATATTAGTCGTTACAGCCGTGAGATCAATAGAACCTCCACCCGATTCTAATGATGTAAGTCTTGTGTTTGTATTTGAAACATAAGACTGAAATGCAGTGTTAGTAACAAAGTTTGATTGAAGGTAGGTGTTAGCAACATCACCAGAACCATCGCTTCCACCAGCTACAGTTGCGCCAACAAACTTCCCTGATGAAGAATCAAATTTAAGATATCTTCCATTTATTTTAGCAGTGTCTCTATCTACATCATCTAAAAACTCTAACCTTACTTCACCTGAACCAGCATTCCCACCACCGGTTCGCATTGTCTGTCTAATTTGAGCTTTAAATTTTTCTACATCATTAATAAGAGGTTTAATATCTGGTGTCTCACCATCATCACCTTTAGGTCCTTGAGGACCTTCATCTCCCTTTTCACCTTGTGGACCAGGTATACCTTGCGGACCAATAGGTCCGGTATCACCTTTTAAACCTTGAGGGCCAGCTTCTCCTTGGTCACCTTTATCACCCTTTGGACCGCTGGGGCCGGGTTCTCCAGAGTCACCTTTTGGTCCTTTTTCTCCTGGCAAACCTTGTTCACCGAGAAGACCTCTATCGCCCTGGGGCCCGATTTCACCTCGTGGACCTTCCGGACCTGTATCTCCTTGGTCACCTTTCTCTCCTTTTTCGCCTTGAAGACCGGCAGGGCCTTGTTCACCTACAACTTTACCTACTGGCAGCTGAACACCGTCATCGCGATAAAGAAGTAATGTACCATCTTCTGACAGTTGAACCTCTGATATAGATCGCCCTGACTCGCCAATATCTCCTTTATCACCTTTCGGACCTATCGGGCCTACAGGTCCTTGCTCACCGAGTAAGCCAGGTTCTCCGCGCGGACCGGTTTCACCTTGAGGACCGACTGGTCCTTCGACAAGTATAGGTTCTGGGGGCTCAAATTTTTGAAGTTCGGAATGAAGTTCTTCTAATAAAGCAGATTTTACTTTACTACTTTCTTTTTTAAGAACTCCTAAAAGAGCAGCAAGAAGCTTAGCGTGTTCAACCTGATCCATTATCTATGTCTTCCTGTGATGAGAAAGAGTCATAGAATTTAGTCATACTTTCCACAAGACGTTTTTCTTCCTCAGTCAACTCTTTGTCTGGTTTAAATTCAGGAAATATTTCTTCTTCTTGAGGTTGAGATTGTGGAATGTCAATGTCCTCATCTTCATTTTCATCTGATTCCATATCTATTTCTCTTTGCATGACGTCAATATCTTCTTCTGTCATACGAAGGACATTCTTACGCACCCAGGCTAAAGAGAAATATTTACCTACTAAAGGATCAACTTCACCTAATATTCTTAATCTTTCTGCCATGATTTCACCCTCTTTTAATTCTTCGAAGTGATTATCGTTGACAAAATTATATGTAAGACTATTTCGTACAGACTCCCACTCCGCTTTTGTCATTACGCCACGGAGCACTAATTGTGTTTCAAGCAAGTTATCAAAAAGAACAGCAAATTTATTTCTGATTCGATTAATAAATTTTTGGAATTTTAATTCATCTCTAGAAATTTCAGTAGAGCGGCCAATGTTAAAGTTTACTTCAGCTTCTAATCTACTGATAGGAACATTTAAAGCTTTATAAAGTTTTTTCTGAAAATACATAACATCATCAAGCTCGCCAAGATTTTGGCCTCCTGGTAGTGTTGTAATTTCAGTACCTCTACCACCCTCACGTCGAGGCAGCCAAAAATCTTCCAACATTGTCATATGACGCCTATCATCTCTAACCTCACCAGTATTAGCGTCATATACTAATTTATTTTTATGCTTTACCATCATATCACGGAGATATTGTTCAGCTTTTGCTTTAGGAAGATTACCTACATCGATATAAAATATTCGACGCTCTGGAGCTCTAGAGAGACGGTAAATAACTGTAGCGTCCTCTAGCATTCTAAGTTGATTTAATGGCTTGATTGCTTTGTGAAGATGTCCCAACGTTAATTTATTCATTGGGTCTATTAAACCAGACGTTACATGGCAAATACTATCTTTTGCAATTTTAATACCTTTATCCTGGCTAACCATGCCCTTTGGATTATAGTAATAAAATTCATCAGCAGGAAGAAAAAGAGTAGCCCCTGTTTTAGGGTCTTTTCTTTTATTTTGTTTACGGACTTTTTTAATTTTACGAGGGTCAATATAACGTAATTCTTTAATACCATCACGTATATTTTTTTCATCTATGACTACTTGATAATAAAGACGGCCGTCAACATACCAGCGCCTGAAAATTTCGTATCCTTTATTACCAAAATCTAAAATATACAGAAGCTTAGCAAATTCTTCTCTTACTATTTTTTTTACTCTGTTAGGTAGCTCTACCTCGTCTAATACTAATTCTACAGGATAAGCATTTTCATCCATAATAATAGCATCATTAATAATATCTTCAATAGCAAAATCACACTCTGGTTGAAGCGCCATCTCACGATATTTAGTAACTAGATCAGCCTCATCTTTAGCACGTCCTTCGATATCAACATATGTACCATATGTGCCGCCGAACGCGCCGGCAGCGTTAGATGAAACTTCTGTTGCACCATCTTCATGTGTCGCGGGAACTATTGCTTGAAGCTGCTCTTTTTCGGCTTGATCAGCTCTTTTGATTTCAAAACCAAATAATTGCATTTTTATCCTCGATATAGAAAAAGGGGTATACTATATTTATAGTACCCCCTCTCCTATGTTTCTACAAGCTCAATTAAAGAGCAAAGATTTTACTTGCACCAGTCGAGAATCGTACTGTAATATCACCACCGTTAGGTAAGATAGGAAGACCTGTAGCCGTGTCAATATAAGCAATTAATCTTGATGCTGTGTTACCGTTCTGCGAGTCTGCATGATATAAAACCAATGCTTCACAGTTAGCTCCAGTCACTGACTGAAATGTGGGGTCATCTGCATCAAAGACACCGCTTGTAATTGACAAACTTGTTAAGTTAGCTTCAGATATAACAGCTGAATTTGGTATGTCAGCTCTATCTTCATGTGAGGTACTAAATGTATAAACATCTGTATCAATCAACGCTATTGTAACAACATTGCTTGATAGATTCAAGTTACCTGCAAGAAAATCCTCTTTGGCTTTAGGATATAACTGGTTCGCCATAATATATTACCTCTTCTATAAACCCAATTAAGCGGTTGTGTTACCGGTGCCTGTAGAGCCGCCGGTTACTTGCCAATAATCATATTGGAAAGTTACAGTAAACTCTTCCACTCCTTCTGTCTCCCAGTTAAGATCAATTGCTTGAACATCTGAGCACCAAAGACCAACAAACTCGTATGTACGCAACGTCGCTCCATCTTTACCAAATTGAGTAACAGTAGCTGTGGATTTATAATCAGCAGGACCTGCTCCAGCTGATCGTATATTACCTCTATGATTGTTTATAGAGGCTGCCCACTCTTCCATTGCGTTACGAATCAAAAAGTCTTCATCGTTAATGATAGTTGGTGACCATTCTGCAAAAGTTCTATTACCGGCTATCTTTACCTGCCTACCAAAATAAGGCATGTTGATAGTCCCGACCGTTGAGGCCGGGAGTTGTGCTGAACGACACATAAATGGTGTTTTTAAATTACCAGCTGCGTTTATTGGATTGAAGATCTGTACCTCAAAGAGGGAAGGTCTTGCACCACCAAACGTTAACTGGCTACTGAAATCTGTGACTGAAAATGCCATAGCTTACGCTCCTTTGTTATTTTCTATTATTTATTAGAATTGGCCTACAACTTCTGAAAATTCTACACCAGTTCTAACTGCCACAAAGTTCAGCTGAATAAAGTTAATTGACCGAGCAGGTTTAATGTAAATATCACCTATAAACTCGTTTCTATCAATTACTTCGCCAGTATTATTAGTCTCATCACATACTACTCGGAAGTCAAAAATGCCTCGACGACCTTGTACGTCTCGTAAGAACGGCTCCACTAGATTTTTAAACTGTGCTCTTGTAAATGAATCGTTAAATTCAAACAGTGTAAAGTTAGCAGCAGTAGAAATAGCTTTCTCTAGTACGATGAACAAGCGACGTACATTAATACGATCAAATGCACTTGGCTTAGCAAGTAGCGTTTTATCACCGTACAATACTGTACCTCTTCCCGGGAATGTTACAACCGGGTTAACACCGTTTTTATAGAGAGTGTCTCTTTCTGCTTTCTTAGGATTCCAAGCCAGCTTGATAACATTTTTCATGTTACCGCGATTAAATCCAGCTGGTGAGAACCATGGATCCCTAATAGTATCTGTCTGCACCATTAAGCCAGCGGTGTCACCGTTAGCTGGTACATAACGATATACATCATTATACTTATCGTATTGATACTTCCAAGCACTGTCCATAGTTGCATATGAAGTTGATGGTAGAGAGTCGCGATATGCTACTACATCTTCCGCTTCTTTACCTTCATATGTTGAGTTATTTACAACAGATGCTCTAGTTGGCGACAAGCATACAAGCAAGTCTTTTCGAACTGCTGCAATATTATCAATTAGGTGCGTTACTACCGTTTGTCCGTTACCAGCTGCAAGAATAAATGATAGATCAATATCTTCAGTTGATTTAAATCTATCGTAAGCTGTAATTAAATTTGCAGCAGTAGCAGCTGAACCGTCTAAACCATTTACTAATGAATCGGTAAGAGGGGTAGTTGAACCTGTAAATGTAGTGCCACCAGCAGCGTCAGTGTCTGAATTAGTACCTATACCACTATTGTTAGCCCACCACAAGTAACGTGATTGATTATTAATAACATCTTTGTAGTAGCTAGACCCGCCTTGTTCTGTTTTTCCGTCACGAGCCATTGAAGCATTTTGGAATACTTCCAGTACTTGGCCTTTCGTTCCGGTCCACAAACCGTCTTCATCTACAACAACCATGTGCATTTCATCAGTGGATGCACCGTTATTAGTTGCCCATTGAGAAGTACCAGGAGCTTTATCTACGTTGCCTGCGTATTCCCATTTACGAGTTAATGAAGTATTAGCTGCAAGAGTATCGCCTGTATAACGACTTTCTAATGTTACAGATGTACCGTTAGCAGCAATTGCTGACACTCTGCGGTCTTGTTTCACCCCGGTCGGTGAACCAATTTCTAAAACATCACCAACTGTAAGAACAGAAGCTTGGTTTGCAGAGAATGTTACTGTTGTAGTATTAGATGTAACACTAAATGTGCCTGAGAGCGTAGATGAAAACGCGTCAGCTGACGGGCAAAGTGAAACTTTTAATGAGTTACCTAAAGCACCGGGATACTTTGCAATAAATCGTCCTACACCTGTTGTACCAGCGCTGTGATTTTCTTCATAATCGTCATCATTATCAACACGCGTAACAGCAGTATTTGCTGCATTACAATGTGCGTTCATCATAGTTGAATTTTCTGCACGAACCACATACAGAGCATTACCGTATGCTAAGAAGTTAGCCGCGGTAAAAAAGTCCGTAGCTGTTGCAGAGTTAGGCTTACCGTATTGTTGAACTAAGGCGTCTTCTGTTGAGATTAGGGTTTCCTTGTTTACAGGACCCCAACGGAAATGACCTGCGATACCTGCCTCTGTTGTAGAAACGGCAGGGATAACAGTAGTCAGATCAATCTCACTAACATTTACGCCCGGTGATACTTGAAATGGCATGTTATTCTCCTTTACGAGGTTTTGAAAGTTCTCTTTTATTTATAATTTATTGTATTTCACAGGTCAGTCAGTTGTGGCAACGCCCAACGATCTCTTGTTTCATCGATATTTATAATACCGTCTTCTTCGTGACCATCATCTACAAAACCAAAGGGAAGTACATCTTCTTCTATCATTTTTTGATTTTCTTCAAATAACCTCTGTCTTAAATCATCGTCAGTGATGTCTTTAAAATATTCCTGACGTACTAACCAAGCAAATAAAACAGAACACATTACTAAATCGTCGTGCATTCCCTCTTCTGCTTCATAACTTTCTTTACGAGACACAAAATTTGAGAGTTCAAAAATATAATCATAATCTTCTATAATAAGCTTATCTTGCTCTATCATGTCTTTAAGTGTAGAACAACCTATTCGTTTAACCGACTTAGTAGTCCTTACTCCCATTTGCTGTCTACCAGCAAATCCTGCCGAAATATGTTGTGATCCAGCTTTGTAAACTGTACTTAACATATTTTCATATTCTAAGTCTTGATGTAATATATTAGAGACTTGCTCACCAATATCATTTACTTCAATCATTACAAAAGCATCATTATATTTTTTTGCTGTATCGTAAATAACATTAGGATATATTAATGGTGAGATATCCTTGCTTCTATACTTACCTACAGCTCTGTATGGGTATTCTGTAATATCAAAAACAATAAAGGCAGAATAATCCCCACCGACCCCTCTAGATACGTCACATACTATAATATAATTTCGTCCAGGTTCAGGCTCATGATAACAATCGAAATTATTTTTTATATAAAGAGGCTGTTTGAACACTAATCTTTTAAGAACAGACGGGTGAATTAAAGTATTTGTACTACCTAAAAATTCAGTTTCAAATTCTTGCCTAAACTGTTCTTCTGATGTAGCGCGAATAGTTTCTTCTCGCCATTTTTCATCCCTTCCAGGCACATCAGACCAATGTATTTCTACTCTTTCATAATCATTGCGGCCTTCTTCACTATCAACCCATAATTTATAAAAAAGATTCATTCCATTAGGGGTAGAAGTGATTAATACTTTAGAAGATTTACCAGAAGAAATAGTAGGAAAAACTGAAGTAAAAAATTCTTCTTGTAAGTTATTCGGGACGAAGGCAAACTCGTCTAAATAAATTAAATTTTGTGAAGTACCTCGAATGGCACTAGAAGATGTAGCAGAAGCAAGTATTTCAGAACCATTCTCTAATCTTATATTGCCTTTATTCCACTCTACAATACCTT
>Ga0075477_10000511_pt1 | contig 16912 bp, 14 predicted proteins | sample DEB08_DNA_FD_76338 | JGI IMG/M metagenome (GOLD analysis project Ga0075477, IMG submission 76338) | Aqueous microbial communities from the Delaware River and Bay under freshwater to marine salinity gradient to study organic matter... | ecosystem: Environmental > Aquatic > Marine > Coastal ...
CGCGGCACGCGGCGCCGATTCGATCGCCCGCCGCGTCGCGATGGTCGCGCCTCGCCTCACCTTCCCGAGACCGGTCTCGATGAACGAATCGAACTTCGAACCTCGCGATCGCTTGTGGACCCGTCTCTCGCCGGCCTGGCGCTGGTCGCTCCTGTCGATGATCGTCGTGGCGCTCTCGACGAATGTGGCGGCCCTGCTCGTTCCGTTTCTCGAGATGAAGGAGGCCTTCCACGCCTCGTTGACCTACGAGCTCCCCGCCGCGGTGAGGTTGATGTGGCGCGAGGGACTGCCCGTGGTGGCCGTTCTGATCCTCGTGTTCTCGATCATCTTCCCGCTGACGAAGCTCGTCGGCCTCACCGCGGCGCTGCTTCTGCCGTTCACGCCGCGACGTCGCGCAACCCTCGTGCGCTGGCTTGCGATCCTGGGTCGCTGGTCGCTGCTCGACGTGTTCGTGGTGATGCTTCTGATGGTGCTCGCAAGCGGCCAGTGGGCCATTTCCACCGAAGTGCGACCAGGCGTGCAGCTCTTCATGATCGCCATCGGCATCGCGATGACGGTCGCCGAGCTCATGTGTTCGTTCGAGTCTCGACACGAGCCGAGCCCAGCGAGTGCCGGTCCGGCGACGATGCTGGCAAGAAGCGCGTGGTGGGCCCGGATTTCGATTCCGATCCTGCTTCTGGGGGCCGCGTCGGCGCTGACGCTGGCCCTCGTCGCCCCGGTGCTTCGCATCCATCAGTTTCTGCTCTCGAGCAACTCCTACAGCATCGGGACCGCGGTCGAGACCCTCTGGCGCGAGCAGCAGATCCTGTTCGCGTTGCTGATGGCGGTGCTGCTCGGGGGCCTTCCCGCGGCGCGTCTGCTGATGCTTGCCGGAGCCTGGCTCCTCCCGATCGGTCTCCGCGCCTCGCGGCGCCTGGCGGCGGTCGGCGGCCTCGTGGGCCGCTTTGCCGCCCTCGAGGTCTTTGGCCTGGCCCTGTTTCTGGTGCTGCTGGAGGGACGCGACCTGATCCGAACCGAGATCGAGGCCGGCGCCTGGTTCCTGCTGGCGGCCATCGCCCTCGACGCCGCCTTCGTGTTCGTCGCCCGACGGGTCTTCCGGGTCATCTCCACCCCGTCGGGCGAACCCGCGTCATAATCCGCGGTCCATGCGAAGCACCCGCGCCCTGCTTGCCGGCAGCGTCGACTACGCCGGCCTCTTCCCGCCGTCCAAGCTCGAGATGGAGCCGATGGTCGCTCGCTACGACGAAGCCCTCCGCGGTTCGGAGCGCTGGTTCGTCTCGCGAGTGATCGTGCCGGTCGATCGTCTCGCGGAGTTCGAGCGTGCCGCAGCCGGCCGCCTGCCGGTCTCGAAGGACGCCCTCGACGCGAACGTCGACGCGTGGGTCCTGAGCGTCGTGGCCCCGCCGCTCTGGAACAAGGAGGGGGCCCGCACCGTCGAAGCCATCGAGGCCTTCAACCAACGGCACGCCGACAGTCTCGACGGCGCTGCGCTCATCGACACCCTCGAGGTCAAGGCCGGTTCGAGCGAGCAGATCGACACGGCGCTCGATCGTCTTCCGGAGGAGATCTTCCCGTACTTCGAACTGCCGGTCTTCAAGGACGTACGCGGGATGGTGGCGGCGATGGCGGGGCTCGACGCCGGGGCGAAGGTCCGAACCGGCGGCGTCACTCCGGAGGAGCATCCCACCGTCGAGCAGTTGGCGGTGTTCATCGACGCCTGCCGCAACGCCGAGGTGCCCTTCAAGGCCACCGCAGGCCTGCACCATCCACTTCGCCATTGCAACGACGCGGTCCCGGCGGACCAGTTCGGATGCGTCGGGGTGCTGCTGGGGGCGGCGCTCGCGTGGCACGACCGCATCGATGCGGCGGACCTTCCGGCGATCCTCGACGAACGCGATCCGGCGGCCTTTCGCTTCGATGCCGACCATGCTTCGTGGCGCGGACATCGGTTGTCCCACGCCGAGATCGTGGAGGCGCGGGAACGCTTCGTGCACAGTTTCGGCTCCTGCTCGATCGACGAGCCCCTGGAGCATCTCGTCGGCCTCGGTTGGCTCGAGAAGGAGGAGACGTCCCATGCCTGAATCCAGTTTCGATGCGGTCACCTGGTCGCCCGGTCCCGGCGGGTCTGGCACCTGGCCGGAGGCGTTGGCCGGCACACTCGATCCGTCGCGGCGATCGTTCGTCGAGTCCGCCAACGCCCCGGATGCCGACTTCCCTATCCGGAACCTGCCCTTCGGGGCCTTCTCCACCGACACGCTGGAACCTCGCCTCGGAGTGGCGATCGGCGATCGGGCTCTGGATCTTCGGAACGTCGTGGAGGCGGGTCTGCTCGAGGGCCTCGATGGCCGGATCCGATGCGCGCTGAGCGCCGCCTCGCTCGACGATCTCCTTGCGCTGGGGCGGCCCGCCTGGCTCGCCGCCCGGGTGGCGATCTCGCGCCTGCTCGACGCCGACCATGCCGCCCTGCGGGACCGTGCCGATCGGGAGACCTTCCTGCCGGCGATCGAAGACATCCGCCTGGGCCTTCCCGCACGGACTCGCGACTACACCGACTTCTACGCCAGCGAGCATCACGCCACCAACGTCGGGCGGATGTTTCGTCCCGACAATCCGCTGATGCCGAACTGGAAGCACCTGCCGGTCGGCTATCACGGCCGCGCCTCCTCGCTGGTGCCGAGCGGCACGCCGATCCGCCGTCCCCACGGCCAGACCGTCGGCCCCGACGGGCCACCGCCCGCCTACGGGCCCGTTCGACTGCTCGACTACGAGATCGAGGTCGGCTTCCTGATCGGACCGGGCAACCGTCTCGGCGATCCCATTCCCGCCTCGCGGGCGCTCGACCACGTCTTCGGCCTCGCCATCGTCAACGACTGGTCGGCCCGGGACGTGCAGAAGTGGGAGTACCAGCCGCTCGGCCCCTTCAACGCCAAGAACTTCGCCACCTCCATCTCGCCGTGGGTGGTGACGCTCGAGGCCCTGGCGCCCTTCATGGTGGACGGCCCGCCGCGGGCCGCGGGCGATCCCGAGAACCTGCCCTATCTTCGACACGACCGCGACATCGCGATCGACCTGGAGCTGGAGGTGGCGATCGCGTCCAAGACCATGCGTGACGCCGGAACGCCAGCGACCCGGGTCAGCCTCGGCAACTACCGCGAGATGTACTGGTCGATCGCCCAGATGGTCGCCCATCACACCTCCACCGGCTGCAACCTGCAGCCGGGCGATCTGATGGCGTCCGGCACGGTCAGCGGTCCGGAGGAGTCCAATCGCGGCTGCCTGCTCGAACGGACCTGGCGAGGCGAGAATCCGGTCGAACTCGCCGACGGCACGTCGCGCCGGTTCCTTCAGGACGGAGACGAGGTGGTCATGCGGGGCTGGTGCGGTCGGGGCGAGCGACGCATCGGTTTCGGCGCCTGCACCGGCATCGTCGATCCCGCCACCTGATGCGGGGGACCCGAGCGGCCGAGGTTCGGAACTTCGTTCGGAACTTCGTCGCGGCTCTCAGTCCTGGGCGAGGCCACGCAGCGTGGTGACATCGATGTCGAGGGCCTCTCCAGGTCGGAGATCGAGTCGGTCGAGGGTCCCCGGCGCGAACTCGAGCGCCAGCACCGCCGACCGACGACTCGAATAGCTTGGCAGCCGCCGCTGATAGGCGCCGATCGACTCGTCGGAGCGTCGCGGCGGCTCGGCCTTCATCCGGTAGGTCGCGGTGACGCGGCCGAGGGCATCGACGTACACGATGTCGATGTCCATGAAGCAGTCCTTCATCCAGTAGCCGAGGATCTCCGGCCGCGTGTGGGCGAACAACATGCCCCGGTCGCGAGCGAGCGTGCGTCGTCCGCCGAGTCCGCGACGTCGGCTGGTCTCGTCGAGGCAGAGTTCCATCAGGAACCGCTCCCCCTTCACCTCGATCGGCAACATGGGAAGTCCTGCTGGGGAGCGTGGCATCTCGGAGAGTGGGGGGATCGTCGCGGGCGGATCGGCGACGCCGGGCCCGCCCGAATCTCGAGGCGGCGTCGGTCCCGCAGTGACCGGACCGGCGTCGCGATCACCCTGGGGGCGGGGCGGGGGCGGCTGCACGTCGATCGGGGCCGCCGGTGTCGAGATCGCCTGCGGTGGCGAGGCGGCGGTCCCGTCGTCGACGCATCCGCCCGACGCCGCGGCCGACAACATCGCCAAGGCGGCCCATAGAACGGCCTTGGATCGCAGACGTCCCACTCTGCGCCGTCCGTCGTCGGGCATCGAGCCGAGGATGATCCGAGCGCCGGCGGAAGGGGCGAGCGTCACGCCTCAGGCCTTCGACTTCGAGCGGGCGCCGCGGCCGGTGCGGGACTTCTTGGCGGCCGTGGTGGGGACCTTCTTCTTGCCCCGGCCGGCCGGTGCCTTTCGAGGGGATGCCTTGCCGTTGCGCGTCGCGGCGCCGTCGAGGCGATGGGAGCCATCGCTCTCGTGACGACCCGAGGCGACCGGGAAGTGCTCCTCCTCCCAACTGGCCGGATAGGCCGGATCGTCGAGATCGAGCGCGGCGGCGGTGGGGAAGAGCGGCCGGAAGGTGTCGCACATCACCGCCAGCTCGTTGGTCCAGGTTGCGCCAAGGGACTTCTCGATGGTGCCCGGGTGCGGCCCGTGCGGAATCCCCTGAGGGTGAAGGCTGATCGAGCCGACCTCGATGCCCTTGCGGGCCTTGTAGTTGCCCTCGACGTAGTAGAGCACCTCGTCCGAGTCGAGGTTCGAGTGGTTGTAGGGAACCGGGATCGCCTGCGGATGCCAGTCGAGGACCCGGGGGCAGAAGGAGCAGATGACGAAGTTGTGCCCCTCGAAGGTCTGATGCGTCGGCGGCGGCATGTGATGCTTGGCCGCGATGGGACTGAAGTCGTCGATGTTGAAGGCGTAGGGGTAGTAGCAGCCGTCCCACCCGACCACGTCGAGAGGGTGGTAGGGATAGACGTAGGCATGCACGCGATCCCGCGCCTTGATGCGCACCTCGTACTCGCCCTCCTCGTCGAAGGTCAGCGGCAGCACCGGCGTGCGGAGATCCCGCTCGCAGTACGGCGCGTGCTCGAGGAACTGCGACGTCTGCTTCGAGAGGTAGCGAGGCGGCGGGGCGATGTGGGACCCGTTGGCGGTCTCGAAGCAGACGAACTTCGGCGGATGCTCCTCCTCGCCGGGCTCGTCGAACTCGAGCCGATAGATCGTGCCCTTCGGAATGACCAGGTAGTCCTTGGGTCCGAACGTCACCGTGCCGAACATGGTCCACAGGGTGCCGCGACCATGGTGGACGAACAGGCACTCGTCGCCCATGGCGTTCTTGAAGTGGTACTCCATCGCCTCGGCCGGCATGCAGACGCTCATCTCGACGTCGGCGTTGCCGAACAGCACCACTCGCCCCGTGACCGGATCGCCGTGCGGCGCCATCGGGGCGGTCTTCAGGTGCCGCATGCGCATGACGTCCTGCTCGACGTACTGCGGCCGCGTCCCGTAGAGGGTCTTCCACCCGGTGACCTGAGTCGGCGGGTGGATGTGGTAGAGGGTCGAGGTGGGGCCGACGAAGCCCTCCGTCCCAAAGACCTCCTCGGAGTAGAGGGCTCCATCGGGGCGGCGGAAGACGATGTGCCGCTTGGGCGGCAACTGTCCGAGGGTGGTGTAGTAGGCCATGGGTTCTGGACTCCTCTGCGACGCTGAGGCGGCCGGGCCTGGGACTCGCCGAACGCCCGCCCGCCTGCCGTCGACATCCTACGCCCCCGGTCGGGGCGATTGGGTGTCCGTTCGCGTCTGCGAGCGGCAGACGGCGGCCGATCCGGAGAAGATGGAACGATGGCCGCGATGGAGTCCCAACTCGACCTGCTCGCCTCCGGGGTCTCGGAAGAGGGCCCTTGGATCGTGCTGGAGAAGCCGAGCGGGTGGCATACGCTCGAGGGCCGCAGCGGGGGGACGACCGTCGAGGCGGCCCTTCGCCAGCTGCGTCCCGACGTGGCGAGTCTCCCGGAGGCGGGCCTCGTCCACCGTCTCGATCTCGGCACCAGCGGTTGCCTCCTCGCATCCACCACGCCCGAGGGCCGGGAGCGATGGCGAGAGCGGTGGAGCCGCCGCGGGACTCGCGGGGTCTCGAAGTTCTATCTCGCGGACGTCGTTCTTCGGGACGGCGTTGCGAAGCTGCCGCGCAGCGGTGGATTCCAGCTCCACTTTCGATCGCGATACCGGCGGTCGGCGAAGGTCACCGTGTCCGATCGCGGCGCGGCCGAGGAGCGGGGGGAATGCCGCTGGCGAACCATCCGGCAGGACGATCGCCGATCCGAACTCGAGATCGAACTGCTCGGGCCGGGCCGCCGCCATCAGATTCGAGCCGGATTCGCGGCGCTCGGCGCCCCGCTTGTCGGAGACGATCTGTACGGAGGCCCACCGGCCGATCGTCTCCACCTGCATGCGTGGCGACTTGCCTTCGACGAACAGATCGTCGAAAGCCCGCCGCCACGCTGGTGAGTTCGGCCGCGTTCAGTCCGAGCTGGAGTCGGTGGCCGCCTTGCCCGCGGCCACGACGATGCCGGCGTACTTCATCGGCTCGGCCTCGACCTTCGCCGCGCATCCCTTGCAGCAGACCCGGACGAGACGGTTGGCCGCGATCACATCGACCGGGTCGTCGCCGAGCGGGCGTCCGCTGATCGGGCAGGTGGTCAAGGGATAGTTCTTCGATCCCTCGGCGACGATCATCCTGTCGAGGGCTTCGAGGTACTTCGCGGGAGATCGGTTGAATCGCCGAACGCACTTGCCGCAGCAGAGGCGCACAAGTCGGTTCTGGTAGACGACGTTCTTGGCCTCGTCCGCGTCGGGGCCGGTGGCCGAGGGCAGGGCCTCCTCGGGCATCACCGGGCACATGACCGCCGGATAGAGCGGCAGTTCCGCCTTGACGATCTCCGCGTTCAACTTGGCCAGGAAGGTCGCGGGGTCCTTGGCGAACCGGCCGGCGCAACCTCCGCAGCAGAACTTCACCTCGCGGCCGTTGTCCGCCTCGTTCTTCTGCCCGGAAAGGATCACGACGGCGGGGTCCTCGCCGAGCGCTTCGCCCGAGACGATGCAGGTGGTCAGGGGGTAAGGCATGCCCTGGCGGGTGGCAGGGGTGTCGTCGGTGCGAGGCGCGAATCCGAGCATGATCGCCACGACCGAGAACATGGCGATGCTGGACAGAACGAGGGGGCAGGGACGCTTCATGGATCGATTCTCCGAAGGGGGTCGCGGGATGGTAGTCCTTGCCGGATGCCAGGACGCCGGGCGTGTTGACCCCTGCCGACTTCGCGATATCCTTGTTTTTGGTTCATCCGTTCATCCGAAAATACGGATGGAGCGAAGGCGATCCCGAGCGGGTCGGCACCAGGCGTGTCGCCCCCCGCAACGTTGGCCTCTGGTCAGGTCAGTGATCATTCATCGAGTCCCCGTTCCTCAGACAGGAGCACCACGTGAGCGCGATTGCAAGCCAACCCTCCACCGCCTCGGGCATGCCGACCTTCCTCGATACCGGCCTCCCCCTCTTCAGCGACTGGACCCACAAGGTCAAGGGCCTCGACGCCGAGAACGTCGCCTACGGCCGCAAGGAGATCGAGCTCGCCGAGCACGAAATGCCCGGTCTCATGGCGCTTCGCGAGAAGCATCGTGACGAGCAGCCGCTGAAGGGCGCCAAGATCACCGGCAGCCTGCACATGACCATTCAGACCGCGGTGCTGGTCGAGACCCTTCGGGATCTCGGCGCCGAGGTCCGCTGGGCCAGCTGCAACATCTTCTCGACGCAGGATCACGCCGCCGCCGCACTGGCCGTCGGTCCCGATGGGACGCCCGACAACCTCAGGGGCACGCCGGTCTTCGCATGGAAGGGCGAGACCCTCGCCGAGTACTGGTGGTGCACGCTGCAGGCGCTCCACTGGGGAAGCGTCGGTGGACCGAACCTGATCCTCGACGACGGCGGCGATGCCACCATGCTCGTCCACCTCGGCCTCAAGTACGAGAAGGAGGGCAAGGTCCCCGATCCCGCAACCGCCGACAGCGCCGAGTTCCGGGTGGTCCTCGAGCTTCTCAAGGCCATTCAGGCGTACGACGCCACCTACTGGCAGACCGTCTCGCCGCGAGTCCGCGGCGTCAGCGAAGAGACCACCACGGGCGTCCATCGCCTGTACGAGATGGCCAAGAAGGGCGACCTGCTCTTCCCGGCGATCAACGTCAACGACGCGGTCACCAAGAGCAAGTTCGACAACCTGTACGGATGCCGCCACTCGCTCGTGGACGGCATCATGCGGGCCACCGACGTCATGCTGTCCGGCAAGACCGCGGTGGTCTTCGGCTACGGCGACGTCGGCAAGGGATCCTGCCAGAGCCTTCGCGGCCAGGGCTGCAAGGTGAAGGTCGTCGAGATCGATCCGATCTGCGCCCTGCAGGCCTGCATGGAGGGCTACGACGTGGTGCGGATGGAGGACGTCGTCGAGACGGCCGACATCTTCGTCACCGCCACCGGCAACCGCGACATCGTCACCCTCGACCACATGAAGCGGATGAAGGACAAGGCGATCATCGGAAACATCGGCCACTTCGACAACGAGATCGACATGGCCGCACTCGAGTCGGCGCCCGACATGACCCGCAACCGGGTCAAGCCGCAGGTCGACGAGTGGGTGTTCCCCGACGGCAAGTCGATCATCATGCTCGCCGAGGGGCGGCTGCTGAACCTCGGTTGCGCAACCGGGCACCCCAGCTTCGTGATGAGCACCAGCTTCACCAACCAGGTGATCGCCCAGATCGAGTTGCACAAGAACGCCGAGAAGTACGGCACCACGGTGTTCACCCTTCCGAAGCACCTCGACGAGATGGTGGCCCGCCTGCACCTCGAGAAGCTCGGGGCCCGGCTGACCGAACTCTCGCCGCATCAGGCCGAGTACATCGGAGTGCCGGTCGAGGGACCCTACAAGCCCGACCACTACCGGTATTGACTCCCCGCCTCGGGAACCGCCGATGGACCGCGTCGCGTCGCTCCTCGCCGTCGCCGTGCTCTCGGTGATCCCGCTGCAACTGGTGCAATGCGGCGACGCCGGCTCGATCGAGCCGGCGTCGTCGCGTTCGGAGGACGAGACCACGCGGGGCTGGCTGGTCGAGCCACGGGTCCTGGACTTCGGCCGGTACTCCTCGTGCGACCCGCCCGGACCGCTGGCGGTGCGAATCGCCAATCGGTCCGAGACGCCGCTTCCGATCGGAGACTGGACCTCGTCCTGTCGGTGCGTCGTTGCGAACTTCGGTGGTGTGACGGCGCTGCCGCCGGGTGAGACGCTCGATGTCGCGGTGTCGCTTTCGCCGTGGGGCATGCCTGGACCGCACGGACACGACCTCGATCTGATGATCGGACGACCGCCGGAAGCGGCTCGGATTCGGATCTCGTACCGAATGGACCCGGAGGTCTCGGTGGACCGTGGGTTCGCGAGTCGGAAGGGCAACCCGGCCGGCCTGGTTCGGATCGAGGCCAACGACGGCGGTCTCGTCAAGGTCCTCTCGCTGGATCCGCCCATTCCGGTCTCGTGGCCGGAGGACGCGGCCCCGGCCGTGGAGTTCGAGATTCCCTGGGGCCTGCTCGATCGGATCGCCGGGGGCGAACAGGTCGACGGCCTCGAGGCCGAAGACGCGGACGCGATCCGCTCCCGAATGCGTCGCGGCGACGACGGCGCTTGGCGGGGACTCTGGATCCGCGCGAACATCGAGCACCCGGTCTGCGATTCGGTCTCGATTCCGCGATCGAACGACGCGTCGCCGTCTCGCTCCCTACCATCCGCGCCATGAGCCTGCTCGAAGACGAGACCCCTCCGATCCGCGACCCCGGTCTGCTGCGAGGCCTGATCGTGATGGGGCTGGTCGAGGGCACCTCGACGCTCGCGCTCTTTCTGGTGGCGATGCCCTTGAAGTACCTTGCAGGCATGCCCAAGGCGGTGACGATCGTGGGATCGATTCACGGAATCCTCTTCATCGCGTACGTGGCGATGCTCCTGTGGGCGAGACGGAGTGTCCCGATCTCGACGAAGTTGACGATGTGGGGCCTCGTCGGCGCGGTGGTTCCGTTCGGGCCCTTCATCTTCGACGTCCCGCTGGTGCGGCTCCTCCGACAGGCCGGGGGGCCTCCGTCACCGGCCGCGTGACCGCCTGGGAGAATCATCATGGACAAGAAGTCGAAGAAGCGCCTCGAAGTCCTCCGGGATCGCCTCCAGCAGCGGCGAACCGTGCTTTCGAACGCCCGGCGACAGGACGACGATCCCGCGGAGACTCGACGCCTCGAGGACGAAGTCGCGGCACTCGAGGCGGAGATCGCCAAGCTCAAGAACTCCTGACGACCGGCGGCGCCGCAGCGCCGCCATCGATCCGAAGCCCGAGACCACCAGCATGCAGAACCCGACCCTCCGCCCGCTCGCCGTCGCCTCGCTCTTCTCGTTCTCGCTTGTGGGCGCCTGCAACACCACTCCCGGCGCGACCAAGGCCGACTCCGTGCCGGCTCATCGCGTCCTGATCGTGGTCACGAGCCAGTCGACCCTCGGGCCGAGCGACGAGGTCACGGGCCTCTACCTTTCCGAGGCCTCGCACCCATGGACGACCTTCACCGAGGCCGGCCTTGGGGTGGAGCTTGCAAGTCCGTCCGGCGGAGATGCCCCCATCGATCCACGCAGCATCGATCTGCGCGACGCGTCCAATCGCGCCTTTCTCGCCGCCTTTGCGGACACCGAGTCGGGCGGCTGGAGGCTGCGGGGCACCTGCCGTCTCGACTCGATCGATCCCTCGCGGTTCGACGCGGTCTACTTCGCCGGGGGCCACGGCACCATGTGGGACTTCCCCAATCTCGAGGCGGTGCGAGGTGTGGCGGAGGCGATTCGCCGGCAGGGCGGCACCATCGCCGCGGTCTGTCACGGGCCCGCGGCGCTCGTGGGGCTTCGCGACGGGTCGGGGCGTCCGCTGGTCGAGGGACGTCGACTGACGTCGTTCACCGATGCGGAGGAGGAGGCGGTCGCGCTCGCCGACGCGATGCCGTTCCTGCTCGAGAGCCGTCTTCGAGATCTTGGTGCGACCTTCGAAGGCGCGTCGAACTTCGCGCCGAACGTGGTCGTCGACGATCGGATCGTCACGGGTCAGAATCCCGCCTCGGCGACCGGAACCGCGGAGGCGGTGGTCGAACTGATCTTCGCTGCGGCGCACGATCGGGACGGGGGCGCCTGAGGTTCGGAACGGCGCAGGGCGGCTGCGACGAGCCGTCGGACCCGCTCAACTCCGCCACGACACGTACTTGAGGTTCGTGAACTCCTCGAAGCCCCAGGGGCCGCCCTCGCGTCCGAAGCCGGAGTGCTTCACGCCGCCGAACGGCGCCTCGGCGCACGAGGGGACCGCATCGTTGGCCCCGACGATGCCGTAGCGGAGGCGTTCCGCAACTCGAAGCAGGCGCGACGCATCGGTGGTGAAGAAGTACGCGGCCAGTCCGTACTCGGTGTCGTTGGCCATGGCGATCGCCTCCTCCTCGTCGGCGAACCGTCGCACCGCCGCCACCGGCCCGAAGGTCTCTTCTCGCCACATCGCCATCGAGGCATCGAGGCCGTCGATCAGCGTCGGGGCGAAGAACCGATCGGCGAGACCGTCGATCGCGATCCGACCGCCGCCGAAGACGAGACGACCGCCACACGCCAGGGCGTCGGTCACGTGACGCTCGACCTTGGCGACGGCGTCGTCGTCGATCAACGGACCGATCGAGGTGGATGGATCGGTTCCGCGGCCGCTCCGCAGGAGCGACATCCCGCTGGCGAATCGCTCGATGAATCGGTCTGCGATCGAATCCGCGACGAGAAATCGGTTCGCACAGATGCAGGTCTGTCCCGCGTTCCGGAACTTGCAGGCGACCGCCGCGGCCACCGCCGCGTCGAGATCGGCGTCCTCGAAGACGAGGAACGGGGCATGGCCCCCAAGTTCCAGCGAAGGCCTCGCGAGATGGACGCTTGCCCCACGCATCAGCATTCGACCGACCTCGGTCGAGCCGGTGAACGAAATCGCCCGGACCCGAGCGTCGGCGAGCATCGTCTCCCCGATCGGTCCGGGCGCTCCCGTGACGAGGTTGATCGTTCCCGGAGGCATGCCAGCCTCTTCGGCCCGTCGGGCGAAGGCGACGGCGGACAGTGGGGTGCGCTCGTCGGGCTTGACGACCAGCGTGCATCCCGCCGCGAGCGCGGGCGCGGCCTTTCGGGTGATCATCGCCAGCGGGAAGTTCCACGGCGTCACGATCGCCGCGACGCCGACGGGCTCGTGGGTCACCAGGATTCGACGTCCCGGCGCCGCCGCAGGCACGATCGCGCCGGATCGGTGGGGGGCGATCTCGGCGGCGACATCGAAGAAGCTCGCCGCGTACTCGACCTCGCCACGGGCCTCGGCGAGCGGCTTGCCCTGCTCGCGGGTCATGATCAGCGCCAGATCCTCGACATCCCGACGCAGCAGTTCGGCGAGGCGACGCAGGATCGTCGCGCGGTCGCGCGCGGATCGAGACGCCCACGGTTCGAATGCGCGCGACGCGGCCTCGATCGCCCTGGCGGTCTCCTCGGGGCCGCACGCGGGCACGCTGCCGACACGACGGTCGTCCGCCGGATCGAGCACGTCGATGGTCGCGCCCGAGTCGGCGTCGCACCAGACGCCGTCGATCATCGCATGGCCATGGATGGAATCGCTCACCGCGTGGGCCTCCGTCTCTCGTGCCGGCCGGGACGTCCGGCCCGGATGGGCATGATGCCCGAAACGAACGAACGCCGCCCCCGAGGGGCGGCGTTCGCACGACGTGTCGCATTCGATGCGACGAGCGGTCTACTCGTCGCCGCTCAGGAAGCTGGCCAGGCGCTGTCTCCGCACCGGATGCTGCAGCTTGCGGATCGCCTTGCTCTCGACCTGGCGGACCCGCTCCCGGGTGACCTTGAAGATTCGGCCCACCTCCTCGAGCGTGTAGGTGTACCCGTCGCCGATGCCGTAGCGCAGCTTCAGGATCTCCCGCTCGCGGTAGGTGAGGGTCTTGAGGATGTCGTTGATCCGAGACCTCAGCATGTCGCTCGTCGCCGAGTCCGAGGGCGACTCCTGTCGCTCGTCCTCGATGAAGTCGCCGAAGTGGCTGTCCTCGCTCTCCCCGACCGGACGGTCGAGGGAGATCGGATGGCGGGAGATCTTCATGACCCGACGCACCTCCTCGAGGGGCATCTTGGCGCGGTGGGCGATCTCCTCGGTGGTCGGCTCGCGACCAAGCTCCTGAAGCAGGTGCTTCTGGATGTTCCGGAGCTTCGACATCGTCTCGATCATGTGGACCGGCACTCGGATGGTGCGGGCGTGGTCGGCGATCGCGCGGGTGATCGCCTGGCGGATCCACCACGTGGCGTAGGTCGAGAACTTGTAGCCACGCTTGTACTCGTACTTGTCGACGGCGCGCATCAGGCCGGTGTTGCCCTCCTGAATGATGTCGAGGAACGGCAGACCCCGATTGCGGTACTTCTTGGCGATCGACACGACGAGTCGCAGGTTTCCGCCGGAGAGGTCCCGCTTGGCCTGCTCGTACTCGCCGAACGCCTTCTCGATGTCCGCGACCCGAGCCGAAAGCTCCGAACCGCTCTCGAGAACCAGCGATACGAGGCCTTCGCGCTCCTCCCGCATGACCATGAGGTCCTCCGGGTCGTACCGGCCGGGGTTCTTGTCGGCCTTGGCGAGAGTCCAGTCGAGGTGCTGCATCTTCCGGTTGATCGACTGGAGCTTGCGGAGCAGCGGCTGAATGCGACCGGTGCGCAGGCAGCACTCCTCGATCAGCGTCGCGATGCGACGCCGTCGCCGTACCAGTTCGTCGACCAGACGGGCCCGGATCGTCTCCGACGTGGCCGACTGCATCGACTCCCACACCTCCCGGTTCAGGTCGAGCAGGCGTGCGATGGTGCGGACGTTGACCGGAATGCGGGCGGCGATCTTCTCCTTCGCGTTGACCTCGGCGGTCGAGATGCGCATGGTCCGGTCGAAGGGGAGGCTCCCGGCGTCGACCTGGCGAAGGGTGTCCACCGCACACGCACCGGCGTAGTCGCTCTCGAGGACCTTGCGGCGGAAGATCATCCGCGTGGTCTCGATCTTCTTGGCGAGACGGATCTCCTCCTCGCGGGTCAGCAGGGGGATGGTGCCCATCTGCGTGAGGTACATCCGGATGGGATCGTCGATGCGCCGGGAACCCTGCTCGGCGAGGGCCTGCTCGACCACCGCCTGGGCCTCGGCGTCGTCGAGGATCTCCTCTTCGCCGGTGGCGTTCTCGGCCTCGTTCTCGTCGCCGTCACGGGCGCCTTCGGTGTCGGCGTTGCGGTTCACGTTCTCGCCGCTCTCGTGCTCCTCCGGATCCGGCTGCGGCTCGTCGTCGATCATCTCGACCTTGGGAGCCTTGGCGGGCTTGCGGGGATCGTCGCGTTGGAACTTCAGTTCGGTCTGGAGCGGCGCGATGAAGCAGGTCAGTCCGCCACGGCGGACCTCCGGCTCGTCGATCAGACGCACCGCGTTGGCGTGAAGCAGGGACAGCAGCTCGTCGAGACGCTCCGGATCGACGAAGTCGTCCGGAAGGCAGGTGTTGAGTTCCTCGTAGCTGATCCAGGTGCGTTGCACCCCGACTTCGACGAGTTCGCGGAGGACCGGTTGCAGTTCGGAGATCACAAGGCTCACGGGGGTCGGGCTCCTGCACTGAGAGGGGATTGCCGCGGATGCGGTCAGGCGGGACGGGGAGATCCGGAGAGTCGTCCGATGGCGGCGGCACGACCGCCGCCATCACGAAGCCGCTCGAGGCGGCGGGAAAGTTCCTCGGCATCGCGAGGCGCGGTGGTCGTGCGAAGCTCGGCGTCGACCGCAGCGCGTCGTTCCAGCGCCGCGAGATCGTCCACGGCGGAGGCGAGTTGTTCGTGAAGATCGCCGTCGAGGCTCGGACGCCGATCGGCGAGGGCCATCAGGGCGTCGAGTTCGGCACGCTCGGACTCTGGCGTGTCGGTGACGAGGTCGACGACATCGGGACCGCGTTCCCGGGCACGCGCCGCATCGCGACGGCGCCGCACCCAGTCCAGGACGCGGGCCGCCAACGGATCCCGACACTCGATCTCGAGAACCTCGGGTCGGTGCTCTCCGAGATCGGGCCACGACATCAGCACCGAGGCGAGGGTCCGTTCGGCGCTTCGTCGCGCGGGGGTCGGAGGGTCGATCGCAGTGGTCGGCTCGCGAGCGATCGAAGCGGGCTTCACCTCGACCTGCTCGGCGGACGCGGACTCGCGTCGCGACTCGGTGGGCATGGCGGCAAGCAGATCCGAGGTCGACAAGCCGGTCGCGCCCGCGAGTCGGTCGAGGACCAGCGATCGTCGCAGCGAGGCCATTCGATGGAATCCCAGGCGTGCGAGCCTGGTGAGCAGCTCCTCCAGCTGCCGCTGCCGACCGGACAGTCCTTCCGTCGAGGCCCACGCGCGGGCGAACCGTCGCAGGAGATGATCGAGGGCGTCCACGGCGTGCTCGACCGCGTGCTCGAACGCCGCGGGGCCATCGGGGGTCTTCAGCAGATCATCGGGATCCAGACCGCCCGGAAGAGCGCCGATCCGGACGTCGAGGGTGCCCGCGAAGAAGACCTCGATGGCACGATCCGCCGCACGCTCGCCGGCAGCGTCTCCGTCGAAGAGGAGGACGACCTCCTCGGCCTTGTGGGCGAGGCGACGCGCATGGCCGGCGGTCAGGGCGGTGCCGAGCGTGGCGACCACGTTCTCGAATCCAGCGGCGTGGCAGGCGATCACATCGAGATAGCCCTCGACGACGACCGCGGTCTTGCTGCGGATGATGGCCTGCTTGGCCAGGTCGAGACCGTAGAGCGTCGCCGACTTGTCGAACACGGCGCTCTCGGGGCTGTTGAGATACTTCGGCTGATCCTCGGGATCGAGTTGACGTGCCCCGAAGGCGATGGCTCGCCCCATCTCATTGCGGATCGGAAAGACCAGACGGTTCCGGAAGCGATCGATCCACTCGCCGTGGCGATTGCGCTGGATGAGGCCGGCCTCCTCGAACACGTCCATTGGGAGTCGGCCTTCCGCTTCGCCGCCTCGGGACCAGGCTTCAAGCCCGGAGGCGAGCCGATCCCAGGAGGGCGGGGCGGCGCCGAGACCGAACCGCTCACGCATCTCCTCGCCGACCTGACGGCGGTCGAGCATCTCGCGAGCGTTCACGCCCTCCTGTTCGCCGCCGAGCATGCGACGAAACGCCCGGGCCGCCACCTCGTTGGCTCGAATCAGATCGGCGCGACGATCGGCATGTTCGGCGGTGGCGTCGCCCCGTCGGGCAGTGAGGGTGATGCCGGATCGCTCCGCGAGTTGCCGCAACGCCTCGGGAAACTCCAGGCGGTGGTACCGCATCATGAAGTCGATGGCGTTTCCGGCGGCCCCGCAGGCGAAGCACTTGAAGAAGGGGGTGCCCTTGTGGGTCACCACCGCCATCGAGGGGCGTCGGTCGTCGTGGAAGGGACAGAGTCCCAGGTGCTCGCGACCCTTCCGCTCGAGCCGCACGTGCTCGCCGATCAGGGCCACGAGGTCGGTCGCCTCGAGGACGCGGTCGCGATCGCCGATCATGCCGGAACCTCCACCGACCACCAGCTTTCGAAGCGATGCGACGCGGACGCAAGGTCCTTGGAGGCGTCGCGGCTGGTGGGGTCTGACATCATGGGTCGTGCGGCTGGAGGAGGCTTCGGAACGCAATCGGACAAGACCGGTGCGGTTGGCCCACGACGTCGTTGCGGTGTCGCGGACGCCCTCGACGAGTGGACGAAGGCGATCGATCCGGGCAAGAGAGCATCCTTCGGGCTCGGAAGAGGCCGCGAGGATCTGGCTCCGCATGCCGGTCG
>Ga0075477_10000514_pt1 | contig 16844 bp, 22 predicted proteins | sample DEB08_DNA_FD_76338 | JGI IMG/M metagenome (GOLD analysis project Ga0075477, IMG submission 76338) | Aqueous microbial communities from the Delaware River and Bay under freshwater to marine salinity gradient to study organic matter... | ecosystem: Environmental > Aquatic > Marine > Coastal ...
AAGAAGGCGAATCATGAGCGACGACAAGAAGTACATCGAACTCTACGACCTGATGGTCGAGTATGGAGTATGCACCGAGGAGGAGATTGCTCTCGTGTGTAGCATCAACGGAACAACCCTCTACAGCTTGGAATGCATCCTGTTCTCCCGCACAGGGTGGCGCAGTCTCGACCAATGGAAAGAGATGGAATTAAATTTGGAAGGGTAGAACTTTTGTCTTATATTTGTCCAATCAATGTCTAATCAGGGGGTGTGTCTTCAAGGACACGCCCCTTCTAAACTCAACTCAAATGTGTGTAATCATCATCAAGCAGAAGCAGAACAAGATTGCTATGCAGACGTTGGAGAATGCCTCCCTCGTCAATCCTCACGGCCTCGGTGTAACGTGGCTCGACACCTTCAAGACGGACTACTTCAAGTCAAGCGAGTACGCTGTGCTTGACACCGAGCGTCCGTTCATCGCTCACTTCAGGTACGCCACCATCGGCAAGGTCTGCAAGGAGAACACCCACCCGTTCGTATGTGGCACGAACACCGACGAACTGTTCATGATGAACGGCACGGTCAAGGGCTACGGCAACAAGGACATGACCGATACGCAGGACATCGCCAACAAACTCGGTGATATGCCACGCGCATCATGGAAAAAGTTCCTGTCCAAGTTCAAGGACGTGCGCTTCGTGTCCATCAACACCAAGCACAGGTCGTTTCAGATTTACAACCGCGACCTGTTCACGTACAAGGATGGTGTGTGGTACAGCAAGACCAACATCTTTCGCGACAACGTGGTCGCTGTGTACGGCACGCTAAAGCGCGGGCATGGCAACTACATGAGGTGCTTGCAGGGTGAGTCCATCTACATGGGTAGCGCAGTCACAGCGGAGAAGTATCCGCTCATCATCGACGGACTTCCGTTCCTCTCCCCCAAAAAGGGTATTGGACACCACGTTGAGGTGGATGTGTTCCGCGTTGACGACGAGACGTTCGCTCGGCTCGACCACCTTGAGAGCCACCCACGTTGGTACGTCCGAGAGCAAGTGCCTGTCGTCTTGGACAAGGGCCGTAAGATTATCACGGCATGGGTGTACTTCAACGACGTGAACATCGAGGGCAAGGAGCATCACAAGTCCTACGAACGTGTGTTGCCGCAACGTGCGGAGCCGTTCCAACAGACCATCGAGTTCGAGCGCGAGTACGAAGTCACCGACTGCTTCGAGGTGGCTGACGCAGAGTTCCCTGACAACGGACACGTCTGCCCAACGTGCTTCGCTGACGTAGAGTACGACGGGTTCAACAACTACCATTGTGGGGAGTGCGACACATGGCACGCAGAGAAAGACCTCATCGACATCAGCGATACCATCGAGGATGTGTTCAAATTCAACGACCATGAGTAATCCCTACGACAATGACACCACGCCCACCTTCACGGGTGAGGTGTGGGTCAGTGTGCGAGTGACGTACACCGACCATGAGTGTGCCGACCAAAGCACACTTGAGCAAGAAGCATTAGCTGACGTGCAGAAAGCCATCGAGAATCTCGGTGGCGTGTACGCTGAGTTGGAGGACTCAGACCTCATCATCACCAATGAGGAGGAGGACTTCATGTCACGCGCTGACCGCCTGTACGAGGAAGCGAACGACAAGTAAGTGGTAAACAAGTTAAAGGATGTAGACCACAGGTGCGAACGGTTGGGTTATCCGAAGGTTCGATTCCTTCCGCACCGCTAACCCGTGTCCTTGAGGACACACAATACTCAATTCAAATGTTTGATGTAAACAAAATTCCTACCGAGTTCAAGGGCTTGGAGGGCAAGACAATCAAGAAGGTTCGTTGGATGAGCGACAACGAGATGAAGCAAGCGATGTGGTACAAGCGACCTGTCGTTGTGTACTTCACCGACGGCACGTTCATGATTCCGCAGATGGACGACGAAGGCAACGACGGTGGTGCTATCTACTACCAAGGAGAAAACGACTACACCGTTTTATTTACCGAGCAATGAGCGACATCACTACTACAATCGCACGCATGGCAGAGACAATGGACAGGCAGTCCGATACCATCTTTGAACTGCGCAATGAGTTGGCGAACGCACGCAAGTTCAAGGTGACGCTCATGTTCGGGGGTGAATATCCCGACGAAATAAGATACACAAGGTGCATCGAGACCGCACGCCTGTGGTCACACCAAGCTGAACATTACCTCATCGAACTCGGTGACAATCTTATCGAAGGATGAAAGGACTCCTCCTACTGTTGAATGAAAAGAGAGCCGAAGCAAAAGACCTCATGGCATCAAGCGACACGCGAGTACGCCATGAAGGTCTCGGCATGATGGAGGTGGTAACTGAACTCAAGGCGTGGGTCAAGCGGCAGAAGAATGCCAAGCGATTCCTTACGCAAGAGAACACCATCGTCAAGGATGGGTACGTCTACGTCAGGGTGAATGAGATTCCCTTTGACGAACTGAAATAGTGTCCAATATATTTGGACGGGTATAATTCTTGTCGTATATTCGACTAATTAAAATCTAATTCTATGGCACAGCTAATCAAGACAGACGGAAGCATCGTCAATGACGTATCCGTTGACACGTTGCAACAGCAACAGCAGTTGGTAGGCGGATACATTAAGTACGTCTACAAGGAAGACAAGGTCTTCATCGTAAACGAGGAAGGACTCCTGCGTAGCATGGACTACAACGCGAAAGCATCAGAGAGGAGCGGGCAACCGCTCGTTGGTGATGTGGTGGTTGCATATCAATCCGAGTTGAAATGATTGACACAAGCCTCCTCTACCTCAAGATGCATCAGCCACACAATCGTGCGCTGATACAACGCTTGCAACAACTTATCGGCAACGACTCGCCCACGTTCAAGGACTTCCAAGAGACAGGACTCATGATGTCGCGGCAGGACTTTGAGAAGTCAGCCAACCCTACAGGTGACGCGACCCTTGACCTGCGTAGCAACTGCACCGACGTCGTGTGGTACGCAATGACCGGGCAAATCATCGAGTGCCTTGACTCCGGATACTTTGTCGGAGAGGCCAACGGATATACCAAGCGAAGTAAAACCCTCGACGTAGTCGAACAATTCATATTTGAGAATGGCAGATAAGAAGCCCACCAATCGAGAGCGCGTGTCCTCAAGGACACAGCACAGTTCCACCGTTGTACTGCACGAAATCTTTCAGGATATCGCAGACGTATACAGCGGGAAGTTTAACCGACCCCAACCAACCCCCGATGAAGGAGCAAATCTTTGATACCTACGCACAGAAGATTGCAGAGTTGTTCAACCTCAAGGTTGAAGACCTGTTCGTCAAGTCCAAGAAGCGCGACATCGTAGACGCTCGGCAGTTGCTATACTACGCCTGTTCCAAGAGGCCCATGCGTGTGGTGTACATCCAAGAGTTCATGAAGCGTAACGGCTACGACATTGGTCACACATCCATCTTGCACGGCATCAGCGTCGCGGCAGAGAGAGCCAAGTCTGACAAGGACTACAAGAAGGTTGTCAAAAGTCTCGACAAATGATACGCGGAGAGCAGTTTACTGAAGGTCAAATCCATCTCGTCAAAGAGATGCTTGAGCAGGAGTACGACAAGGGAGTGAGGTGGGGCGTAGCCCTCACCGTAGGCATGGGGCTTGCCCTGACCTTTCTTCTTGCGCTGTACTCACACTACGGACACCATCTGCTATGACCTACACATCAGACCAAGTGTTTGAACAGGCACTTGAGGATAGGTTCGCAAGTAACGTGGACGGCAGGGGATACGAAGGACGTATCTCTTACGGCACAAAGATTACTCGCGACAACGCCACGGGTGAGGTTGAGTTCTTCAACACCACAAAGGGCGGAAGCCACTACATAAAACTATCTCCTGCGGAGGAGCATATTTTTTACAGCAAGGGTTGGAAGTACGGCATCTATGTCGTATATTTGTCTAACAATCGTATAAAACTTGAATCAATCGAGAGGTCAATCAGGAAGGAGGTGAACAGCACCAACAACCATGCGACCCTCAAGTCCCTTCAGGGGAAACGAGACCGAGTTCTTATACAATACAACAAAGTGAATCTTTTACTCAAATCAATTCAATAACAATGGCACAGAAAAAATCTGTATTCGAAACGCTGAGCGCAATCAACGTCAACGACAAGGTTGAAAAGAAAAGCAACCTTACCTACCTCTCATGGGCTTGGGCTTGGGACGCGGTCAAGAGGCAATATCCTGACGCATCCTATGAGGTGTTGCGCGACCCGCAAACTGACAAGCCTTGGTTCTTTGACCCGGCACTTGGCTACATGACCATGACAAACGTCACCATCGACGGTGAGACCCTTGAGATGTGGTTGCCTGTGATGGACGGAGCAAACAACGCCATGATGGACACGCCTTACACGTTCGCTACTCGCTACGGGGAGAAGCAGGTGAACAAGGCTACGATGTTCGACATCAACAAGACCATCATGCGTTGCCTCACCAAGAACCTCGCGATGTTTGGCCTCGGTCACTATATCTACGCAGGTGAAGACCTTCCTGAGTCCAAGCCTGAACCCGTGTCCTTGAAGACACTCAAGGTGAACGATGAGAACTACAAGAAGATTGTAGGATACATCAATGAGAACAAGGACAAGACCATCGAAGACGTCCTGTCTATGGTAGAGCGCAAGTACAAGGTGACTCCGTCAGTCAAGAAGGGATTGACTGCTGAAATCGAGAAGGCATGAGCGAAGCTATTGAAAAGCTACGCGACGACGAGCATTACTATGGGGAGTTTGGACAGAAGTATCTGTCCAACTCCGACATAGGTGCGCTGTTGAAGAACCCACGGGACTTCAAGAAGAAGCAACCCGACAACCCTGCGTTCGCAAAGGGTAGGTACTTCCATCAGCTTATCCTCGAACCTGAGAAGGCAAAGGTGTGGGACTTCGTACCTGTAGGGTCACGAAGCACCAAGGCATACAAGGACTACTGCTTGGAGAACGAACTCCCGTTCGCCCTGCTTGAGAAAGAGCGCGACGAGATTCAAGATTGTGTCAGAAGTATGCTCGGCAACATGGACTTGTTCGACGACATCCGTCACGACGAATGCGAGTACGAAGTTCCTGCCATCATGGAGATAGCAGGTGAGATGTGGAAGGGTAAGGCAGACATCATCCACCCTGAAATGGTCATTGACCTGAAGACCACATCAAACATTGCTGACTTCCGTTGGAGCGCAAAGAAGTATAACTACGACAGCCAAGCGTACATCTACTCGAAGATGTTTGGCCGACCTCTTGTGTTCTATGTAGTTGAGAAGGGAACAGGAACCATCGGTGTGTTCGAGACCTCACCAACCTTCATCGAAGGAGGCGAGGCAAAGGTTCGCAAAGCCGTCGAGCAGTACCGTAAGTTCTTCGGGGACAACCCAACCGAAAGTCTCGACGCATATTTTATTCACGAAATCCTTTGAAACTGTAGAAAGTTTCGTATATTTGTTTAATCAATACTCAAATCATGTCTAATAAAAAAGAAGCTATCTTCCCTGACGGTCTCATCATCAAGAAGAAAGACACCGACCCTGATTGGGTCATCGGACACCTCTCCTTTAAGGTCGAGGAGTTCATTAAGTTCCTGACCAAGCACGAGAAGAAGGGTTGGGTCAACGTAGAAATGAAAATCGGTAAGGACTCAGGCAAGCCCTACACCGAGTTGGATACATGGGAGCCTAAGCCACAAGGCGACACCCAAAATAAAACTGTGGCGAAAAGTAAACCGCAGGAAGTAGAGTCCCCTGCAGAAGGTTTGCCTTTCTAACCATTTGTGTTGAGTAGGAAGGGGAGGCTTCGGTCTCCCCTTTTTTTGCCCCAAAAAATGCCGACATAGTTTCGTCATTAACTACTACTACTCTCCACTCTACTTTTATTTTCTCTTGTACTCGGAGAAAAAAATCGACATTATCGACATCTCATTGATAGTGAATACTTTAATCAGCACAAATTCAGCACAGCTATGGCATCAACCGTCACACTCTTTAGGAATATCGTAGAGACTGCCACTCCCTTCCATCGCCCCGTCGATGTAGTCCTACAAAGAATCAAGGAGGGAGCAACCAAAGACCTTGTCAAGAGAATCAGGGCAGAGCGCAACAAGACAGAGCGCAATGAACTTAAGAAGGGTCTCCCCGCTATCTGCTTCAGCGGAACATTCAACAAGCGCAACGACAAGTCACTCGTCGAACACAGCGGACTTATCTGCTTGGACTTCGATGGGTATGAGAAGAAGAAGGAACTTATCAGCCACAAGGAGAACCTTACCAAAGACCCATACGTCTATGCCGCGTTCGTCAGTCCGTCCGGGAATGGCTTGAAGGTTTTGGTTCGCGTACCTGCTGACCCTGACAACCACGTCAACTACTTCAACGCACTTCAGAAGCACTTCGACAGCCCGCACTTCGACAAGACGTGCAAGAACCTGAGCCGTGTATGCTACGAGTCATTCGACCCTGTGCTGTACGTCAACAAGAACGCCTCGCTGTGGGATAAGATTGACGAGCCTGAGTATCGCGAACTCGTGTCGCGTCGTGACCCACCAACCATTCCCATCACCGACGAGAACAAGATTGTAGACATCCTCATCAAGTGGTGGACAAAGAAGTATCCTATGGTGGAGGGACAGCGCAATCAGAACACGTTCGTTCTTGCTATGGCCCTCAACGACTACGGCATCAACAAGAGCCTTGCGTCCTACGTCCTGAACAACTACGCTACGCAGGACTTTCCTGAGAGCGAGATTCAGCGCACGATTGATTCGGCATACGAACACACGCAGAACTTCGGCACGAAGTATTACGAGGACGAAGACAGGGTGAACACCATCCGCACCAAGATGAAACGCGGTGTGTCAAAAAAAGAAATACGCTATCAACTCGAAGAGTCTGCACTTGATAGCGATACGATTGACGCTGTCCTCAACCGAGTCGAGGAGGAGAACTCAATGCAGACGTTTTGGGAAAAGAACGAGAAGGGTACAATCAAAATCGTACACATCCTGTTCAAGCAGTTCTTGGAAGACAACGGCTTCTATAAGTATTGCCCCGAAGGTGGGCGCAACTACATCTTCGTCAAGGTCACCAACAACCTCATCGACCACACGTCGGAGAAAGAAATCAAGGACTTCATCCTGAGCCACCTGATTGAACTTGACGACATCAGCGTGTACAACTACTTCGCTGACAACGTCAGGTTCTTTCGCGAGGAGTTCCTGTCCCTGCTGTCAACGATTGACATCTACTTCATCGAGGATACCAAGGACACATCGTACCTGTACTACAGGAACTGCGCTGTCAAAATCACCAAGGATGCAGTAGAGACCATTGACTACCTCGACCTCGGTGGGTACGTTTGGAAAGACCACGTCATCGACCGCAAGTTCGTGGAATGTGAATACCAAGGTTGCGTCTACGGTCAGTTCATCTCACGCATCTGCGGCGACAACGATATGCGTATCGCTACGATGGAGTCAACGATTGGATTCCTCATGCACGGATACAAGAACCTGTCGTACTGCCCGGCTGTCATCCTCAACGACGAGGTCATCAGCGACAACCCTGAAGGCGGAACAGGCAAGGGCTTGTTCATGAACGCACTCAGTCAGATGAAGAAACTCGTAGTCATCGACGGCAAGGCGTTTGCATTCGAGAAGTCCTTCCCATATCAGACCGTAAGTGCAGACACGCAGGTGCTGTGCTTCGATGATGTGAAGAAGAACTTTGACTTCGAGAGGCTCTTCAGCGTGGTGACCGAGGGTCTGACGTTGGAGAAGAAGAACAAGGATGCCATCAAGATTCCGTTCAGCAAGTCACCGAAGATTGCCATCACCACCAACTATGCCATCAAGGGTACGGGCAACTCATTCGCTCGACGCAAGTGGGAGGTGGAACTGCATCAGCACTACACCAAAAACCACACACCTCTCGACGAGTTTGGCAAGCACTTCTTTGCCGATTGGAACGATGAGGATTGGTGCTTGTTCGACAACTACATGGTCGCTTGCTTGCAGGGATACCTCAAGACAGGCTTGGTCAAGTCCTCCTTCGTCAACCTTCAGGTGCGTCAGCTATCAGCAGAGACAAGCCATGACTTCATCGAATGGTGTGGTCTGATTGAAGGGACACCCAAGAACTCGCACCTTGAGATAGGTATCAAGCTGATGAAGCAAGACCTGTACTATGAGTTCATTCAGGAGTACCCTGACTATGCACCCAAGGCCAAGATGACCATCAGCCGTACTCGATTCTATAAGTGGCTTACGGCATACGCTGTCTTTGCCACAGGCGTTACGCCTGAAGAAGGCCGCGACCCATCAGGCCGTTGGTTGCGAATGAGAAACAAGCACGAAGTAGAAGTTCAAACCCGTTTAATTTAATCATCATGAAAAAGAATCTAATGAAAGAGGAGCGCAACATCGCAGTGCGCAGACTCAACGCGCGAGGTGTATCCCTTCGCGACATCGCTTCCCGCCTCGACCTTACCTATGGCACGGTATGGAATATCGTCAACAACTATCCACACTCTAAACCAAAGAACATGAAGAGCCTTGAGAAGAAGGGAGAGAAACACTACAAGAACGGAGCCATCGAGCCTGTAGAGTACATCCTCAAGAACAAGATGGGATACCTTGAGGGCAACGTCATCAAGTACGTCACCCGCCACCGCGACAAGGGCAAGGCGCAGGATATCAAGAAGGCCATCCACTACTTGGAGATGATTCTCGAAGCCGAATACAATGAAGGTTGAGACCTTCATGTGGGGAGACAAGGAGGTCTTCGAGCGCAAGCCGTACTTCAGCGACGCTGATATGTACCGGAGCGTTCAGAGGCTTGACCGCATCATCAACGCCAAGGTTCAGAGAACCGTGGGGCGTGGTCGTGCCGCGACCAAGGTGCAGGTCAACAAGTACCGCGACGTTGACCCACTTGTCAGAGAGCGTATCTCCAACAGCCTTGAATACTATGCAGAGCAGATGAAGAAGTCATCAGAGATAGAGTTCCGAGACTATCAGGAAGCCATCATTGAAAAGGGAGTCCGTGTCCTCAAGGACACGGGCTTCCTCTACTTGGCGATGGAGGTGCGTACAGGCAAGACCCTTACAAGCCTCGGTATCTGCGACGAGATGGATGTGGACAACGTCCTGTTCATAACGAAGAAGAAGGCCATCTCTTCTATCACCGCAGACAGCGACAAGCTATGCCCATCATACTCCCTGTTCGTCATCAACTACGAGTCGATGCACAAACTTCCTGACGTGAAGTGGGACATCGTTATCCTTGACGAGGCACACAGCATCGGTGCGTTCCCCAAGCCAAGCAAGAGGGCCAAGGATGTGAGGGATATCGTGAAGCGTTATAGCCCAAAGGTTATCCTGCTGTCGGGGACACCGACACCTGAGTCATACTGTCAGATGTATCATCAGGTGTACGGCATTCCCAACAACCCGTTTGCTGAGTTCAAAAACTTCTACCGATTCTGCGACAAGTACGCGCGGGTCACTCAGAAGAAGATAAACGGGTTGATGATTAACGACTACTCCAAGGGATTGGACACCATCCTCGAAGCGATGAGACCGTTCACCATCAACTTCTCACAGAAGGAGGCGGGCTTCAAGGTCGATACGCGAGAGCACGTACTGCAAGTGGATATGTCTGACCTGACGTACAGCCTTGCCGCGAGGCTCAAGAAGGACTTGGTTGTGGAGGGGAAAGACGAGGTCATCTTGGCTGACACCCCTGTCAAGCTCATGATGAAGCTCCATCAGCTTTACTCCGGGACTATCAAGTTCGAGTCCGGCAAGTCCACGGTGCTTGACCTAAGCAAGGCTGAGTTCATCAAGGAGAAGTTTGAGGGCAAGAAGATTGGCATCTTCTACAAGTTCAAGGCAGAACTTGAGGCACTCAAGCGTGTCTTCAAAGACACACTCGTTACCGACCTCGATAAGTTCACAGGAACAAGTAAGAACATAGCCTTACAAATCGTGAGCGGACGTGAGGGTATATCCTTACGAGAGGCCGACGCTTTGGTGTACTACAACATCGACTTCTCTGCGACAAGCTATTGGCAATCGCGAGATAGGATGACGACGAAGGAGAGGCTTGAGTCAGATGTGTATTGGGTGTTCTCTCGTGGTGGCATTGAGAAGGACATCTACAAGGCCGTAACCAAGAAGCGCGACTTCACCGTAAACCACTTCAAGAAATTGAACAAAGAATAAACGGGTATGCGTTTCGTATATTTGATAGGTGACGGAACAGCAGATACAATCGAAAAGAATAAAGCAACTCGAAGCAGAGGGATACTACGTTATCAAACTAATCAAGACGAATAAGAACGGTATACCTGATATCGTCGCTATTCCGCCTGATTCTAATGTAATCTTTTCAGAGGTTAAAACGCCTAAAGGGAAGCTGTCAAGGCTTCAGGAGTACAGGCTAAAAGAATTAGAACGATATGGCACTACCGAAGTTTACAGGGGTGTTTGACAATGGTCATTTCGAGATAGAAGAATGGTTCGTTGAACAGCTTGCAGAGTTTACCATCAAGCGCAGAAAGCAATTGTTGCAGGACATCCTCCCTGCGCTTGAGTATCTACCAACCGCTGAGGGTTGGAGTCAAATCACAGGAGGAGTCATTCGTGGGGAAGACCCTGTCTTTTATTCTATTGAGTACCTCAATCAGGAGGGCGAACTTCCCCTGCTCTTAGATATCGTTGCCATCTCGTGCGACGATTATCTCGACTTTATTTTAGATAACAATACAATCGAATATCATGCACAGCGAAACCAAAACGGAGTTTGATGTTCTGCGAAATGCGGTTCAGGAGGTATGCGACCTCGACATCTGCGACCCACGGAGAGACCGTGAGTATGTAAACGCACGCATCATTTTCTCATACATCCTGTGGGAAAGAGGGTTCGGCAAGTCAGAAATAGGTAGGTACTTGGGTAAAAACCACGCCACCATCTGTCATTATTGCAAGAACTTCAGGGCATATACCAAGCAGGATGCCCTGCTCAAGAGGATGTACGAACAGTCCAAGGCCGTATACATGGACACCTTCGACCCTGTCTACACGATGGAGAGGTCAGAGCTAAAAAATGAAGTTTTTTCTTTGAGGGAAAAGGTTTGTAATTTATATTCCCAACTTGAAAAGTTTCGCCTTGAGCGCGAAGCCGAGGCTTCAGAAGCCACTCGTTTACAGGGGATTGTAAAGTTGATTAGTCAGCGAACTCCTATAGGTGCTGAAGAAGACGTCGAGCGCAAGCTGAATACTTGGTTCAATGGACTACACTAACAACGACATCGACAAGATTGTTCAGTTCAAAACATGGACTGACAAGAAGAAGATTGACGAGCTGTTACGCATTGATGCGGCAATGTATTGCGCCCTCGGAACTGACTCTACCACAGCGGAGAGGAAAGAGGTGAAGAGGAAATCCCAAGAGATATACAGGGCCATCAGGAAAGTTCACAAACCAACAGGCGATTTATTCCTCATGGATGTAGACAGAAGATGACCGCTCCCACCGCAGTTGAACGAGAAAGATTGAACCACATCAATACGTTGATGGAATCTCTTCACGACTGCAACAACAGGGTGTATGAGGGATTGGTGGACAGGGAGTTTGATTCTGTCAGAGCCGCGATTGATGAACAGATGGAGCGGCTTGCTGAAATAAGAAACTCTGTAGATGATGAAATCTGAAAGCAGACCAAGGCTAAAGGGAAACAAAAGAATAGCTTACGAAAACCTAATGAAGAAGGAGCGGAGGATACTCGTCGTTGGCGATATCCACGCTCCTTTTTGTCTTGATGGATACCTTGAGTTCTGCAAGGACGTGTACGCCAAGTACAACCTGAACCAAGTAGTCTTCATTGGGGACATCTTGGACAACCACTACGCAAGCTACCACGAGACCGACCCCAACGGGATGTCGGGTGGTACTGAGCTTGACTATGCTATTGCACAGGTCACGAAGTGGGCTGATGCGTTTCCGATTGCAGATGTAGTCATTGGAAACCACGACCGCATCATCATGCGCAAGGCGTTCTCTTCGTCTGTTCCGATGGAATGGATTCGCTCCTACAACGAAGTGCTTGGCACGGATTGGGATTGGTCAGAGCGCGTGGTGTATGACAACGTGCAGTACGTTCATGGCGAGGGTGGCACGGCAAGAACCAAGGCGAAGAACGACATGATGAGCACGGTATCCGGGCACATTCACACACAGGCATACTGCGAATGGCTTGTTGGCCGTAACTTTCGGGTCTTCGGCATGCAGGTAGGATGCGGCATTGACGCTGACAGCTACGGTGCTGCCTACGCCCGTCACTTCAAACGACAAGCCATAGGCTGTGGCGTTGTGCTTGGTGGGCACACTGCGTTTAACTGCCTAATGGAGCTATGAGGTTCGAGAATGACAGCCACTTACAACGAGAACAAAGAGCCATCACCAAATTCTGCTCTCTCTTTGACCTGACCTTCAAGAAGCTCGGAGAGAACGACGTGGACTTTCAGATTTTCAAGGGTGAAAGGCTTGTTGGATTTGTGGAGGTCAAGGGCAGACACCGAGACATCGACAACGCATACCCGTTACCTGTCGCCATCAGGAAGCTCAACAAGCTACAAGGAGAGCTTGCCCCACGCACCAAGCCTGTGCTTGTGTGGGCCTGTCATGACGGTATCATCTACGGGAAGATTCGCAAAATCCACGGAGTCATCAGGCTCGGAGGTCGCCCGCCGCGCGAAGGCGCAACCAACGACCAAGAGCTTATGGCCTACTTCAATCCACAAGAACACCTACACCATGAACGATATTGAACCGCGCGACATCTTCAACCTCATCACAGTGCTGTTCATCAACGGCATTATCCTGTATGGTCTGTTCCGATTGCTGTGTCCTTGAGGACACGCTCACTTCTTCCTCTTCCTTCTCCGCTTCTTGTTCAGCTTTGAAGGCTTGAAGCCATCGGTCGCATAGTACAGTCTGACCTGAGCGTCCGTGAAAACCTTTCCGCTTGGGCTGACGTTCTTGTCCGTTCCTATTTTCTTGAATGGCATGGCTGCGTGTTACAAAGGTTGTGATTCCAATCCTGAGTCCTCCAACCCTCCATCAAGAGGGACTGCATCGAGACCCTGCTCAAGGAGCTTTTGCCTTTTGCGCTCCTCTCTTTCCTCCTTTCTTTTCTCTCTGTCGTACTCAGCGTTCAGCTCGTCAAGAGTCTTGTACTTCTTCTCGTCTTTCTTCGGGCCTTTGATTTGGTAATCAGAGAAGTTGAAAAGACGCAGAATAAGCTCTCCCGTATCGTCAGCTTCACCGCTGATGATAGCTTCGTAGTTGTCGTGCAACTTAGCCAAGGTGGGAGCGGGGATACCTGTAATGGTAATCAACTCCATGTACGCCTTCTTGTACTGCTCGGCTCTTTTCTCAGGGTCTTTAATCTTGTCTGCTCTCTTGAACCTTTGGATGATGCCCGATACAATGTTGATGATACCAATTGACTTGGTGCTTTCACCTGCCCAAGGCTTGCCCGTGAAGTAATCACCAATTGCGGTAAACACCTCTCCCAAGATGAACAATCCGTTCAGGTTTCCAATAACTGCAGCGCGAATCAAATCGTCATCGTCATCATCTCTCCACCCTCGCAACAATCCGGGGAGTCCCATCGACACGTATTGGAAAAGAACAGGCATGAATACGTGGTACATCATGAGAGTTCTTACGTTCTCTTTGATTGTTCCTTTTCCTGCATCTCTATCAAACGCCATCAGCTTTCTGTTCAGCGCACGTACTGCCTGAATCTCCTTACGCAGGTACTGCTTGGGAGTAGTCAAGAACATGTTGAGTGCTCGCACAACAGGGTTGGATGTTTGGAACACATCCTTATCCTGAAGGTCTGCTGACTGCTGTGTCCTTTTTGTGTCTCTCTCAAACTTTCTGACTGCAATCTCAATCGCCTCCTGCTCGGTCTTACCCTGCTTCAACGCTTGGTCTTTGTAGTACATGTAGTTAGGAGTACCACCAAGGAAGATGGCAGAGCGGTCACCGAACTTTACCATGTACATAGCCACATTCACCAAGAAATCCTTTGTTGGCTTAGGCACAAACTCCTGCATGGCGTTTTCATTGTAGCTCTCGATGGCCTTCATAATGCCATCGTACTTTCTGTCTTGCAGATAAACAGAGTTCTCTCTAATCTCCGTCCAAACCTTTTTCAGTTCGGGAATGCTCTTCGCAGAATACTTCAGCCAATTTCTAGAACCGATGTCGTTGGCGTAGGTAAAGGTGGACGTAAGCTGCTTTACCATGATGACCGGACTCAAACCAAGACGAGAAATAATGAATACGTCGTTGAGGGAGTTGATGAACGAAGCCATCATCTCAGTACGTGTTCCCTTGTTTGCAATCTTGGAAATCATATTGTCAATCAGGTTCATGGTCTTCTGACCGTGCCTGTTGACGATAGCATCACGAACGTACTCGTTAGTGAAGAGTTTGTTGATGTCGCGAATTGTCTCTGCGTATGCAGCGAAATACTCCATGTCATTGATATATGACATCAGAGCATCTGTTCCGTCCATCTGCTTTATCTTCTTGGTATTCTCCACCCTTGCACGAGTAGAGGCTCCATTCACCGCGTTGTTAAAAGCATTGTTGTTTGACAGCAAATCCAAAGGCTCAGGCACAACACCATCTCTGTAAATGCGTCCTGCGTAGTTCTCGTTCCAAGGCATGTTGGTTCGGTACACGCGCTTGTACACTTCGTTGTAGTGCTCGTAAAGCTCAGGGAAGAACTCTGTCACCTGCCAATCAGCAAACTCCTTGACCTCCTTGTCGAGCTTGGAAGTAATTTCTTCCATAACCTCTTCGTAGTTCGGGCCAAACATGTTCTCAAACGCACCGTGGTTAGCGGGGTCTTTGAACTGATTGTACAGATAGTACATCTCATTCTGACTGTACATACGGGTGGTTTGCTTCACCACCTTTTCCAATGCCTCCTTGGTCTCCTTTGTGGGGTTGGCGTTGTATGCATCCTGAGCTTCCTGTAGCTTTGCTTTATTGAGAGCAATCTCAGTTTTGGCTACACGATTTTCTCGTGCTCTTCTTTGCCAATTCTTGCCGTACAACTCTTCGAGCTTGTTCTTTACAGCAAACTCTGTGTACATACGTCTCGCCTTGAAGTTTCGTGACGCTTCGTCAACCTTGCCCGTAACCAAGTCTTGAAGTGCTCCGCCAAACAACTCACCGGGCATGATGCTGATTTTATCCATCAGACCATCAAGACCTTCTGCTGAGGTAAACACCACATCAATGTATTCAGCAATGCTTCGAGCAAAGGCTTTGACCTTTTTTGCTACCCGGTTTCTAGACGACTCGTTACCCCGTTCTCTCTTCTGCTCCTCAAGCTGCTCCTTGGCATTCTCGTCGGTCATGTCAATGTCATTGCCTGTAACTTCTTTGTAGGCAATCTCAAACTGTCTGTCGTACTCCTGTTTGGCCTCGAACAGCTCCGCTTGCAGTGCGCTACGACCAAAGGCCACCATGTCGGCAAGAGTTGCGTTCACAATATCTAATGCCGCCACCTTGTTTGCGTCCGTATCTTCCATGACCAACGAGTTGTTCAGCTCGATAATCATTTGGAGAGTAACCATCTCCATCTGCTCGGCAACGGTAGCGTCGGGCTTCTTGTCTAACTCATTCCATTGCCTCTGCAATTCTTCGTTTGCCTCGGCCACCTGCTCTGCTGTTGCATCTTCAGGCAGAATAGAGTCTCTAATCTTCTCTATCTGCTCGCGTGTGGCGAGGTCAACCTTGACACCTTTCTTTCTTCCGCTTTGCAGTGCCTCGTAGTCAGCGTTCAGAATCTTGGAGATGTTTCTCTTTAGCCTCTGTACGTTCTTGCTGATAACGAACTCCTCAATCTCTCCTTGAAGGTTTTCAAGATTGTCTCTGTTGGCTATCTCAACCTTACGAAGCAAGTCCAAGACCTCCTTCTTGGTGTAAAGCTCAGGCGGCAACGCTTGACGGATGAAGTTTCTCATCGCACGCTTCACGGACTGAATGTCTCTCTGACCCTTCAGTCTTTCTCTCACGGTAAAGCGAGCACGACGAACCTTGGCCGCCATGTCTTGCGTTGGTCTGATGCCCACGTTGTTTTGTAGTGCAGAAATCAGTTGAGCTTGCTGAGTGGAAAGTCCCTTGCGGAATTTGGTAACGCCCTTCTCTACAAACGTATCGCCTTCCTGCTTGAACTCAGGCTGTGACTCCATGAACTCAATCATGGCGGTCATAATCTCTTGCTCAGTCAGTGGCTTAACACGTCTGCTGTTCTTACGTCTTTCTACTGCTTCGAACTGAGTAATCTTTCCGTTGACCTCGTCACGCTTTGCGTCACGCTTTGCTACGAGGTCACGCCTAAACTCAGCCACCTTGCTACGCATCTCAGTAGAAGACATGGGTGTCTTTCTGCGCTTGTTGTTGCGCTCAAGTTTCGCCTTGTACTTGTCTACCTTCTCCTGAATCTGAGCGTTGGTGTCGTAGGTAGCACGCAATCTTTGAGCAAACTCAACGACCATAGCTTTGATTTCAGCATCGGTCTTGTAGGTGCTGCGAGCATTTCTTCTCTCCAACTTCTTGCGGAAGTTCTCGACCTTCTTGTACAAAGCCTCGCCTGCTCTGATACCACCCTTCATGTTCTTGAACGCATCAGGCAGCTTCTCAAAAGCATCGCGAGATACCTCAAGCGCAGCATCTACTACCTCGGCTTTCATCTTGCGAACGCGAATCAGGTAGTC
>Ga0075477_10000518_pt1 | contig 16810 bp, 11 predicted proteins | sample DEB08_DNA_FD_76338 | JGI IMG/M metagenome (GOLD analysis project Ga0075477, IMG submission 76338) | Aqueous microbial communities from the Delaware River and Bay under freshwater to marine salinity gradient to study organic matter... | ecosystem: Environmental > Aquatic > Marine > Coastal ...
CCAAGGACTCTTGGTTTGAATCCGCCGCGCAGTGGGTGGCGGGGGGCCTCGATCGCGCTCTGGAGAAGGCGTTTGGTGACAGAGAAGGCGAGGAAATAAACTTCTACAGAAAAGCTCTAGAAGAGACGCTGCACTCAAGTGATCCCGAGCGCTTGGCGAGGCGTGCCGACATACTGGACTTTGAGTTCGGTGTTCGTAGACGAGAAAAGGAGATGGAGGCCTTCGGGGAGCTAAAGGATATGATTCTCCCCGACCGAGCCGCCCTCGAAAACGAGGAATCACGTATTTACAGAGCACTCGCTAGAACTGCAAGCGACCCAAGAAACCTCTTCCAATTGGAGCAGCCATTCGATCAGCTCGAAGACCCCATCGCTGCCATCAGGGAAAACCTTACAACCTTATTCGGCGGGCTCGGGATAAGTGTCGATACCCTCGAACTCATCAACAAGAATCTAAAAGACATAGAAGAAGAAGACAAGCAACTGGCGAAGGATGTCAGGAGTACGCGAATCAACCTTGGGTCGATCGCGCATAGGAAAGGCTTCCCCAGTCCCCTCGGCACGTCGCCGCGCTCAGGCTACATCCTTGAAGAGCAACTACGCCAAGGCGAAGAGCAATTTCGGGAGTACTCCAGAAGCAAGTCCTCTGCGCCATTCACCTACACGGAAGGCATGGATCGTCGTATCGACTCGAAAGATAGGTTGCTTTACGGTCTCCGCGACAGGTCCATGACCGATGAGGAATTTGAAGCGTCTATCAGGGAGGGCGTGCTTTCGAGATTCAATATATCCAAAACGCTGAGCGAGGCTGGCATTGCCCACACCGCGGTGGAAGTAGACTTTATATTCGATCAGCAGAAGGCTCGGAGAGAACTCGCGGAGGCTCTCGACGTGTCCGAGGTCTCCCCCATGTGGGAGCAACTCTTCAATCTATCTCCGGAACGCCTAGAGAAAGCATTTACCGTATTCGGATCCGAGATCGAAGAATCTGCCGAATCTGCCATTGGCTCTGCCATCAACCCGCTAGAAGAAGCGATAACCAGAGCCCGTGCGCGTATGGTAGACGAGTTTGGTGAAGGCTTCATTCCGGAGATGCATTCTGGGACCCTGCTCTCGGCGGTCATCGAGGAGCTTGAAAAAGCAGAAGCCGTAATGCTCGCGCAGATCGACGAGGTGCAGCGCTCGGTTGATGGGAACGCCATCCGGCCGTTTGCGATTCAGCGGGGGTGGATTGCAGACACCCTAGCAAACACAGAAGGCGCGGTTGAGGCCGGCCTCATCAGTCCCCTGAGGACCTTGGGCCAAGCGCTCGCTGAGGCGGCCGCCAAGCCGCGCGAGGAGGTCGCGGCCATCGAGCGCGCACTCTACGATGTCCGTGAAATTGATATGGGGGCTTTGTCCGTCCTTACCGGGGCCGCTATGGACGAGGGCGCCTCAGTAGGGGACATCCTTGCACATTCCATTGTATCTGGTTTCTCGGAGTACCAGCCGTTTGAAAAGATCGCGGAGATTCTCGGCTCGGCGAGCCTTGCCGGCGAGCTGCTCGAAGAAGCCGAAAAAACCAGAGAGATTTTCTTTCTTCTTAGCAGTCCTGAGCTTCTATTGAAGTTGGCAGAGCAGATCAGAGAGTCTAGGGAGATCGCAAGGAAAGCGGCGGCTGACCAACTCGAACGGGAGAACTACCAGCGAGGGAAAGACAAGATAACCACCGAGGTAGACAAACTGATTGACGCGGAGAAAGAGAAAGTTCGCTCGCTAGACATCGATCCATTTATGACCGAGGCGAAGCAGATTGTTGATAAAGCGCAAGTCGACAACAACGTCCTTCTGAACCTTCAAGACGCGGCCGACCTAGTCAAACAACTGCGCGATGTGCTCGCGGAGGTCGATAAGGAGACAAAGGCCCAGCAACTCGCAAGTTCCCTCATCGAGTCGGCTAATGAGTATTCGACTGCTGTTGAAATAGCCGAGATCGCGGTGAAGAGGTTCGGCCTCTCGCAGGCCGACGCGGACCGGTACTTGAAGGAACTCAAGGACTCCCTGCAAGCGGAAGATTTCGAGACGGCCGCAGGCAGAATCGTCTCCGCTACTAAGAGGATAAAAGACAGCCTGAGGGTCGATCCGTTTGAGGAGCAGGCAATCGCTCAGCTTCGCGAAGAGCTAGGCAGTAAGTTCGATACCCTAGGGGATCAAGGCCGAGACGATGCGATCAATAGGACTGCGGACGCGCTTCGAGTCCAAAGCATCGCGGAAAGGGCGGTCCAGATCACGCGGGAACTGGCCAGCGCGCAGAACGATGTTCTCCTCGTTCAACAAGCGCTGACTTTGGCCGTGCAAGAGTACGGCCTCTCGCAAGCTGAGGCGAACAAGTACCTTAAGGATTACATCCTTCAAAGCGGAACCATGCCCCCCATAAAGCAGGCCTTTGAAGAGCTGGAGATCACCACAAAAGACCTTGAGGAGAACCTCGGCAGAGGCCTCCAGTCTGCGATTCAAGGGACCTCGCGCGCGATCTCCGACTTTGTGGTCGGGGGAATGAAGGACATGGAGTCGTTCCGCGAAGGCCTTGCGAATGTCTTCGAGCAGATCGCGCAGGAACTCATGCAGATGATCGTCCAGATGCTTATCTACAAGGCGATCTCGGCTGCGATCGGCAAACCGAATGCCGCCGCAGAGTCGTACTCACCGCAGGTAGGCATGGATTTCTTTATGCGGCAGGCCGGAGGCCCCATCGAGAAGAGCAGCCTTGTCTCGTCTCTCCCTCGCAGGGCAGCGGGTGGGCCAACAGCGCAGGCCGGAAGCCTCAACGAGTTGAGCAGCCTTGTGTCGTCTCTCCCTCGCAGGGCAGCGGGTGGGCCGAGCGTCAGCCCGCTTTCCGCTACTGGCGGACTCACGATGGTCGGCGAGCTTGGCCCGGAACTCTTCGCCACCACTCGCGCCGGCAACATTACGGCGAACAACCGCCTACCTGTGCAGAACTCGGCGCCGACCATCATCAATGTTTCTTCGCGCGAGGAGGCGGAGGCCTACCTCAACAGCGCGGAGGGTCGCGAGGTCATCATCAACACGGTTCGTCAGAACCGCAGGGCGATCGGTCAGTAGTAGTGCCATTCAACCGAAGCGATGCCTCCGGGGCTGTTGCACATGCGACCGCGGATACGATTTCGGACGAGCGGGACATGCTGGATGTCCTCGTCGCTCTGTGCCAAGAGAGCAATAGTTCCGTTCAGTCGGCGTCAGTCGCCTCAGGCGGCAGTTCCTACACGAAGGGGGACATAATTGAAGTCTCCGGTGGCGGCCAGCATCCGCAGGGGATGCCGGGGGCGACGGCCACCTTTGAGGTCACTTCCGTGACCGAGTCGAGCGGAGCGGTCACAGGCATCCGCATCCGGAACTACGGTTGCTACTCGACAACGCCGACTCCGGCGACAGGCACGACCTACAACACGACGAACTTGTTCGTGAGCAACCCTTCGGCAGCCGGCTGTCAAGTCGACCTTGTCTTTGGCAACAACGGTTGGGAGGTCTTGCGCCAGACCTCCAGAGTGGCAACTGTGAACGTTTCCGCCGGGGGATCGAACTACCAAGCGAGTGACACCGTCTCCCTTCTGAACTCCGCGGGTGGGCAAACCACCGCCGCCACAGTTAAAGTCACCTCGGTCGGCCCGAACGGTGCGATCACAGGCGTGCAAATCTCTACCCGGGGAGTCTACGACTACCCAGAAGAGACTCTTCTTGCTTCCGGTGGCAGCGGCAACGGCGCGCGATTCTCGGTGACATATACTGCCCTCGTCGGGGACAAGACGGCGCACCGCGAAGCGATTGTCCGCCCTGTCCTAGCGGGAGATTCCGCTATCGTGATCCGCAGTTACGAGACGGCCTACACGAACGTCCCCAATGAAGTGGCCACCGGTCTCTCTATGTTTCTGATCCGGCAATACAGTGACACGCGAGAAACATCGAATCAGACCGGCCTGCATTTCGGCTCGGACTACCCGCCCTCCGCGACTAACACGGAGCATCTCGTCTGGAACATGGCGCCTGACGACAATGACCCGTACGACTTCTTCATCCACATCACCCCACGGTACATCTCGGCCGTTGTGTCTCTCGAAAAAGAGCCCGCTAACAACAACACCCCTATTCGCTTCAATTTCGCCGCTCAGTTTGGGCTTGGGAACCCGTTTGGCCACGCCTCCGACTATGGCGTGCCTCTCTTCGCGTTCGGTAGTGGCTGTGACGCCGGAGTGGGGTTCCGGGATACTGGCGCTCTCTGGCCGGGCTCTCTGCAACTGCTTGGTGGGACCAACCGAGGAAGCGCCACCACGGGCGGTGTTCCGGGCGTTTTCTTCGGTCCCGGATTCTCTGCTGAGGTTGCCCAGAATTATTACGCGGCCTCCGGCTTGGCTTCGGGTGTCGTGGCCGTTCAAGACCCGGCTGTCTCTGCGATCCTCCCGGGCTGGGAATTCAACGAGGAGCTTGACGCTAACTCGCTCGACAGCTTTTCGAGGGACGGCCTGACCGAAAGTCACAAGTTCGATCAGTCGAGCCTCGTGGGCTCCACAGCCAGTTCCCCTTCACCGGGCACAACCCTAGGCCTACCCGTCGCAATCCAGTACGGAATTCCGGACACGGCGGCCTTGGGCAGCGTGCAGTACCGTCACAAGCTACGAGAGTATCTTGTTGTCGGCCCGGGCTCTGGTGGCTCCGCCGACGAGGGCGGGCGCGAGCTTTACTTTGAAATCCCCGGCGTCCGCTGGATCGACAAGAATTTGAGCCCCGCTATCACTCTCTCCAATTTCGACGAGCTTGAGGACGAGAACGGAGTTCGGTGGATTGTCTTTTGGATTAACGCGATTGGCTTTTTCTCCTCCTATAGGTCTCCTTTCTTCGCCATGAGGTCGGACTAATGGGATACGACCGATTTTCAGGCTTGGGCAGCATGAAGGCCCTAGTGGATCAGATCGACCAGTGGCTTGTCGAAACTCAGGGGTGGACCCAGAACGCCCTGAGTACCTCGACGGATTACGGTTACGCAGCTTGGAGTGTCGGCGACTGCTACATTCAGGTCGAGTACGGAGGCGCGGGGACGCCGTCCGGACATACGCTTCAGAACAGTGTCCTGCGTATTTACCAGAGTGGGGATTACGCGGGCAGGCGTGGGAGCAGCGGAGCGGTGGGCGCCCGGCTGATCTACTCCGGCCTGCATGGAGAGTTCGGCGGGACGGGGGCGACAGACTCCAAGTATCCGTCGGTGTTGGTGAGCATGTCTTCTAGCACCGCAAGCTACACGCCAGCCCTCGACATCACCGACGGCACCCTTCACTGCTTTGGGTCCGATCCTGCCGAATTGAGCAACAAGCAGTACGCGCACTTCGTCCTTGACCCCGTTTCTGGCGGTCAGTATCGGCACTTCGGCTGGGGGCACGGCGAGCCGTACGGATCCGGGTATGGGAGCCTGCCCTACAAGTACGGATCCTCTTACGGGTCCTCCAGCGGCCTTCAGGCGACAGAGAGCCTGAGTTCCGACATTCGCGCCTTGATGAACTTTGAGGGGGGCGAGACGACCCCGACTTGGCAGAGCGTGGCGTTGCCGGACCTGATGCCGGAGTCGGACTACGCAACCGTGAAGGTCACCGCAGGGGCCATCCCGAGGATCAGCGCGGGCACCACATGGCTCGTCAACCTCGACCTCTATCATGCCGGGGCTGGGGAGGACGACTCCTCGGGCTTCATCGGCATGTTTTCTGGATGCTGGACGAGTCCGTTTTACGGGTCTCTTCTGAGCCTACGCGGTGACATCGAGCGCAAGTTTTTGCCCCTCTTCCCCAACGAGATCGCCCTGTCCTACCGAGACTCGGCTATTTCTCTATCAGGCAAGTCTTCGCAAGGAAACAGCGAGAGCGTCGCGGCGTCTGACGCCATCGTCGAAATGGTGGTGGGTGGCACAGAGATGTATCGGTATCTGGACGAAAGTGTCGCAGTATCCGACGACATTTCTCTGTCGCTGGCCGCCACGGCGGTGACGCTGGGCGACACGATCTCCGTCACGGACGAAGAGCACATCATCACTAAGGGATTCGATTCTGTTTCTGTCCAAGACAGTGCGTTGGTCCGGGTAGAGAAGCCGGGGCAAGTTCACGAGCAATACCTGCTCGGCAAGCAGAGGGACGTTTTTGTTTGCAACATCGCGGACATCGGGCCGGGGGAGGAAGTGGAAATCGGCGGCTTGTACTACGTTTTCTTCCCGCTCTACATCAAGAGCACGCAGACCGGTTACTCGGGCTACGAATCCAAGCACTGCGGGATTGCGTACGTTAGGCGGTAGTCATGGCTGTTTACTCTGCGCTCTCCGGCGGTGGCGGCCCGTCGAACAGCTACTTCGAGCGGGTCTATGTCTCGCCGCGTTCGCTGGCTTTCGGGTATGTCACAGAGGACAAGTCGCTGCCGTTTAGCGTCTACAACGCAAGCCGCAGCAGCTCTGCGTCGTGGACCCTGTATGACGACTCCGCCCTCGGTGGATCCGGAGTTTCCATCACCAATTCACCGACTCTGCCGCTCTCGATCCCTGCGCTGACCGGCTACACATACTCGCTGACCGCAACAACGAGCGGGCCGCCCGAAGTCTCCGCTTCTGCTGAGTTCCAGACGACGCCGCCTCCGGTAGAGTCCATGCTCCCGGTCACCCTCAAAAGGGCGGTGATCTTACCTTTCGAGCCGGAGTCACCTGTCGCGGAGACGATGACTTGGGTCACCGATGTGCTCCCTGCGCGTGACGGTAGCGAGCAGCGTAGGGCGCTGAGGGAAACGCCTAGGCTGACCTTCGAGATGTCGATCTTCGTGGACGACTCTTCTCGTAGGCGTCTGGCGAACATCTTGATGGGCAAGCAGCATTCCGTTCTAGGGCTGCCCGCTTGGTGGAACATCGCAAGGCTCTCGGCGGACATCTCAGTTTCGGATACCACGATTTCGGTCGTCCAGACCTCATACCGAGACTTCCGCGTCGGCTCCTTGGCGATTGTCCTCGTTGACGACTCGGACTGGGAGGTTCTGGAGATCGCCTCGATCTCAACGAATTCCATCACCTTCACTAGCGGATTCACGAAGGCGTTCAGCAAGAACACCGCGAAGGTTATGCCGGTCTATGCCGGCTACCTCAACTCTCTGATCCAGAGGGAGAGGTACAGAGTTGACCTTGAGCGCTGGCTTCTGTCCTTCCGGGTCTATGACAATTCACTGAACATCGAGAGCACTACCGACTGGAACACCTACGACGACGGGACCAACACGAGGGTCCTCCTCGACACGCCAAACTCCGTGGACGGGCCGTACACGACCGAGTCCTTGTCCCGAACGATCCAGATCGTCGACGCTGACGGAGTGGGGATCCAAAAGCAGTATAGCTACGAGCAGATTTCTAAGCCGCAAGGCCAGTGGGGACACGTCACGCAAGACATGAAGGAACTGTGGAGTCTTCGCCAGCTTCTTTACGCGCTGCGCGGCAGGTACAAATCGTTCTGGCTGCCCACTTTTGCGGAAGACATCGTCCCCCGCTCACCCGGGATCACGGCCACGGGTCTCTTCATCTCCATCGACAATGTCGGGTACACGAAGCACATCAAGGGCAACTCGCCAAGGAACAGCATCCGTCTGACATTGAATGACGGCACGAAGATCACGAGGAAGGTCACGAGCAGCACCGAACTCTCTCCCTTGGTAGAGGTGCTCTCTGTCAGCTCCGCTTGGGGCGTAACTGCCTCGAATGACGAGATCGTCCGGGTCGAGTTCATAGAGCAGCACCGTTTCAATTCCGATGAGATCCTAATCACACACAGGACGGGGACGGGGACGGCCTCCGTGACCGTGCCTACAAGGGCGGTGATAAATTGAGCTACGATGTTCAGGAGAAGAGCATTCAGGATGGGATGCCCATCGAGCTGTTCCTTTTCCGACGCTCGACGGGCGAGACCTACGCCTACACGAACTCGGAGACACCGCAGGTCCGCGACTCGATCACCTACACGCCTGAGGTAGTCTCGCGCGAACGGATTACCCGGGCTGACCTCGGCGAAAACAAGGAGCTGAGGGTTACCGTCCCGGCGACGAACCCGATGGCCGCCCTCTGGAACAATCTGATCCCCGGAGGTGAAATCTCTTTCTACCTGTACCAAAAGCACGTAACGGACTCCTCGGGCGAGTATGTCCAGTTGTTCTCTGGCTACATCGCTGCGGCATCGTTCTTGAATGACGGTCGCGAGTGCGCCTTCTCCATCAACCCCCAGACGGTCAAGTCCGGCCGCATCATACCGCGTAGAACATACTCCTCCTCGTGCAACAACACACACTATGGGGCTCGCTGCGGCCTCAACGCGGACGATTACCAAGAGGAGATGACCGTTGTCACGGTAGGCACCTTGGCAATTCAGGTCGAGGGGGCGTCGAATCTGTCCGGATCAACTTACTGGGTGCGGGGGTGGTTGAAATTCGGAGACGAGTACCGACTTGTCATTCGGCAGTTCAACGATTTTCTCTACCTGAACCTTCCTTTTCGCAGAAGCCCTCTCGGAGCGACAATCCTAGGGCTTCCGGGCTGCAAGCACGACATTTCGTCATGTTCTGCATTCGGCAATGCGGCGAACTACGGAGGATATCCGTACGTACCCACGAAGAACCCGTTCGAGACGGGGATTGATTGAAGAGGCGCGTCGTGCAGCATGTTTCATTCGGCAAGTGGCAGACCGCGGCTATGGTCTTTTGCTGCGCTATGTCTCTATTCGAGAGAGGCGACCCGACTGTTGCCCGAATGGAGTTCCTCACTCTTCTTTTGTACTATATTGCCTTTACGATCGCCGCCGCGGTGATCGCTGACGCCCTGCGCCCAAAGCCGGAAATCGAGGACGCGAAGCCGTCTCCGCTCGGGGACTTCAAGTTCCCCACAGCGACAGAGCAAAGACGGGTCCCTGTAATCTTCGGAACGGTCAAGATCGAAGGCCCGAATGTTTTGTGGTACGGAGACTTCCGGTCAGTCGCGATAAAGCAGAAAGTCAAGACGGGGCTGTTCTCGTCGAAGCGGGTCATCAAGGCGTACAAATACTTTGTGGGCTTGCAAATGGGTCTGTGCCAAGGCCGGGTGGACACCCTGAGGAGAGTCTGGATTGGCGACCGACTGGTGTTCGATGGCGCGCTAAAGCACGGCGAGGCCTTCGAGATCAACCTGCCTTATCTCTACGGGGGCAACGACACTGGTACTGGTGGTGTTCAGGGTTCTTTCCGTTTTTTCGACGGTCGACTCGACCAAGACGCGAGTACCTACCTATCGCAATTCCAGTCGGGAGCTGCCGGGTGCGCGTACAGGGGGACAGCCTATGTGGTCTGGGAAGGTGGCTACATCGGGAACAGCACGCAAGTCCAGCCGTGGTCATTCGAGGTGGAGCGTTTCCCGAACAGCCTAGGCCTCCCTGCTGGGAAGCATCGCGTCGACTCCAATGATCCCGGGCAGTCTGGGGATAACGCAGTCGATTCAAACCCAATGGAAGTTCTCTACGAGGTTCTAACCTCAAAGGAGCTTCTGAACATCCCTGCGCCGGTAATCAATACTCAGAACTTCCTGTCGGTCGGCGAGACACTGTTCGATGAAGGGTATGGTTTTTCAGCGGTCGTCGAAAGGCCATCCGAAGGGGAAAACATCATCAGCTACCTCATGGAGCTAATCGATGGCGTGACGAGAGAAGACAAGCTAACCGGCCTCATCGAGGTGAAGTTGGTTCGGAACGACTACAGCATCGGCTCCGTTCCAGCGATCAGCAACTCGAATTTGATTTCGATAACCGACGAGTCTCGCCAGTCTTGGCAGGAGACGACCAACGAGTTCAGAGTCGCGTATACCAACCGGGGAAACGAGTACAAGGACACTTACGCCTCCGACCATGACATTGCGAACCAGCAGATGCAGGGAGACCAGAGGGTCTCGACGGAGAAGCGCTACTTCGGCTGCCTTGCCGAGGGGCTTGCCCTGCGAATCGCGGCTCGCGAGCTTAGGCTTCTTTCGTATCCGCTGGTGAAAGTCACATTCATTGTGAATCGCGAGTTCTACAATGTGCTGCCCGGGGACGTGGTGAGCTGGACAGATGCGGACCGCGAATACGAGAATCTGGCCATGCGAGTTGTGGCGACCGAAGAGAAGTCGCTTGTCAGCGGCGAGATCCGCCTCACCTGTTTTCAGGACATCTTTAGCGTCGAGACTGATTTCTTCGGCCAGTCCGGAGGGACAAACTGGTCATTCCCGTTCCAAGAGGCGCAGAGGGTCAGCCCTTATCATGTTGTCGAGGCGCCACGAGCGGTGCTCCGTCGCGACCTGATCGGGCTTGACTCCAACTTGAACCCGGTCGACGGGAGGCTGTGGGCCGGTGGCGCGAGGCAGTCCTCGGAGATCACCATAGATGTTTTCGCGAGGCATGACTCACCCGCAAACATCGGCAACCAAGCGTTCAGTGGTGCGGGGTCTGTCGTCGGTACATACCCGATCGCTTATGTCGATCCGATTGATTACATCACTACTACGTCGGTGGATTCGTCGACCTCCTACCACAAGATGGACCTCATCATCAGGGTTGTGCCTGACTCGGAAGCCAATCTAGCGACTAACGAAGTCACAGACAATTACCGCAAGAAATTCATCAGATTTACGGAGCTGCTCGATTTCTTCTCAGCAGAGCCCGCGCTGGATTCCTCAGGTCAGGTCATCCCTTACCGCTACAGATCCACCGAGACGGCGACTATTGCGACCGACTTTACCACATTGCTGAAATACGGGAGCGAGTACCTAATCCCTAGTGGGGAATTCGAGATCATCGCTGGTCCGGATGATGTATCCGATCCCATTCTCGGGGGTGTCTTTCTGGTAAAACTCTACGATGTCTATCGGGGTGCGCTCGATACATCCCGAAGAGAACACATATTTCAAACCGGCCAAAACGGCGGACCCAATTTTGATCCGCCCTATGTTGAGTTCATTGGCTCCGCTATGGGAGTTACCGACCAGTCATTCCCTTACGGTGACGAAATAAATGTCCGCCTGATCTCCGCGACCCGTGACGATCGTCTTCCGTTTGCTGAAGCGGTGGCCGACAACGCCGACGGCGGCGCCGGTTCCGGAAGCATTGACTTTAGATCGTTCGGTCGGTCTCTGGCGCCAGTACCAGTAAAGACGATACTGTTCCAGACAGACCGCGACATCCCGCATTCAGGTGGTAGTAATCCATCTTCAGTGATGCCATCTGGTGCAGTTGAACTCCTTCCTACTTCATACACTAGCGGCAACTATGCGTTACTACCCGAAGCGGGAGCCGATCCGGGTATTCGCTTCTGGGGCGCAGGTAGGCGCCCTCAGAACCCGACCAACCAAATCGACGCTCTCGACCCAGCAGTCGACGACACAACGGACCAGCTCGCCAACACTGAATACAAAGTCGAGCTGATTACGACCCCTGTTAATGATTTGGCTGGGTCAGATGTCCCGCTTGAAAACGCTGTAGGTGGTGTGGGTACCGGATTCAAGCCTAGCTTCTTTGACTGGGTTTCAAACGGCTGGTCTACGTCGCTCGGTGGATTCGAGTTCACTGGGGCAGAAATCTTTGACTACCATGTCCAGCACGACACAGCGGGCGACAACTTTTTCAACATGTGGCCCATCGATCCGAGCATAGCACTCGGGAGCGAATCCTCATACCCATTCGGCCTACTGTACGAGCCTTACCGGATACTTGTCCGCGTGTGGTCGCGCACCCCTGTCCCCAACTCGCAGACAGTCCCGCCGGAGTATTACTACTCGCCGTACCCGACTGAGCACCGCTTCTGGTTCAACCACCAGTTCAGTCAAATTGCCGGAAGTGGAACCCCGACGGGCGGGTCTGGCCCAAGTTCGTTCCTCGGGAGAAGGGGTCCCAACCAGTCTACGCTTACCATGCCTGTGTCCGCCGGAAATACTCTGTACTGGACCGCGACATCCGGCGGGCAAATCAGTACCTCGAACCAAAGTAATACGAACCTAGGAACCCTACAATACCAGCTAAACAGCGGGACATACACAGACCTCCCCACTCAGCCCGGCACGGGGGTGGAACAGATACACTCGGGCTCTCTTTCTGTGACCTCTAGCGGGGTTATCAGATTCCGTCACGATTACAATTCACTTATAGGCCACGACCCATTCCTGCTCAGCATCAAGGTTGGCGGCCGTCGGTTCTTCGCGATCTTCCACGATTAAAAGCCTTTCCGTCGGGGGCTGCGCTGTAAGTCTGGTTCTTCCTCTTCTCCAGCAGGCGCAGTCCCCGGTTTTTCCCTTCCGCCTCCCCTCCCGACTGTGCTACCATCCCTCTTCCGGGAAGGAGCGAGGAAATGCAATTTTCTCTTGTTTTGGTTGGCGAGGACGAGAGCCTTCTCGACGATGCCGAGATGGACCGCTATGTCAAGTCGAGGTTCCACCCTCCGGAGCAGACCTACGCGAGCTGGAGCCGAGAGGAGTACCTGCACATCCTCGGCGGCAAGTCGTTCTGCCGGGTCCGAGAGCGCAATCTCGGGGAGATGACGGCCGATGTCCGGAGGTCGGCGAGCGCGGTGTACGGCGCCTACGCCGTCAGCGTGGGAGACGCGAAGAAGCCAGAGACCACGCTCCGCGAGCTGAACTCGGTGTTCGACAGCGGTATTCTCGGGGCGGAGCCCTTTGGCCGCCAGTGGCTCGACTACCATGCCGGTGAGTGGTACCGCGTGATCGCCGGGAACATGGCCCGCTGGATTGAGTCGCAGGACAGCTACTTCCGGGACCTTGTTCGCGAGCAGGACTACATGGACCCGGCCACCTTCTTCTGCGCGCGCGTCAACGGCGAGGCCGCCCTGCGCGAGTTCCAGATGAAGATGCTAAACCGGATCGGCGTCCCTGACGCCATCGTCATCGGCGGCCACTACATGGATCGCTGGACCTACCTTTCCGACGACGAGGGCTTCTCGGAGGGGTCTCTTGACGACTGGTGCAACTACACGCACAGCAGCTTTCAGCTTGTGGACCCCGAGCTGCTTTGCTATGTTCTTACGATGACGATACGCCCGTTGCGAGTTACTTAGGAGGAAGCATGGGGAAAGGGCCGAAGTGCCCCGTCTGCTTTGAGGAGCAGCCCGGTTACAAGTTCGCCGTCATTGAGGGCCAACACGCGCTGGCCGATATCTGTGACCACTGTCTTGAGATGATCGACGAGGACTACATCGCGCTGATCGAGGTCCGCGGGCCGGCCCCGGAGAGCGGGGAAATGGGGATCAGCGAGAGCGCGAGATACCGCACAGGACGAGTGGCCTTCATCGCGCGCAAGCGGTGGGACGAGGCATTCTCCATCCCGGAGCCGCAGGACGAGGACTATGTCCTCGTTGGTCCCGGCATCGTGGACTTCATTCTAAAGGCGGGCCTCAGCGTCATCTGAGCGAGCGGCGGAGATTTAGCGTGTCCAAGATCCACTCTCAGGTTCCGACCTACCAGTACCAAGCCCACCAGAATGTGATGATCGACATCGAGACCACCGGCACCGACCCCCGTGAGCACGAGATCATGGAGATCGGAGCGGTGGTCTTTGACGACCACTTCCGTCTCGGCCCTCAATTTCAGTGCCACCTCCCGCGGATCCCGGAGCGCAAGCCGAGCAAAGCCACCATTCAATGGTGGATCCACACGGACAAAAGCCTTTTTGACTCGCACAGAGAGAAGCAGAAGGCGACCGAGAAGACAGCGGACGAGATTTTTTTCAAGGAGAAGGCCGCCGGCGTCTTGAAGCCTGAACGCCTTCATATGCTGATCCGTCGACGCCTTGAGATGCTTCTCGACTTCCTGCCCAAGTACTGCACGGTCTGGGCTTGGCCTCCATCCTTCGACATCGAGTTTCTCAAGAGCTACGCCTCCCTTGTCGACCTCGACCTCGGGCCTGTGTTCTGGGTTCCTATCGATGGTCGGTCGTACATTCGGGGCAACCTAGCGGGAACCGGGCTCGACTACTGGGAGGTCCTGCGCGAGGCGCAGCAGGAGGTGAGTGTCGAGGACGGCTTGGCTCATACCTCGATACATGACTGCCTGCACCAGATCGGAATGATCGCGCACTGTGCGGGGAAGGCATCGTCTCGTCTGCTAGACCTCCACCGGGGCATGACTTCCGAAGACTGACGCGAATCCCCGAAATCAGCATGTTTGCGGGTTGCGGTAACGGGACTTTGCGTGTACGATGGTGGGTAGTCCAAAGAGGAAAGGACGGCAAAATGGGCGGTAAGGCATCACGGTACGACATCGACCGCGTCGGCATCCGCGAGATCATCAACAACAGGATTGAGGACCTCGGAATCAGCAAGTACGCGCTCGTCCACAACGGCGGGACCGATGTCGCTCTCTCGACATTGTTCCGCTACCTGAACGGCGACGCCGACTCCTACGGTCGGACCATTGAGCAAGTGTTCCGGTCGCTCGGTCTCCGCGTTGTTCCAGACGCCGATGTGCCGGACTGGATCAAGAAGTAGCAGCGCTTGCGGCATAGAGCGAATCAAACGCCCCCCCGAGGCAAACGCCAAGGGGGGGATTTTCTTAGGAGGGGAAATGATACGGCTAGAACGGTGCCTGAACGGCGGGAATCCAAGGATCAAGATCGAACACCCCTACCACCTCAAGGAGGAGGTGAAGGCACTCGGGTCCCGCTGGGACCCCCGCGGGAAGTTCTGGCACATGCCGTGGACGCCCCGCTCCGTGCATTCGATCATGGCGAAGTTCCCGGATGTCGAGTTCGACCTTAGCTCAGAGGTTGCCGACTTGGCGAAAAGGTCTTCCTCCATTGACCAAGTGAACATCGAGACGCATCTCCCAAAGGCCATCTTCAAGCCTTGGGATCACCAGCCCGTGGGGGTCTCGATGATCGGACAACTCGACGGCTGCATCTTGAATTGGGATGTCGGTGCCGGGAAGACCAAGACCGTCTACGACGCGATCCTCCACTACGGCTTCACTCGCACCCTGATCGTCTGCCCGCATAAGGTCGTGTCGAAAGTCTGGGGTCGGCAGTGCAAGATGCACCTGCCGAGGGACTACAACCTCAAGGTGCTGCCGCTTGATCGTCAGACGATCCCCAAGAGGGCGTTGAAGATCGAGGAGGCCGCCCTGTCCGGCGTGCCCTTCATGGCGGTCATCAACTTCGAGGTGATCTGGAGAGAGCCGATGCTCTCCACCCTCAGCGGGATCACATGGGACCTCGTCGTCGTGGACGAGAGCCACCGGATCGCGCGACACAGCACCAAGTCCGGGAAGGCCCTGTGGAACAAGATCGGACCGAAGTCCAAGCACCGGGTCTGCCTCTCAGGAACGGTCCTCAGCAACGGCCCCGTGGACGCCTTCGGCCAGACCTTGTTCGCCGACCCCTCGCTTTTCGGCGAGTCGTTTATGCGTTTCAGGTCGCGCTTCTGCGTCATGGGTGGATTCGAGGGCAAGGAGATTCTCGGATACCAAAATGTCGATCAGTTTCGGGAGACCCTCGGGCAGATCACTCACCGAGTGCGAATCGACGATATCCTTGAGCTACCGCCAATGGTTGACGAGCAGATTCAGATCGACCTGCCGAAGAAGACGATGGCGGTGTACGAGACCCTCAAGAACGAGTTTGTCGCGGAGCTGACGGACGGCACCGTGGTAGCGGACAACATACTCGTCAAGCTGCTTCGTCTTCAGCAGATCACCAGTGGGTACTGCCCGACCGAGGACCCTGAAACCGGGCGCGAGCGCATCGAGGTTCTCGACAGCGAGAAAATCGACGCCTTCACGGACAAGATGAAGGAGATCGACCCCCGTGAGCCCGTCGTCGTGTTCGTCCGCTTCGTCTACGACATCGAGAACATCATGAAGGCCTGCGCGGACATTGATCGCCCCTGCTACAGGATCAGTGGCGGCTACGACGAGATGGAGCAGTGGGAGGAAGACTCCGATCTCGGCCTCGGCCCTGTGGTCGTCGTGCAGATCCAGTCCGGGGGCGAGGGGCTCGATTTCACAAGAGCGCATTATTGCTTTATGTACTCGATCGGGTTCTCCCGGCGCGAGTATGTTCAGGCGAGAGGTCGGATCAGGAGGCCCGGCCAAAAGGCCGGATCCTGCTATTTCTACCAAATGGTCGCCAGAGGCACCGTAGACCAGTATGTTTACGCCGCTATCGGGAAAAAGCAAAAGGTGGTAGACTCGGTTGTGGAAATGCTAAAACACGGTTCCCACGATCTTGGCGGCTCTGGCGCGGGCGGTTAGAATGCCACCTCGCCGCTTGAATGGAGGGTTTCATGCCGTCTTTTGTTAGGCCTCTCGGCCTCGTGTTCTTCATGGCGATTGCGGGAGTGCCCGCGATCACGGTGGTTTCCACCTCCGGCTGCGCCGGGAAGGCCGCCCGCGAGGAGGTCCTTGTCCCCGCGATGCGCCTCGCGTCTTACGGAGTCGAGGACGACGCCCTTGTCGGCGTCGAGACTTTGCCGCTTGAGATCCAAGAGGCCAACCGCCTGATCGTCAAGAAGTTCTTCGGTATCATCCGGGACGGAGACGACGCGGGGATTCGCCTTGAGGCCATTGGCTACTGGGGTCGGGTCCGAGAGCTTGCTGACACCGGGATCGAGGCGAAGCTCGAAGATGAGGTCGTTGGGGAGTCCGTCGCAAAACTTCTCAGCGACCGGGTCAGCGACTTCGACAGGGCTCTGAGGGCCTACATCACTCGCTCTCCCGCCATGGTGGATTGAGGTAACCAATGCCAAGCAAAGAAGAG